>Ga0194116_10001433_pt1 | contig 33962 bp, 24 predicted proteins | sample TA2MahsurfametaG_4_FD_148617 | JGI IMG/M metagenome (GOLD analysis project Ga0194116, IMG submission 148617) | Freshwater microbial communities from Lake Tanganyika, Tanzania - TA2015008 Mahale S9 surface | ecosystem: Environmental > Aquatic > Freshwater > Lake | place: Tanzania: Lake... | reverse complement strand
CTCGGTCATGGGCTCCAGGATCTCCTTCCGGAAGAGCTCCAGGCCCTCACCCTTGTCGCCCAGCCGGTAGTAGCGGCCCCCTGTCACGGCCGCCAGACGCTGCAGGTTGCTCTCGTTGAGACGCGAGACGACTTCCTGACCGAAGCTGTTCTTCGCCGCACCTCCCCGATTCGATGGAACCTTCGCCCCGCCCGGTGTGCCGACGCCCATCGTGACGACCCGGATCTGATACTGACGCGCGAGACGGCGAGCGGTTTCCACCGGATTGCTCGTCAGGTCCTCGCCATCCGACACCAGCAGGATGAGCCGGGGATTGATCCGGTTGGTCTCGAAATACCGTCCGCCCCGCTCCAGCGCCGACGTCAGGGAGCTGCCCGGATCCTCCAGCAGATTGGGGTCGAGGTAGCGCATCATCATGCGCAACGCGAGGGTGTCGAAGGTCAGCGGGGCATTCAGGTAGCCCACGCCGCTGAAGGTGATGAGGCCGACACGATCCGATCGATTGGAGGCCAGGAAGCGGTCGAGGGCATTGGTGGCCGCGTACCACCGGCTCGGACGGACATCCTGGGCCAGCATCGAACGCGAGGCATCGAGGGCGATCAGGTACGGGATGCCCTGCAGGGACGATTGATCGCTCTTGCGGAACCACAGCGGACGCGCCAGCGCCAGCAGGGCGAAGGTCAATACCCCCAGGCTCAGGACAAGATCTAGGTTCAGCGCCCACGCCGAGGTGTTGGCCGCCGCCCAGGAGCGGTTGGGGCCACCCACGAAAAGGATCCGACGGCTCTGGCCCGCCCTACGGGATCGCCACAGCAGCCAACCGACTGCGGCGACCACGAGCGGGGTCAGGTAGAGGATCCAGGAATGGGCGAAACGCATGGCGGGAGTGGGTCAGGTCACACGCACGTTCCAGATCCGGGTCCGGGCCAGTCCCAGGAGCCAGACACCCAACGCCACCGCGGTGAACCAGGGGTACAGTTCCTGCCAGTTCACATAGCGCTTCTGGACGATCTGGCGCTTCTCCAGCTGGTCGATGGCCGTGTAGATGTCCCGGAGCGCCCGGGCATCCTGCGCCTGGAAGAACAACCCTCCGGTCATGCGGGCCACGCGGTTCAGCTCGTGTCCCGCCGCCGCCGAGGGGCTGACCGAGTCCGGTCCCACCAGGATCGTGTAGACCTTGATGCCGGCCCGCACCGCCATCGGAGCCGTGTCGAGCGGACGCGGCCCGGCCGAGTTGTCGCCATCCGTCACCAGGATGATCACCCGGCTCCGGTCGCTGTCCTGTTTCAGGAAGGTCGTGCCCGCCTGGATCGCCCAGCCGATGCCCGTGCCCGTCGCCAACTCCGACTCCTTGAGCGAGGCCAGGGCCCACTCGTGATCGAGCGTCAGCGGACTCACCAACCAGGGCGTCCGGGCGAAACAGACGATGCCGATCCGGTCATTGGCGCGGCCCTTGATGAAGTCCTCGGTCACCGCCACCAGGGCATCGCGCCGGCTGACCCGACGTCCCTTCAGCCGGAAGTCGGTCTCGGCCATCGACCTCGAGAAATCCAGCGCCAGCATGATGTCGATGCCCTTGCTGGGATCCGGCACCTCGCCCCGGGGAATCCGGGGACGGGCCAGGGCCAGGATCAGCAGCGTCAGCGGCAGCAGCCACCAGATCCAGGACACCCGACCCGGACGGGCCTTCGGGATGCGGGCGAGGGCTTCCATACCTCGCAGCGTGGGCGCCGGTACGGATGGCAGGGGGCCACGTCGCCCCATCCACCACAGCAGCGGCGGGACCGCCAGCAGCAGGAGCAGCACGACCGGGTACTCGAACTCGAACCCGGAGATGAAGAATCCCGGATTCATCGCCCTACCCTTTCCGCGGGCGGCTCCGTCTGGGAGGGAGCCGAGTCCAGTCGGCCGTGTCGGAGGAAGGCCTCGGCCGCATCGAGCAGTCCGGACCGGGACGCGGCATCCGCGGACCCGCGGGCGAACTTGATGCGGTCACAGAACCCCAGATACCGCCCCAGCCAATCGGCCGCCGGCTGGCTCACATCCGCTCCCCGGGCCGCATGGTCGAGGAACTCCCGGGTCGTCTGGAACCGGATTGCGAGACGGAACCGCCATTCCACGAAGTCGCGCAGCAGCTCGGACGATTCGATCGACAGCGCATACGCATCGATCATCGCCTGCCGTTCCCGCAATCGGGCCAACCGCTCCAGGAACTCCGGGGTGCGGTCCGCCTCGAGGACAACCGGCACCTCGACCCGCGTCGCGGGACGACGTCGGAACCAGCGCCGTCCAAGGACGAACACGAGAAGAAGTCCCACCACCACCGCGAGCCAGAACCAGGGCGACTCCCACCACGGGGGCATCGGAACCAGGGTCAGGTCCTCGACAAGGCTGGTGGGTTTGTCCGCCATGGGTTCGTCAGGTCGTCAGGCCACACGTCGCTTTCCCGAGTAGTCGAGGAACTTCTGCAGTCGCTGGGGCCACGGCTGGTCGGTTCGGACCTCCAGCTCCGGCACTCGGCTCCTCCGGAAGGTGGCGATGAGCTCCCGCTGGCGTTGTTCTCCCAGGGCACCCCAGGCCGCCCGCACCTCCGGATCCCCGGTGTCGATCTCCATCACCTCGCCCGTCTCGGTGTCCTGGACCAGGGCCAGCCCCACATCCGGCAGCACCAGCTCACGCTGATCCACCGTCCGCAGGGCGATGACCTCATGACGCTGGTTTGTCGCCGCCAGCGTCCGCTGCCAGTCGACACCCGACGCGTCGTGAAAGTCCGAGAGAACGAACACCAAGGCCCGCCGCTGCAGCAGGTTGTTCAGGAAATGAAGCGCCGTCGTGAGAGAGGTTCCCGTCGACTGCGGCGGGGTGAAGAGAAGCTCATGCAGGAGCCGGGTCACATGGGAGCGGGTCTTGCGGGGCGGGACATACCGCTCGATGCGATCCGAGAACAGGAGCATGCCCACCCGGTCGCCGTCGCGCACCGCGCTGAACGCGAGGGCGCCCGCGATCACCGCGGCGAGCTCGCGCTTGGTCGAGATGCCGTCCCCGGACGCGATGACCTCATCCCCAGCGGTGCCGAAATGTCCACTCGCCGACACATCGACCAGGAGCATCACCACGAGCTCGCGTTCCTCGATGTGGCGCTTGATGAACGGCTTCCGCAGACGGGCCGTGACATTCCAGTCGATGCGCCGGACGTCGTCGCCCGGCACGTACTCCCGGACGTCGGCAAAATCCATGCCTCGCCCCTTGAACACACTGGTGAGCCGCCCGCCCATGAGCTGCTCGCTCACGAGCCGCGATCGCACTTCCACCTGACGCAGCCTCTTGAGGTAGTCGGGGGGCAGCATGCGGCGACAGGAAGACTCCGGGGGCGGACGACAGATCAGGGCACCTTGACCTTGCTGAGCAGGGTCTGGACGACGGTCTCGGAGGTGATCTCCTCGGCCTCCGCCTCATAGGTGAGCAACACCCGGTGCCGCAGCACGTCGGGCGCGATCGCCTTCACGTCGTCCGGCGTCACGTGGTCCCGTCCCTCGAGCAACGCGTAGGCACGGGCGGCGAGGGTCAGGTTGATCGTGGCACGCGGGCTGGCTCCGATCCGGACGAGCCGCTTGAGCTCGGGGGCGACCCCCTGCCCCTGCGTTGCCTCACGGGTCGCCACCACCAGGCGCACGATGTAGTCCTTCACGAGGGCGTCGACGTGGATGTCGTTCACCAGCGCCTGGTAGCCCACGATCTCCTGCGGGGAGACCACGGCATCGAGGGAGATGTCCGGCCGGGTCGTGGCCATGCGGTCCAGGATCTGCAGCTCCTCCGCGGCCGAGGGGTAGCCCACGATCACCTTCAACATGAACCGGTCCATCTGCGCTTCGGGCAGCGGATAGGTGCCCTCCTGTTCGATGGGATTCTGGGTCGCGAGCACCAGGAACGGGTCGGGCAACGGCCACGTCTTGTCGCCAATGGTCGTCTGACGCTCCTGCATCGCCTCGAGGAGGGCCGACTGAACCTTGGAGGGCGCCCGGTTGATCTCATCGGCCAGGACGAGGTTGGCGAAGATCGGCCCCTGACGGGTCGAGTAGGTCCCCTTGTTGGCGTCGTAGATCAGGGTGCCGGTGATGTCGCCCGGGAGGAGGTCGGGGGTGAACTGGATCCGGGAGAACTGGCAGTGGGTGGCGCGGGCGAGACTGCTGACCGCCGCGGTCTTGGCCAGGCCCGGAAGGCCCTCGAGGAGGATGTGTCCACGGGCAACGAGTCCGACGAGGAGGCGGTAGACGAGGTCCCGCTGTCCCACGATCACCTTGCCGACCTCGGCCCGGACCCGGGCGAGGTGTTCGGCGGCTTCGGTGAGCTGGCGGGCGAGTTCCGGCTGGGCGTGCGACATAGATTCGAAGGACGACTTGGAACAGCCAATCAAACCGGCGCACGCCAAGTCGAGCCCCGAGCCCGGCCAAATGAGGCTTCCCATGCTCCTCCCGGTTTACCGATCGTCTCCGCCACACCCCGGTCCCGCCCCCCCATGCGTCTCCATCGCCGCTCCTTCCTCCAGGCCACCGCGCTGTCCCCCTGGCTGGCTTCGTCCGCACTCGGGATCGGCAAGACCGTCGCCTCCCGGAACATCAAGGCCGACGTCGTCATCATCGGCGGAGGTCTCGGCGGCTGCGCCGCCGCCCTCGCCGCCTGCCGCGCCGGACTCAAGGTGCTGATGACCGAGGAGACCACCTGGATCGGGGGACAGCTCACCTCGCAGGGGGTGCCCCCTGATGAGCACCCGTGGATCGAACAGTTCGGGTGCACCTCCAGCTATCGGGACTTCCGGAACCGGTCGCGACAGTACTATCGGGACCAATATCCCCTGACGCCGTCCGCTCGGGAGGCGAAGTATCTGAACCCAGGGAACGGGCTGGTCTCACGGCTCTGTCTCGAACCCCGGGTATCCCTCGCCGTGATCCAGGGGATGCTGGCGCCGTTCCTTCGCGACCAGAAGCTCCAGATCTGGTTCGAGCACACCCCGGTCGCCGCCCAGACGGAGGGCGACGTGGTCAGGAGCGTCCGGGTCCGCAGCCTTCTCACCGGGGGAGAGGTGAACGTCGAGGCTCCCTACTTCATCGACGCCACGGAACTGGGGGATCTGCTGCCCCTGACCGGGACCGAGTTCGTCATCGGCGCCGAGTCCCGCAAGGACACCGGGGAGCCCCATGCCCCCGAGACCGCCAACCCGCTCAACCAGCAGGCAGTCACCTGGTGCTTCGCCGTCGATTACGATCCTGGAGCAGACCACACGATCGCCAAGCCGGAGGACTACGCCTTCTGGCGGGACTACATCCCGAACCTGAAGCCGCCCTGGCCGGGCCGGCTGCTGAGTTGGGACATGAGCAACCCCATCACCCTCGAGAAGCGGGCGGTCTCCTTCGATCCCACGGGAGCCAAGACCTCCGGTCTCAATCTCTTCACCTACCGTCGCCTGCTCGACCCCGCCAACTTCGAGGGCAAGGGCGCCTGGAAGGACCTGACCCTCGTCAACTGGCCCCAGAACGACTACTGGATTGGCCCGCTGCTTGGGGTCGACCCCGCCGACGCGGCGCGCCATCTCCGTCGATCGAAGGAACTGAGCCTCGCCCTCCTCTACTGGATGCAGACCGAGGCGCCTCGACCCGATGGCGGAACCGGCTGGAAAGGACTCCGACCCCGCGGGGACTGCCTCGGGACCACACATGGATTGGCGAAGGCCGTCTACGTACGCGAGGCGCGCCGAATCCAGGCCGAGGTCACCGTGCTCGAGCAGCACGTCAGCACGGAGTATCGGATGAAGTCCACCGGCGCCTCGAAGGAAGAGGTCGTGGCGACACCGTTCGAGGACAGTGTGGGAATCGGGGCCTATCGCATCGACCTCCACCCGAGCACGACGGGGGACAACTACATCGACCTCAGCTCCCTGCCCTTCCAGATCCCTCTGGGCGCCCTCCTGCCGCGGCGCGTCGAGAACCTCCTGCCTGCCTGCAAGAACATCGGCACGACGCACATCACCAACGGCTGCTACCGACTGCATCCGGTGGAATGGAACATCGGTGAAGCTGCGGGCTGGCTGGCCGCCGAGGCGATCCGTCTCAAGGAACGCCCCCGCCACATCCGGAAATCACCGAAGCGTCGGACCGACTTCCAGGCACTGTTGCGCCGGAACGGGTTCGAGCTCGACTGGCCTCAGAAGGTTCACCCGCTTTGAGGGGGAAAGGGGGACTCACACGGGGACGCCAAGACGCGGAGGGGGACGGAGAAAGAAATGCGAATCAAATGAAGACACTCCCGGTCCGCCGTTCCAATTCCCCAATCTCTCCCTGCCCTCCTCCGCGTCTCCGCGTCCCCGCGTGAGCCCCCACTCTGCGTGAGTCCCCGGTCCCGAGCCCCCAGCCCACTCTCAGCCCTGTCCTCAGGACTTGGCTTGGCGGACCTCGGCGACCCAGTCCTGGTTGGCCAGGTACCACTGGACCGTCTCGCGGATGCCCCGCTCGAAGGTGTAGGCCGGGACCCATCCCAGCTCACGTTGGATCTTGCCGGCATCGATCGCGTAGCGGCGATCGTGACCCGGACGATCCTTCACGAAGGCAATCAGGCCGCGGGAGTTGCCGCCGAGCTCCGGCTTCAGCTCGTCGACGAGGTCGCACATCAGATGGACGATGTGGATGTTGGCCCACTCGTTGTGGCCCCCGATGTTGTAGGTCTCGCCCTCACGACCGCGGTTGAGGACCTGCCAGAGCGCCTCGCAGTGATCGCGCACGAACAGCCAGTCCCGGACGTTCATGCCGTCGCCATAGACCGGGACCGCCTTGCGGGAGAGGAGGCTCTGGAGCACGACCGGGATCAGCTTCTCCGGAAACTGGAACGGCCCGTAGTTGTTCGAGCAGTTCGTCACCACCGTCGGCATGCCGTAGGTGTGGTGGTAGGCCCGGACCAGCATGTCGCTCGAGGCCTTGCTTGCCGAGTAGGGCGAGTTCGGCGCGTAGGGCGTGGTTTCGAGAAAGAATCCCTCGGCACCGAGCGAGCCGTAGACCTCGTCGGTGCTCACATGGTGGAACCGATGCCCCGCCCAGTTGCCGCTCCACTGGTCACGGCAGGCGTCGAGGAGGTTGAAGGTCCCGACGATGTTGGTTGAGATGAAGTCGCCAGGGCCCGAGATCGAACGGTCGACGTGCGACTCGGCCGCCAGGTGCATCACATGGGTGATCCTGTGATCGCGGACGACACGCAGAACCTCGGCCTTGTCCCGGAGGTCGACCTTCTCGAAGGCGTACTTCGGATGACGTTCGACACTGCGGAGATTCGCCAGATGGCCCGCGTACGTGAGGGCGTCGAGGTTGACCAACCGCTGGATCTCCGGTCGGTCGATGATGTGGTGGATGAGATTGGAGCCGATGAATCCGGCGCCGCCCGTGACGAGGAGGTTCATGCGAAGGGGATGAGACGGGTTACTTCGACTCGGGAACCCAGTTCCGGAGGGATTCATCGAGGGCCTCCTCGACGGGCCTCACACGCACGCCAGTGGCGAGCAGCTTGGAGGTGTCGAGGATGCAGTTCGACCGCTGGGTCTGGGCCGCGGAGGTGTAGAACTCGGCGTCGTTCTCGAAATACTCGAACTTCCGGTCGAGGCGCAGCACGGCCTGGACCTTCTCGACCACCTGCCGGGTGGTCACCCAACCGGCGTTGGTGACGTTGTAGATCCCAAACGGCGCCCGGAGGTCCCAGAGGTCGAGACACGCCTTGGCGAAATCCTCGCGGTGGGAGATCGAGTTGATGTTGTTGTAGACCCGGGAGTAGCGCTGGACCTTGCTGAGGTAGTTCCGGGGGCTGTCGTAGCGGTCGAACGGGATCCGGAGCCGCCACAGGTAGGCATCACCCACCCCCAGCATGGCCTCCTCACCGAGGGCCTTGGTGCCGCTGTAGAAGCTGCAGGGTCCATCGCGGAACGAGAAATTCGGGGCGTCCTCCTCCGAAAACCCGCGGAGCCGCTCCGGATGCTGCTGGACCAGGTGATGGACCCCGGGGCTCATCAGGTCCTTCTCAGGACGGAACACCCCATACTGATCGGCCAGCTTGGCTCCGGCGTAGATGCAGCCGGACGAGACATGGCCCAGGGGGACCTTCTCGACCTCGCAGGCCTGGGCAAGGGTCAGCGGGAACAGCGTGTTGCCCTGGAGCGTGTCGGCCCTGGCCACCTCGCAGGCGTCCACGTTGGGCTTTCCGGTGTACCCGGCACAATTGACCACACACTCCGGTCGCAGGGACCGCAGGGTCTCCCGCAGGACGGAGAACCGGGTGTAGTCCACCGCGCTTCGGGTCAATTCCGTGAAGGGTCGGTTGCGACGCCTCAGCTCGGCGGCAAACGCCTGTCCGACATATCCGGTCGCTCCAAGAAGCAGTATCATGAATGGTTGAAAGGAATTGGGTGGGACCTGTCGGTCCCAATTCTCAAATCCGACTGAAAAGCAGGGGACATGCCACGTCTCAGCCGCGCCGCGCCTCGGAGATGACCCCCTCAAGATAGCTGCGGTAGTCGCATCTGGGAAGGGTCCCCGCCACCTCGACCAGCCGATCGAGGGACAGCAGTCCCCGTCGGAAGGCCGCCTCCTCCGGACAGCCCACCTTGATGCCCTGCCGGCTCTCGATGGTCTGCACGTAGGCGCTGGCCTCATGAAGACTGCTGCTGGTCCCGGCATCGAGCCAGGCGAACCCACGGGCCAGCTTGAAGACCCGCAGGGTGCCCCGACGCAGGTACTCGACATTCACGTCGGTGATCTCCAGCTCACCACGGGCGCTCGGCTTGAGGTCCCTGGCGATCTGGATCACGGAATTGTCATAGAGATACAGACCCGGGACGGCGTAGTTGCTCTTGGGGGCCTTGGGCTTTTCCTCGATCGACAGGGCCCGTCCCTCCGCGTCGAACTCCACGACGCCGTAGCGGTCCGGGTCATGGACATGGTAGCCGAACACCACCGCGCCACCGTCGAAGCGGCTGAACGCCTGCTGGAAGACGTCGCCACCCCAGAAGATGTTGTCGCCCAGGATCAGCGTGACGGCGTCGTTGCCGACAAAGTCGGCCGCGATGCGGAACGCCTGGGCGATGCCCTCGGGACGGGCCTGCTCGCGGTACTCGATGCTGACGCCTAACCGGGATCCGTCCCCGAGCAGCTGGCGGAACCGGGGGATGTCCTGGGGGGTGGAGATGAGGCAGAACTCGCGGACGCCGCCTTCGATCAGGGTCGTCAGGGGATAGTAGACCATCGGCTTGTCGTAGACCGGCTGGAGCTGTTTCGAGGCCACCAGGGTCAGCGGATACAGGCGTGAGCCCGCGCCGCCCGCGAGAATGATTCCCTTCATCCGGCAGACGGTAGGAAACGGCCTACGTGCTCGTAAACAAGTTCCTCCATAACCCCAGGAATCAGGGCCAAAAAGCCCTCGCCGTGAACTCCACCCTTCCAACCGGGTTCCAACGGCTGATACCAACGCGGTCGGTCATGTGGGAACTCGACCGCATCCTTGCGACAGAACTCGAGGCCTGGGCGGCCTCCGATCTCACCCGCACCCTCCAGTCGGTCGAACCGGTCGGGTCCCGGCACCTGCGGCATGCCGACGGCACCTGCCTCAACTTCGCCTCGAACGACTACCTCGGTCTGACCCGTCACCCAGGGGTCTGCGACGCTGCAGCCCGGGCGGCCCAGGAACTGGGTTCCGGCAGCGGCGCCTCACGGCTCGTGTCGGGCTCCCTCACGATTCATCACCGTCTCGAGGAGGGACTCGCCGACTGGATGGGCACCCCTCGGGCCCTGGTCTTCGGGAGCGGCTACGCGGCCGCGTTGGGGGTCATCCCGGCCCTTGTTGGCGCCAAGGACGTCGTGATCCTCGACAAGTCCGTGCACGCCTGCTGTGTCGACGGCGCGCACCTCAGCGGTGCCCGGCTCCGGGTGTGCCGGCACAACGATCTCGACCAGCTCGAGGACCACCTCCGGTGGGCCCGACGGAACCTCGCGTCGTCCAACGGCGGGCGCATCCTCGTCGTGACCGAAAGCGTGTTCTCCATGGGCGGGGACATCGCCCCGCTCGAGGCGTTGGTGGACCTGAAGGAACGCCACGGGGCCTGGCTGCTGGTGGACGAGGCCCACGCGCTGGGACTCTTCGGGGGGAATGGCGCCGGACGCGTCCGGCAGCTCGGCCTTGAGAACCGGGTGGAGGTCCAGATGGGCACGCTCGGCAAGTCGCTGGCCTCCGGCGGAGGGTTCGTCGCGGGATCGGCGGTCCTGGTGGACTACCTGATCCACCGTGCCCGCAGCTTCATGTTCTCGACCGCCCCCACACCCGCCGCCTCCGCGGCCGCGCACGTGGCCCTCGCCGTCGTCCGATCCGCCGAGGGACAGACCCTCCGCAAGACGGTGTGGGACCACGCCCACCGGGTCGCGGACGCGCTGCACCCGGGGTCGACGCCCGACAGCCCCATCCTCCCGGTGATCCTCGGAGCCGCCGCCGAGGCCGTGTCGGCCGCCCGCAGGCTCCGCGAGCAGGGGCTCTGGGTGCCGGCCATCCGGTATCCCACCGTCCCACGGGACCAGGCCCGGCTCCGGATCACCGTGACCGCCGGACACACTCCCGAGGACATCGACCGCCTCATTGAGGCGATCACTCCCCTCGTGGCGAGGATCCAGCGAGGCACCCCCGCCGCATCGGAGTCCTGACCCGTGCCACCCGACCCCGCCCATCTTGACCAGCGGTTTGTCTGGCATCCGTTCACCCAGATGCAGGACTGGCTCCGGACCGAGCCGATCGTCCTCGATCGGGGTCGTGGATCCGTGCTCCACGACACCCGGGGGCGGACCTACCTGGATGCCAACGCCTCGATCTGGACCAACCTGCATGGTCACAACCATCCCCTGCTGAACCGGGCCCTTCGCGAACAGCTGACGAAGGTCGCCCACGTCTCGGCCCTCGGTTTCGCCAACCCGCCCGCCAGCCGGCTCGCTGCGGAGCTGGTCCGGCAGTCCCGGTTCCGAGGCGAGGGCCCACGGCTCGGCAAGGTGTTTTTTTCGGACGACGGTTCCACGGCACTCGAGGCCGCCATCAAGCTCGCCCACGACTACACCCGTCGCACACGGGGGCCACGCCCGAAGCCCCGGTTCCTCAGTCTGGGGGGTGGCTACCATGGCGACACCCTCGGCGCCGTCTCGGTCGGGTATTCCTCCCTCTTCCACGGCGGCTACCGGGACCTCGTGTTCAAGTCGGACACCGTCATGGCTCCGTACTGCTACCGGTGTCCGTACAATCGAGCCCGGCCTGAGCGGGCCGACGCCCGGACCTACCGGTCCTGCGGCTGGGAGTGCCTCGACCAGGTCGACCGGAAGCTCGCCGCGGCGCAACGGAGCGGACGTCCCTACTCGGCATTCGTGGTGGAGCCGCGGATCCAGGGGGCCGCGGGGATGATTCCCCAGCCGGACGGCTGGCTGAAGGAGACGTGTGCCCGGGTGCGCGACCACGGAGCCCTGATCATCGCCGACGAGGTGATGACGGGGTTTGGCCGCACGGGAGCGGGATCCTCGTTGTTCGCCTGCGGTGTCGAGGGGATCCGCCCCGACTTCCTGTGCCTCGCGAAGGGACTCACGGGAGGCTACCTGCCCATGGCGGCCACGCTGACGACCCAGGCGGTGTTCGATGCCTTCCTCGGGGACTACTCGGAGTTCAAGACCTTCTTCCACGGACACAGCTTCACGGGCAATCCCCTCGGGGCTGCGACGGCCCTTGCAAGCCTCGGACTGCTGACCGAGCCCGGGAACCGACGGCATCGTCAGCGGCTGGAGCGGGCGTTGGGACAGGAGCTAGAGTCGCTCTGGACGCTGCCGGCCGTCGGCGATGTCCGCCGGGTGGGCCTTGTGACCGGGGTGGAACTGGTCCGGGACTGGCCGACGCGCACTCCATTCCCATTGGAGGCCCAGGCCGGGATCCGGGTCTGCCAGGCCATGGCCCGCCGGGGCGTGCTGACCCGTCCGATCGGTAACGTGGTCGTGCTGATGCCCCCCTACTCGACGACTCTCCGACAGCTGAAGACCATGGTGACGGCCCGGCACGACGCCATTGGTGAAGTGCTGGGGGGCTAGGCAGGCGGAGGTCCGGGGAGGCACGCATTCCGGGAGCGAAGGCGGGCCGTCCCAACGGAGACGGATGTCATGGTCTTGTCACCGTGACGACGTCGGATCGACACGGTTCAGAACTTCGATCCATGCATGATTCGAACGGCTTGGATCTGGGTTCTGGGTTGTATTCTCTCCTCGGTCGCCGGCACGGCCCAACTCGCGATTACCGAGGTGTTCCCGGCAGCCTCAACCAACGGGGCCCCTGCGCTCCATGGGGACTGGTGGGAGCTGACGAACTTCGGGTCGTCACCCATCGATCTGACGGGATACCGGTTCAATGACTCCAACGGCGGACTCACCAATGGTGTGGTGAGCCTCGACGGCATCACGATCGAGGCCGGGGAATCGATCGTGTTCCTCGAACAGAATGTCACCACGGGTCTGCCCTCGGTGGACGATTTCCGAACCTGGTGGGGCACTGCGCTACCGGCGAACCTGAGGATCTTCGGGTACGCGACGAACAACATCGGCCTCTCCGGCAGCGGCGATGCGATCCGTCTCTGGAATGCCTCGGCGACGGAGGAGGCCGACACCGTGGCTGAGGCCTCGTTTGGCGCCGCCACCCCGGGCGTGGGCTTCACCTACGATCCGGCCACCGGCGTGTTTGGTTCCGCATCCGCGGCAGGAGGCCCCGGTGTGCTCGCAGCCGCCGAGAACGGCGATCTCGGATCCCCGGGCAGCACCACCGGCACGGTGCCGCTGGCCCTCACCCAACAGCCCCAGGGAACCGTTGTGAACCCGCTTGCCGCCGCCACCTTCACCGTCGCCGCCCACGGCATGCCTCGCCCCAGGGTGACCTGGGAGTTCCAGGGATCCGCACTGGCCAGCGGTTTCGGATTCACCCTGCGGATCGCGGAGGCCAAGGCTGGGAATGTCGGATCCTACCGTGCGGTTCTCGACAACGGTCTGACCCGCATCATCAGCGATTCCGCCAGCCTCGCATTGACCGAGCAACCCACCCCGCCTGCCTTCACGCTCCTGCCGACCAGCGCGACCAACTTCCCGGGTGGCACAGTGACCTTCACCGCCCTCGCCACCGGGGTTCCGCCGCCCACCTACCAGTGGTTCCACGGCAACGCCGCGATGGACGGAGCCACCAACGCCACGCTCACCCTCACGAATCTCACGCCCACCTTGGCGGGCACCTATCGGATCGAGGCCACGAACCCGAGCGGCAGTGCCAGCGCATCGGTCGAGCTCACGCTTCTTGCCAAACCGGACCTCCGCATCACCGAGGTGGCGTCCTCGGCGGCACTGGATGCGGATTTCCAGACGGTCTTCGGATTCTCCAAGCAGGACTGGTGGGAGGTGACCAGCTTCGCCCCGACGCCGATCTCCCTGCTCGGATGGCGGTTCGACGACAACAGCGCCAGCCTCGGGAATGCCTACACGATCACCAATGACGTCACGATTCTTCCGGGCGAGTCGGTCGTCTTCGTGGAAGTCCTCCTTCCCGAACAGTTCCGCAAATGGTGGGGCGAGGCCAACCTGCCGGCAGGACTCAAGATTGTCTCGTACTCCGGCAGCGGCCTGGGCCTGAGCTCCGGTGGCGATGCCGTCCGCCTGTGGAATGCCACCACGACCAGCAGCGCGGATCCGATCGCGTCGGCCGACTTCGGCCCCGCAAGCCCGGGCATCAGCTTCAACTACAACCCCGCGACCGGGGTGTTTGGCGACAAGAGCGTGCTGGGGCAGAACGGTGTGATCGCCGCGGAATCGGCAGCCAGCGGAGGACAGGACATCGGCTCACCCGGCCGCATCCGCGAGGGAGCCGACCCCGTGCTGCCACCGATCGTCTCGGCCACCCTCGCCAACGGACAGGTGAAGGTCCGGTTCCAAGGACAGAAGGGACGCACCTATCAGCTCCAGTCCAACGGAATCCTCGACGGATCCTCCTGGAGCACACTGGGATCCCCCACGACGGCATCCGAGGCGGGTCCCATCGAACTGACGGTCGACACCGCCGCCGGACCGATCGGCTTCCTCCGCGTCGTCGCCCAATGATGCGTGGGTCGACATCCCCAAGGATCCGCGCCTGGACGTCGAAAGGAACCCTGCAGGAGGGCGGCTTCACGCTGATCGAACTGTTGGTGGTGATCGCCATCATCGCGATCCTCGCCGGCATGCTGCTGCCGGCCCTGTCCCGGGCGAAGGCACAGGCCCAGCGGATCAGTTGTGTGAACCAGGAACGTCAATGGGGCCTGGCCCTGCTCCTGTACACCGCGGAACACCAGGAACGTCCCCCACGGGAAAAGGCGACCGGAATCCCTGACATCCACTCCTGGATGGTCTGCGCCGACCCGGCAAATGCCGATGTGTGGTTCAACGCCCTGCCCCGGATGATCCGGCTGCCCGCGGTGGCCGACTACGCCAACACCAACGGCAACCCGAAGGCACGCCAGGCGTTCTACGAAAAGGGCAGCCTGTTCCTGTGTCCGTCGGCACGGTTCTCGGAACAGCCCCCCAACCCGCGTAAGGTCGCGTTTCCCCAGTTCTCGACCGCGATGAACTCCAAGCTCATCCGATCCGGGGTCCAGCCTCCCCTGACGGCGATCCGGAACGCCTCCCAGACCGTGATCTTCAACGAGAGCGGTGTGCCTGGGGAGACCTCGGCACGGGTCGACGAGAACCAGGCGGTCTTCAACGGACAGCCTTTCTCGTTCGCCAGCCGGTTCGCCGCCCGCCACGGGGGCTCCGGAAACCTGATCTTCGCCGACGGCCACGTGGAGACGAAACGGGGTCGACTCGTCGTGGAGACCCGGACGGGTCCCAACAAGGGCAAGGCGATCCTTCCACAGACCGAGGTCGTCTGGACCTTCGATCCGGAGGAGAATCCCAACTAGAGAACACCGACATCAGGGGTCACGGGAAAGCAGCCCGTCTTTCAGATTCCTCTGACCCAGGAACCAACCCGCCGCGACCGCGAACGACACGGCGCTCACCAGGCCGGTCACGAGGGCGACTTTCAGGAACCACGGGAGCAGCGCCTCCGGGGCAAGCATGCGTCCCCGGAAAACCATCACTCCCAGGACTCCGAGGTATCCCAGCGAATCGGCCAGATACATCAGGAGCCCGAGGTTGCCACGATCGCGGGTCAGGGCGATCAGACGCTCGAAGACGGTCGCATGCACCGCCACGTAGGGGAGGTACATCCCAAGGCCAAAGAGGATCATGAATCCCAGCGGCGACAGCCCGCCGCGAGGCCAGATCAGCACCGCCACGACGGCAATCAGAAGCCCCACCGAAGAGGCGGCAAGCCCCATGAAGAATGCCATCCCTCCGAGCACGCCAGCTGGCACAAGTCCTTTCACCGAACCATGACCCAGCGGATGGATCCCGCGACCGTCCTGGGTCCGTTTGACGGCACCGAGATCGAGTCGGGCGGCTACCGCTACCGCCTCACCCGGGAAGGCGACCGTTTTCTGTCCGAGGGACCCGACCCGGATCTGCTGATGTATTGGGTCCAGGGTCGGAAGACCAACCCACCGCCCAACCTGCCGCGGATCCAGCTGCCGGTCGTGATGGCGACGGGTTCCCACCACTACCAGACCTACTGGGTACCGAGTCCCCGGCATCCGGGGATCCTCCAGACCCTCCCCCTCGTGTACCTGCGTGAGACCCGGCAGTGGGCACCCCGGGAGGCAGCCTTTGTGCATGGACCGGACGATCCGGAGCGGTTTGTCACCCAATGGAACCACCATTGCATCCAGTGCCACAGCACCGGCGGCAATCCGGGGCTCGACACCCCATCCGGCGAGCTCCGGACTCAGGTGGCCGAGCTGGGAATCTCGTGCGAGTCCTGCCACGGACCCGGAGGTGCCCATGTCGATCTGCGACGCTCCCTTCCCAAGGGAGAAAAACCGGACACGGAACGGATCATCAACCCGGCCGATCTCAGTCCGGAACGCTCGAGCGAGGTCTGCGGCCAATGTCATGGGGTCTTCCTCCACAAGGACGACTTCGCCTTCGAGTTCGCCCAGCATGGAATCCTGTACCGTCCGGGCGAGGTGCTGGAACGGACCCGGCACTATCCCCGGTTTCCCCGGGAGGGATCCCCGGAATCGGCCTGGGCGGATCTCCGCCAGAACCCCCAGTTCTTCCGGAACCGCTGGTGGCCCGATGGACAGATGATGGCGGGAGGACGGGAGTTCTCGGCGCAACGGGAAACCGGGTGCCATGTCCGGGGAGGGATGTCATGCCTGACCTGCCACTCCATGCATTCCAGCGATCCGGACGACCAGCTCCGATGCGACCGGAGTCCCGTGGCCTCATGCCTCGAATGCCATCGCGAGGAGGCCTACACGCGGAACCTGAGCGCCCACACCCATCACCGCCCGGGGTCCAGTGGGAGCGACTGCCTGAACTGCCACATGCCCCACACGGCCTATGCGCTGTTCAAGGCGATCCGGAATCACCAGATCAGCAGTCCGACCGTGAGTCCCGTGGAGCGCGGCACGCCCCCGAACGCCTGCAACCTATGCCACATCGACCGCACCCTCGAATGGACCCAGGACTGGCTCGCCCGCTGGTACAACCGGAAGCCAGCCGCACCGGTGGTGTCGCGGGAACCCATCTCGGCGGTGGCGGACACGCTTCTGCGGGGCAATGCCGCCCAGCGGATCATTGCCGCATGGCATCTGGGCTGGGAGCCGGCGCTGAAGGTGGGCGGAGGTTCCTGGGTGGCTCCCGTGTTGTCCACAGCCCTCCTCGACGACTACGGGGCGGTACGATTCGTGGCGGCCCGGAGTCTCCAGGTGCAGCCCGGGAGTCCGGGGACCCGTGTCGATTTCCTCGCACCAGAACGGGATCGACGACGTGCCATCCGGGAGATCCTGAGCCGTCAGGGTGGCACCTCGAACCTCACGGCCGAGGCAGCGGATTGTTCCGATGAACGACTCAGGTTCCCGGATGGACGCCCGGACCTGAAGAGGATCCAGAGCCTGCTGGAATCCCAGAACCCATCCTCGGTGACGATCAGCGAGTAGGGATCACAGAGACGACGAACGGTGTCGGATTGGACCGCCGGCGATCCGGTGTGTCGTTCGGATATCAGGCGCATCAGCATTTGGCAGGGAGTTCGCCATCCATCGCAGGGAGCACCTCGAAACACGGTGGCTGGTTCGACGCCAAGGTTCGGTCGTCGCCCGAGCCGACCGACAAGTTCAACTCCATGGGGTCTGTCCCAAACCCAGGCTCACCGAGCCCGCAAGACGGCTGTGCCCCCATGCCCCCGGACAGGACCCCAGCCGCAACGCCGGTGACCTGGCCCTTTGCCGGAATTCCCGCACCCCGGACCGCAAGGCACTTCACCCTCCCGGAGACCTTGCTGCGCTTCCGTTCTCTTTCCCGCTAGCCTTCTCGTTTCTCCACCTCCCGGCGTCGCGGCGTCTCGGCGTGGGTCCCCTTTCCTGCTCCGCATGCCGTCCACCGGACTCGAATCCCCGCCATGAAAAAGGGGCCGGGCAGTGATGCCCGGCCCCTGTGTTTGGATCAGACCGACCTCAGTTCGAGGCGCGGTAGAACCGGATCTCGGATCCGACCGGGATCGTGTACGGGCTCTTGGCACCTTGGACCTCGGTGAACGGACCGTTCAGCGAGGAGGCCTCCTGGAGCTTGCCGGTGAAGGTCACCGTCGAGCCCTGGATGCTCACCGTCGGCGTCACCGGTCCCGGACCGCGAGGCGTCACGTTGGTGCCGATACGGATGCGCTGGACGGAGTAGTTCGAGGGGTTCTGCTGACCCTCGAGATCCGTCCCGAGGAACCCGTTCCCGCCGTACGCGTTGTTCGGCGGCGCGCCCGATCCGGTATCGCTCATCGTGGAAAACCCGAAGAGCAGCTGGCTGCTGAGCGGCAGCGTCTTGGGCCCGTCGAGCAACGCCCACTCCCATCCGTCGTACGAGACGAAGAACGTGAAGTCGTTGCCGGCGCGCTTGATGCGCAGCCACCGCGAGGACAGCGGCGAGCTCTCCGGATCCGGGGTGCCCGCGGCGTCGATCGCGCGTTGGTCGAGGTAGTAGCCCTTGATGCCGCCGATCGGCGTGGTCCAGGCAAAGCCCGGGTTGCCGTTGCCGTAGCCGGCACCCGGCTCCTCGCGCCACAGCGGGATGCCCGCGCGGTTGGGAGCCGATCCCTCGATGTATGTGGTGTTGGCCACCATTGCCACCTTGGTGCCGTCCTGGGTGTACTGCTGACCCGGGACGTATTCCGACTCGCGGAGCATCAGGCCGGAGTTGGCCCATGCCGCGGTGTTGGCCGGACGATCGTTGCGGCTGACCTCCACCGTGACCTCGAAGTCGCCCACGAGGGGGATACCGCTGACGTAGTGGACATAGTCGCCCGGGTTCCAGGCATTGGAGCCGCCACCGATGATCTCGATCTCGGTCTCGGTGGAACCGGAAGCCACTGCGACGGCCTGGCCGATCCGGTACGGATCATCACCCGCCGTGCGCACCTCCGGGTTGCCACTCTGGATGAGGCCGATGTCGGCCGACTTCCAGGCCGAGGAACGGCCGGTCACCTTCGATCCCGCCGGCAGCGCGTTGCCGGCCGTGTCGGTCACGTTGTTGACCGTGACGTCGAACGTATCGGCGGTGAGTCCGCTGACGGTGAGGTATACGGAGTCGCCGCCGATGCCGCCCTGGACGGCGGTCACGGTGCCTTGGCTGATCGTGTAGTTCGCCGCAACCAACGCGCCCGAGGACGCGACCGGCTCGGAGAACTTCACGCCCACGACCTTCTTGCCCATGGTCGCGGCCGACACCAACGCCGGGGCGACATTGTCGTTCAGGACCGTCTTCCCGTAGTTCGAGAAGGCGACCGCGGCCAGGTTCTTGCCACCGGTCTGATCCGCCGAGTTGTAGCTCGCGGAGAACGCGTAGGCGCCCACCAGGAGCTTGTCGGGCCACTCCTGCCAGCGCTGGCCGACGAGGGCCCAGCTGCTGCCATCGGTGCCGACATAGGCGGCGAACCAGTTGCCGACGCGGCGGATACGGATCCACTGGCTCGGCAGGGTCTTGTCGACACCCGGATAGGTCCGACCGAACGTGGTGTAGTTCTGGGCGGCGATGGCACGACCGATGGATCGGACCTCGTTGACGCCCTTCGGATTGGCCACGTTCACCATGAACGAGGGGCTGAGCGCGTCGAGAGACGCGCGGGCCTGCAGACCGCCGGAAGCCCAGGCGTCGGCCGGATCCGTCACCGGACCGCTGGTCACGCTGGTCACCTTGGTGCTGATGTCGAAGTCGCCCGTGATCTCCTCATAGGCGAACTCCTGCACGTCACCCGGCTGGTCGGCGTTCGACGCCGCCGCCCAGGCCACGAGGCCCGGACCAGCGACCGTGATCGAGCCTGGCGCGCCGAAGGTTACCGATCCGGCTGGAAGCTCGACCGGGAGGGCAGCGATCGGCTTGACGAGGGTGGACTTCAGCGGGGCCTCAGGTTCCCGGGGCTTAGGCACCGGATTATAGGCCCCCGCGGGATTCATGATTCCGGAGTTCCCGAGGAAGGTCCAGTCGACCGCCCAGTTGCCACCGCTGGTGAAGGCACCGTAGTAGCGGGCATCGACATAGAACCCGTCAGCAGGAGCCACCCTCGGGGAGAGGGTCGCAGGACTGCCGGTCTGCGGACGAGGATCGAGTCCGAGGTCCGCCGTGCGGGAGATGCCGCGGATCTGCGGATCCACGGAGGTCAGGTTCCCCATGCCCTCGGCAAAGAGTGAGGCTGGTTCGAAGGTGGGCAGCGTGAACTTCCACCAGATGTTGTCCTTCACGGTCGGCGTGGCACCGGTCGTGAATGCCTTGCCGGTGACCGGCAGACCGTTGAAGTCGGTGAAGATGCCGTTGTAGACGCCGACCTGGGTGTAGGCCCGGAAGGTGAACCCGTTGTTCGCGGTCCCTGCGCCTGCCCGGGCACCGGCACCTATGGTCGTGGCGTTGTAGATCTCCCAGTTCGAGACCGGCACGCCCTTGCCGGTGATCCGGTCCTGGGGCTCGCCATTGATCTCCATGCCCTTCTCGACGCTGTCCGAGAGCTGGATGCCGAACCAGAACTGGTTCTTGCCGTTGTAGCCCTCGTCGGCATCGAACTCCTCATCGCCGTTGAAGGCGCTGACGAGATAGCGCGTGTTGACCGAGCCTCCGAAGAACTCGAAGCCGTCATCGGAATTGGCGAACACCTCGATGAACTCCAGCGTCGTGCCACGGCCCACGCCGCAGATCGACAGTCCGTTCACCTCCTTGTTGGACTCGAGGACCTTACCGCCGTGCCGGAGGGACACGTAGCGCAGGATGCCGGACGAGTCGTCGTCATCCGCACCGCCAAAACGATGCAGATACTGCCCATTGGGCCCCTTGGTATCAGGCAATCCCTCGTAGAGGTCATACTTGGGAGTGGCCGCGTCACCGGTGGCGTTGACGGCATTGTTGATAGGGGCCTTGCCAAACAGGATGACGCCACCCCAGAGCTGCTGGTCCGTCGGCCCCAGGTCAGTAGGATCATTCAGATCGTCATCTTCTGCAGTGAAGATGATGGGATTCTGCGGGGTGCCTTCGGCAAAAATCTTGCCGCCTTGGCAGATGAACAGGTTTCCGAAGTTGGCGCTGGAGGTTCCAGCGACGCCCTTGACGACGGTGCCCGGCTCAATGCGAAGGGTCGCGCCTTCGAGCACGTACACAAAACCCTGGAGGACGTAGATGTTGGTGTTCTTCCACGTCACATCGCCGGTGATGTACCCGGCCGGCACGTTGACGATGTTGGTGCGAGGGGTCAGGAAGCCGCCCTTGTCGAGGAAGGTCCAACGGCGCAACCAATCGTTCTGAGTGTCGAAGGCTCCGACATAGGAGGTCGGGGTGTAGAAGCCGTCGTTCGGAGGGGTCTTGGCCCCGGTCAGGGCCGGACTTCCAGCCTGGAGCAGCGGATTCAGGCCCCCATCCGCCACCCGGGAGATGCCTCCCAGCATGGGATTGACGTTGGTACGATTCCCATTCGAACCCTCGAAGAGAGAGGTCGGCTCAAAGGTGGGCAGGGTAAAATTCCACCAGATGTTGTTCTGGACGGTCGGCTGGGCACCCGTGGTGAACGCCTTGCCGGTGACGGGCAGACCGTTGAAGTCGGTGAAGATGCCGTTGTAGACGCCGACCTGAGTGTAGGCCCGGAAGGTGAACCCGTTGTTCGCAGAACCGGCCCCAGCGCGCGCGCCCGCACCGATGGTCGTCGCATTGTAGATCTCCCAGTTGGAGACCGGGACGCCCTTGCCGGTGATGCGGTCCTGGGGTTCGCCATTGATCTCCATGCCCTTCTCGACGCTGTCCGGAGGCTGGATTCCAAACCAGAACTGGTTCTTCCCGTTGTAGCCCTCGTCCGCGTCGAACTGCTCATCACCATTGAAGGCGCTGACCAGGTAGCGGGTGTTGACGCAGCCGCCAAAGAACTCGAAGCCGTCGTCGGAATTGGCGAACACCTCGATGAACTCGAGCGTCGTGCCACGGCCCACGCCGCAGATCGACAGCCCGTTCACCTCCTTGTTGGACTCGAGCAGCTTGCCGCCGTGGCGGAGGGACACATACCGCATGATACCGGAGGAGTCGTCGTCGTCCGCACCTCCGAAGCGATGGATGTATTGCCCGTTTGGCCCCTGCACGTCGGACAGCCCCTCATAGATGTCATACTTCGGCGTGGCCGCGTCACCCGTGGCATTGACGGCATTGTTGATGCGGGCCTTGCCGAACAGGATGATGCCACCCCAGAGCTGCTGGTCGGTCGGACCCAGATCGGTGGGGTCGTCGACGTCATCGCTCTCGGCCGTGAAGATGATGGGCCGGTCGGGCGTTCCCTCGGCGAAGATCCTTCCACCCCGGCAGATGAAGAGGTTCCCAAAATTGGCGCTGGAGGTGCCCGGCACGCCCTTGACGACGGTGCCAGGTTCAATCCGCAGGGTCGCTCCGTCGACAACGTAGACGAATCCCTGAAGGATGTAGGTGTTGGTGCTCTTCCAGGACACCTCGCCCGTGAGGTATCCTGCGGGCACGTTGACGACGTCGGCGGCGACCTGATGACCCAGGGCCAGGCCCGAGATCAAGGCAGCGGCCCCTCCGACGAGACGCTTCCAAGTAGTGGTGATTTCCATGGTGAATTTAAAGCCCAGGGACCACCCCTGAGCTTCCGACCATGGCTTCCTCGGCGCGACGGTCTCATGGCTTCGAGGTTACGAAACAGGAAACCCCTGTTCACACCAGCACCCCAGAGATACCGCCGTCGGCCGTCATTCAAACGTCCCAAGGCAGTTTTTTCCGGACCACTTCAACCTCGCCAGTGTCCGACAACCGCAGCTCCAGCCATCCACCGTCCTTGAGGAGCTGGATCCCGCTCGGAGAGGGACACAGGACCGTGCGGAACTCCTTCCATACGCCCGCGCGTCGGAGAGCGGTCGAATAGCGCCGGACCGTGTTGCCCAGGAAGGGGATGACCGGCATCCCGGCGAGGTGGGATCCAAGTCGGAACACGGCCGGGGTGTGCAGGTGCCCCACCACGGTGCACGCGATCTGGTCCATCCGAGCCCGCACCTCCGGGAGTTCCGACAGAAACGGCAGCGCCGAGGGATCATGGACGAAGAGGACCACCCTCTGTCCGGGCTCCAGACCGCCGAAGGTCTCCCGGACCTGTGCCCACAGCCCGTCGGCGATCCGACGCCACGCCTCGGTTTCCGAGGGAAGCATCTCCGGCAGGAACACCGGGAGGGCGAGGGGGGTCGAGGCCAATCCGACCAGCACGAACCGGCCCATCTGCTCGCACCAGAACCCGGGAATTCCCAGACCACCGACAGCCCGTTCCCAACTCGCAAGGCGCACCCCACCCGCCCCTCCAAACAGGCTTTTCTTGCCCAGCTCGTGATCTCCGAGGGTGGTCCTCAAGCGGGATCCGTACGCCTCACGAAGCTGTTCGAGGGCAAGGCGGGCACTCTCGTAGGCCTCCGGGTCGCTCACCCCGATGAATCCGCTGTCGAGAGAGAAGTCCCCGTTGGCCACGACCCGATCCGGGAGGCGGTTTGCCTCGATCAACCGCTGGAGCCGGTGGTTGTGCCCATGCGGTTCACGCAGCCAGATCCAATGCCGCAACATCTGGCTCGCCCTCCTCAGCAACGGATTTTCAATCACCCGTGCCTCATGCCCGCACCGCGCCGCCTCCCCGTCCGAGGCGTAATGGATATCCGAGATGACGAGGATTTGTCGCATTATCGACACAATTTCGTAACAAACGAACCTCGTTGTGAAGAAGTTGAACAACTTTTGTCGAGCGGCGCGAAACCCACATCCATAGCCTGACTTACATGTTCTCGTTGCAACGATTCTTCGGTCGTAGCGAATTGTTCTTCGACCTTCTCGAGCAATCCGCCCGGGAGGCCCGCGAGAGTGTCGACCTGATCAAGTCGACCCTGATCAATCCGGCTAAGGGCCAATCGCCTCTCGATGAGTTCGCCCTTCTTCGGAAAAAGGACAAACGGATCACCGAGGAGATCCGCGAGGCGCTGACCCAGACCTTTGTGACGCCACTTGAGCGAGAGGACATCGAAGCACTCGCGATCGCCCTCTACAAGATCCCGAAGACGCTTGAGAAGTTCTGCGAGCGGCTCCTCCTGAGCCCGGATCGGTTCCACGCCGAGGACTTCTCCCGCCAGATGCAGCTGCTGGAACAGGCAACGGAGACGGTGCTCAAGATGACCCGCGCCCTCCGCAGCTCCCCCGGGATCGAGTCGATCAAGGAGCAGAACGAGAAGCTTCAATACCTCGAGGGGGAGGCCGACAAGCTGATGTTGGAGCTGCTCCGTTCGCTCTACTCGGGCAAGCAGGATCCCGTCACGGTCATCTCTAAGAAGGATCTCTATGACCTGCTGGAGAAGGTGATCGACCGGTGCCGAGACGTTGGGAATGTGATCTTCCACGTGGTCCTGAAAAACTCCTGAGCCATGACGCTGCTTCTGACGGTCGTCGTCGTGGCCTTGGTGTTCGAGTACATCAACGGGTTCCACGATACGGCCAACTCCATTGCCACCGTCGTCTCCACGAAGATCCTCACCCCGCGCCAGGCCATCGTCCTGGCGGCCGGGACCAACCTGGTCGGCGCCCTGGTGGGCCATGCCGTGGCGAAGACGGTCTCCTCGGGACTGGTCGATTCCCAGTTCGTGACCAACCAGACCATCGTGTGCGCCCTGCTGGGCGGCATCGTCTGGAATCTGCTGACCTGGTGGCTGGGCCTGCCCAGCAGCTCCACCCATGCCCTGGTGGGGGGGCTATGCGGGGCAACCCTGGCTTCGGCCAAGGGAAACTGGGGCGCCATCCTGTGGTCGGTGACCAAATTCGACGACAAGGGCGTGGCGAAGCACGAGGGCGTTCTGCACAAGGTCATCATTCCTATGGTGACCTCACCTCTGATCGGGTTCACCGCGGGGTTGATCCTGATGTCGCTTCTCTACCTGCTGCTGATGCGGGCCCGGCCCGCCTGGGTCAATTCGACGTTTGGCAGGCTTCAGCTCGCCAGCGCCGGCTACATGGGCTTCGCCCACGGCCTGGCCGACGCGCAGAAGACCATGGGCATCATCACCCTCGCGCTCGTCACCGCCACGACCGCGGGGACTCTCGACACCCTGCCGGACGGCCTTGGGTTCCTCCGCATGGACAAGTCCAAGATCTCCGAACAGCAGATCGTGGCCCTCGAGAAGGGGACCGTGTCCCCGGCGGACAGTGCGCGGATCCTTTCGTCCGAGGCCCAGAAGCTCTCAACCGGTGAATTCAAAGAGGCCTTCCATGCCCTCGCCCACCAGGCCTTTTTGGCTGCCGGTGACAGTGCATCCGCCGAGGAGGAAGCCAAACGGGCCAAGGCAACCCACGACAAGGCAGTCCAACGCGAGAAGGCCCGCTGGGCCCCGAAGCTGCCGATCCTGGGCCCCATGGTGGCTGCGAAGCCCACCGACTGGATGAAGTCCCTCAAGTCGGAGTCCGAAAAGGCCCAGAAGGCCGGCAAGCCTGGCCTTCCCGCGGCCGCCAAAAAGGTCAAGGGACTCGCACCCGACGTACCCTCCTGGATCAAGATCGTGTGCGCCTTGACCATGGGCGCCGGCACCGCGGCAGGAGGCTGGCGGATCATCAAGACCATGGGGCACAAGATGGTGAAGCTCCAGCCGGTCCATGGATTTGCGGCCGAAACCACCGCCGCCACCCTGCTCGCCGTCACCGGTCAGCTTGGGATGACCGTATCCACCACCCATGCCATCACCACCAGCATCATGGGCGTCGGATGTGCTCGACGCTTCCGGTCGCTGAATCTTGCCGTGGTCGAACGGATCCTCTGGGCCTGGGTGCTGACCCTGCCGGCGACGGGACTGCTCGCCTATCTGCTAGGACGGCTGATCCTGTAACCCATCCGGGATGCGGCGGTTCTCCTGGACGGATCCGAAATGAGTTCGAAACCCCAGCGGCTGCGGGTCGACCAGCTGTTGTCCCGCTTTGGCTACTGCAGCCGAAGCGAGGCCCGTGCCTGGCTCAGGAGGGGACGGGTCCTGCGGGGCGAAGAGATCCTCGACGATCCGTCCGAACGGGTCCTCGCGAGTGAGGTCCTGGTGGATGACCAACCCGTTGAGTTCCCGGACGGCCTGCTCGTGGCCTTCCACAAGCCGGCGGGCTACACCTGCAGCCACGATCCAAACGATCGCCCCACGATCTTCGAGATCCTGCCGCCCAGGTGGACGGCCCGGAACCCGGTCGTGAGCCCGGTCGGGCGACTCGACAAGGATGCCACAGGGCTGCTGCTGTTGACCGATCAGGGCGATCTGATCCACGAGTGGACGTCCCCACGCCATCATGTCCCAAAGCTCTACGAGGTGACGGTCGACGCGGACCTTCCGAAGGGCCTCGAAGCGCTGTTCGCCTCCGGAACGCTCGTCCTGGAGGGCGAGACGAAACCGTGTCTGCCAGCACGACTTGAGATCCTGGGACTCCGGAATGCGCGAATCGAGCTGACCGAGGGCCGCTACCACCAGGTGAAGCGGATGTTCGCAAGCCAGGGATGTCCTGTGCTCGGACTGCATCGAACCCGCATCGGAGCCCTGAAGCTTGGGGATCTCGCAGAAGGCCAGTGGAAACCTGTTTCTCCGGACGCAATTCACCCCGCATCCTGACAGCCCCAAGGAGTCGACCGCGCTGTCATGGGGCCGTCCTGAGATCCTTCAACCCCGTGAAGGTGATGGAGAGCCCGTCCAGTTCACGGGTGTAGGCCTCAGGAACATCCGGTGCGACAACCCAGACGACGCTAGTCGTTTTTCAGCTCGATCTTGCCGGCCTCCCGGATCTTGCCGAGCAGCTCGTCGCGTTGGGTGGTGTCGGATCCGGCATCGGTCCCCGCGTGATCGTGGTGGCCGTTGCGTTGGTAGACCGACTTGGCGCCCGCCATTTCCTTGCTGACGGCAGCCTTGGCCTCGGCGAGGTGGCCCTTGCCGATGGTGACACCGTTGTGGGCCCTCGACTCCAGTTCAGGGGAGGCGGGGAACGGGGCCGGGCGGGGGAGGAAGTTGTACTTGAAGTTGATCCAGGTATCCCGGGGCTTGTTGCTCAGGGCCCCGCTGGGGTCATAACCACAGTGGACCATGCAGTTCTCGCACCGCAGATCCCGCGCGACGCCATCAACAACGCCGTACTTCTCCCAGTCGACCTTCTCGAGCATTTCCTGGTAGGAGGGATAGTGCCCGTCGGTCATGAGGTAGCAGGGCGCCTTCCATCCCCGGACATTGAAGGTGGGGATCGCCCAGGCCGTGCAGGTCAGCTCGCGCTTCCCAGCAAGGAACTCCTGATAAACCGGGGTTCCAAAGATCGTGAACAGCTCACCCCAACGCTCGATGTCCTTGAACTTCTGGCGGGTCAGGTCCCGGGTCAGGAAGAACTCCTTGGGGTCCCGGCCGAGGCGCTTGACCATGTCCTTCTTGGCGGCGTCGTAGTCGTATCCCGGCGAGATCGTGTGTCCATCGCACCCGAGGGAGCTCAGGAACCGGAACATCTCCTCCAGCTCGGAGGGATTGGTCTCGCGGTAGACCGTGGTGTTCGTGGCGACCTGATAGCCGAGGATCTTGGCCATCTTGATCGCGGCGACGCATTCCTTGAAGACCCCCTCACGCTCGACGATGAGGTCGTGGGTGTATTCCAGACCATCGACATGGACGTTCCAATAGTGCCACTTGCTGGGCTGGATGGTCACCTTGCTCCGCGCAGCGGCGTCGGCATTGCGGATCGACTCGGCCTCCTTCTCCGTGACGAGTCCGGCCTCGACGAGCTGGACCAGCTTCGGCTCCAGGGCGGGACCAAAATGGGCGGCCATGTAGTCCCGCATCTTCTTCCGCATGAACACGCCGTTCGTGCAGATGTAGATGATGCGGCCCTGGGCCCGGAGACCGGCGACCAGCTCCTCGATCTTGGGGTAGATGAGGGGCTCACCGCCGCAGACCGACACCATCGGAGCATCGCACTCGGCGGCGGCAGCGAGACACTGCTCGAGCGGGACGATGTCCTTCAGGCTGGTGGAATACTCACGGATGCGTCCACAGCCGGTGCAGGTGAGGTTGCAGGTGTGGAGCGGCTCCAGCTGCAGGACCATCGCGAACTTCGGGGTGCCACGGAGGCGATGTCCGACGATGTGCTTGGCGATCTTGGCGGTCAGCGCGAACGGAAAACGCATGGAAGGATCAAGGATGAATGGGTTCCGAAGCGACGGCCACGGGAGAGGTCGGAGCGGGCTGCCCGCTGAGCCCAGGCATGAAGAAGGTGGCCGGAGAGACGCTGTGGCTTCCCTGAAGCCCACCGCAACCCGAGCCGATCAACCCCAGCACGACCACAGCGGTGAGGATGATCCACTTCGAAAGGTTCATTTGAAGCTGAGAGTGCCTTCACAGGGCGAGTCCTGCCAGCCAAAACACGGCAAACGAAACGGGCGGGACTCCATGTCCCGCCCGGCTCGAACCCACCCGAGACCGCTCACCGGTTGGCCATCCGTTCCCGGCTCTCGATCCGGTCCCGGAGCTTCTTCAAGGCCACCGCCTCGAGCTGACGGATGCGCTCCCGGGTCAGGCCGAAATCGACTCCGATCTCCTCGAGGGTCCGGGGCTCCCCTCCATTGAGGGCGAACCGCTCCTGAAGGATCCGCTGTTCCCGGGCGTTCAGGGTTCCCACGAGTTGGCGGATGAGCTCGGCGTTGGTCTCCTCACTCACCCCGCTCCACGGCATCTGGGCGTTCTCGTCAGGGACCAGATCTGCCACGCGGCCGGCATCAGGATCGGTCCCGAGAGGTGCCTCGAGCGACGTCGTGCCCACCGTGGCACTCTCCCGCCAATGCTGGATGTCGTCCTCCCCAACCCCCAGCACCGCCGCCAGCTCCGAATCCCGGGCAGGACGGCCGTTCCTGGCCTCAAAGGCCGATTCGGCGCGACGCAGCTGCGCGATCTGCTGGACCAGGTGGATCGGCAGTCGGATGGCCTTCACCTGGTTGGAGAGGGCCCGCTTGATGGATTGCTTGATCCACCAGGCCGCATAGGTCGAAAGCTTGGCCCCCTTGGTGGGGTCGAACCGCTCCACAGCGCGCATCAGGCCGATGTTCCCCTCGTTCACCAGATCGAGCAGCGGCAGGCCGTAGTCCTCGTATTCCCGGGCAATCTTCACCACGAGGCGCAGGTTGGCCTTGATCATATGCTCCCGGGCAGCCGCGTCCCCGGCCTGCACCCGGTGCGCCAGCTGGACCTCCTCCGCCGGTGTCAGAAGCGGGGTTTCCACCGCATCACGCAGGTAGAGCCTCAGGGATGAGTTCTCGTCCCAACGAGGCAACGCCCTCTCCACGGCCGGTGCAGCCTCCCGGTCGGCGGGAGCCGAAGCCGCATCGGAAAACACCCTCGGGACCTCGACGGCCCCGATCACAACGGGCCGTCCCCCCGCATGCCTCAACCTGGAAGCGGGCGGTTTGAGGCGCGGAGACGGGACGTGGGCCAACCGGGCTCGGGTCGGGACACGGGCCGCTGACCTGTGGGTCGGGGCACCAACCCGGGACACTGGAGCATTCGGATGGGAACTGGGGATCCGCGACGGCGATTTTTTGGACGGCAAATGGGTCTTCATGGTGCTGATTCCACGATGAAGGACCGCCGGCCCACTGCTTTGTTCAATCCTCGGCAGCAGGTGTCGGCGAACCTTCAGGATGGGGACCTGACAAATCCCCTACCCCAGCACGAACGACACCGGAGGCGTCGATCTTTCAGGAATTCTCGAGTTCCTCAGAAAACCCGGCAGACAGGGCAGACACCGTCGCACTGCGGAGGGTCGATCCTGGGACGCCGGCACCGCCCAGCAGGTTTTCGGGGCACACCCTGGCGCGGAATGGATCGACACAAGATCCCGACGGGGATCCGCCGGGGTGGGCCCAGACGCCGCCGGATCAGACGGCCGCAGCCACCGAGGACGGACGGGCGGCCGACCCCTCGGCCTGCGCGAGGATGTCCTCGACCAGCTTCTCAACGGTCAGCCCATGCCTCTGCCGGAGGTAGTCGACGGAACTCGCATGCTCGACAAACACGTCGGGCCAAGCCAACCGAACCACCGGCGTGTGGACACCCGCCTCGTTCAGAGTCTCGAGCACCGCCGAACCATACCCACCCATGGCCACATGATCCTCCAGGGTAGCTACCACGTCCGAGGTCCGGCCATAGTACTCATGGACGGAGCGGTCGAGCGGCTTGAAGAAGCGCGGGTTGATCACGGCGACGTCCCAGCCGGCGGCCGCAAGACGGTCGGCCGCCTCCCTGGCGAGGCGCAGCATGGGACCAAGGCCAAAGAGGGAGACCTTTCGCGCACCCAGGACGCCGGCGAAGTGACGGACCACCTCTGCCTTGCCCACTTCAATGACGACCGGCTGTTCCTTGATCGGGACGCCCTCTGCATTGCCGCGGGGATAGCGAATGGCCACCGGGTGCTGCTGGAAGGTCGACGTGAACATCATGTCCTGCAGCTCGTCCTCGGTGGCGGGAGCCATGCCGATCAGATTGGGCAGACAGCGCAGGTAGGAGATGTCGAAGAGACCGTGGTGGGTCGGACCATCGTTGGCGCTCAGTCCTGCCCGATCCATGCAGAAGACCACCGGCAGGTCCTGGAGGCAGACATCATGGTGGATGCAGTCATAGGCCCGCTGCAGGAAGGTGCTGTAGATGGCCACCACCGGGCGGAACCCCATCGTGGCCATGCCGGCCGCGAAGATCACCGCATGCTCCTCGGCGATGCCCACATCATAGTATTGCTTGGGGAAGGCCTGATCGAGGAGCTTGAGACTGGTGCCCGTGGGCATGGCGGCGGTGACACCGACGACATTCTTGTTCTGGGCACACAGCTTCACCATCGTCCGGCCGAAGACCTCCTGCCACATCGGCGGGGAGCCGGGCTTCGGTGCCGGGGTCTGGCCGGTCTGGACATCGTAGGGTCCGAGGCCGTGGAACTTCTCGGGCTGCTTCAAGGCCGCCTCAAACCCACGGCCCTTCTGGGTCAACACATGGATGACCACCGGCTCATTGCAGGTCTTGGCAAACTCCAGCGTGCTGATGAGCTGCGGAAGATTGTGGCCATCGATGGGCCCGAGATACCGGATCCCGAACTCCTCGAACAGCAGGGCCGAGCCATGCCCGCCCTTTCCGTCCGAATCCAGGGTCGATCCGGTGTGCTGGAGACCCAGTGAACTCACGGCGCCCTTGATCGCCTCCTCGGCCTTCTGGCCCAACATCGACACGACCTCACCCTGCGGCAGCTTCCGGAGCCAGTGCCCGAAGTCTTCGCGCAGGCGGTTGTAGCGGGGATTGGTCGTCAGCTTGCCCAGGTAGGTGGCAATGGCACCGACATTCTTGGCGATCGACCATTCGTTGTCGTTGAGGATGCCGATGAACTTCCGGGTGGTCCCGGCGATGTTATTCAGGGCCTCGAAGGAGATGCCGTTGGTGAGTGCCGCGTCCCCGAAGATACAGACCACATGCTCGCCGGTCCCTCGCTGATCCCGCGCCGCGCACATGCCCAAGGCGGCCGACAGTGCCGTGCCCGCGTGACCGGCCCCATAGCAGTCGTGTTCACTCTCGGTGCGGAGGGCAAAACCGTTCAGACCGTCCGTCGTCCGGATCGTGTGGAACCGGTCCTTCCGGCCCGTGAGGAGCTTGTGGACGTAGACCTGGTGGCTGACGTCCCAGACAAACTTGTCGCGTGGCGTCTCGAAGCAGCGGTGGAGGGCGATCGTGAGCTCCACCACACCGAGGTTGGGACCGAGATGGCCGCCGTTCTTGGCGAGTTTGGTGATGAGCTCATTGCGGATGTCAGCCGCCAGCTCGGTGAGCTGGTCCGGGGTGAGCTTCCGCACGTGGGACGGGTGATCAACCATGTCGAGGTAGCGACTCATGCAGTTCAGAAACGGGGTCGGAGAATGGCGTGCAGGCGACCGGGAGCAAGCCCTCAGGCGGGGTCATCCGCGCTCCTCCACACCAGGATCGGCCGGGCGGGTCTGCAACTCGCCTCCCAGATCCTTCTCCAACTGGCGGATCCGGATCTCGGCGGCGGCGAGCTGAGTCTGGCAGATGCGGGCCAGTCGGGTGCCCTGTTCGAATTCGGCCAACAGGGTTTCCAAGGGCAGCTCGGAGGACTCCATCCGCTCCACGATTGCCTCGAGATCCGCCAAGGCCTTCTCGAAGGGCACCTCTCCGGCCGGGGCCGGGGACGATGCCGTGGTGTCGGATGTGGATCGGGATGCCTTGGACATTCCTGTGGGGAAACTAGGAAACCGCCCCCGCGATTCCCAGCAGCTTTTTCAGAGGAAACGCGCGACCTCCCCGGCATCAGGACTCAGGAACCAACCCGCCGGCGACGTCGGTCCGGTAGGCCTTGATCGCCGGCAGGACCCCCGCCAGGGCGCCAAGCAGGACCATTGCGATCGGAGCCCAGAGCCAGACCCACGCCGGCTGCCAGGGATCCAGGACCACCCCCGTCTGGGATCGGATCACTGCGGCCGCAGCCCCCAGGATCATGGCATAGACGAGAAAGCCCAGGCCCATCCCAAGCGCGGCAATGGTGGCCGACTCGAGGATGATGGCCGCGAAGATCGTCCTGCGACGGGCCCCAAGCGCCCGGAGGATGGCGAGGTCTCGTCGACGGCTGTGCATCGAGTTGTAGAGACTGGCCAGGACGGCCCCAACCGCGACCAGGGCAACCAACCAGGCCACCATGGCCAGGACGGCGTCAAACCAACCAAACTTCTCGAACAGGTCGGCCATCTGCTTGGCGATCGGCCACGCAAAGGTCATGCGGTTCCCCTGCCGGTTGTAGAGCATGTCCAGCTGCTGTCCCGCCATCGGGGACCGGAGCCTCACGAGCACGGCGCTGACGTCGGTCGCCGTCGCGGCATCGTGCCCTCCCATGTTCTGCAACCCCGCAAGGGGGATCCAGATCACCCGGTCGGCCGGGGTGTTGGACGGCTCGAGGACGCCGACCACGACATAGGTCTCCTCGTGCTGGGCCTTCGGATCGAAATTGAGTCCGTGGAAGGGCCTGAACTCGCTGCCGATCGTCAGCCCCAGCTTCCTCGCCGCGAAGCTGCCCACCACCGCCTCGCGGAAGCCGTCGTCGAACAGCCGCCCGCCGGGCTGCAGACGGAAACGCTGCCCCTTGGAATACTCGACCTCAAACTGGTTGGTCGTGGTCCCCACCAGCCGATACCCCCGGTAGTTGTCCCCCACCGCGATCGGCACCGCCACCGCCACCGCCCGGTTGGTCCGGATTCCTTCATAGTCGTCGAACGTGATGTTCCCGGGCGAGGCCTCGAGGTGGAAGATCGCGTTCAGGACCAGCTGCAGCTTCGCACCCCGGGCCCCCAGGACCGCGTCCCATCCGCCGCTCTGCCCGGTGAAGGTCGACCGTGACTGGTCCTTCACCACCCAGACCGCCATCAGCAGCCCCCCGGCCAGGGCGATCGAGACGACCGTGACCAGTGTCGACAGCAGGTGCTGCCGCAGACTCCTCCGGACCAGGAGCGGCAGCGTCATCGGACACCTCCCTGTCCCGCCGCCGCGTTCAGGGTCCCCAGCGACGCGGTCGTCTCAAACGCCCCGAGAACCTCGCGGTCATGACTCACCAACAAGAGGGCTGCGCCATTCTCGGTGCACGCCTCGCGGATCAGCGCCAGGGCGGCCCGTGCATTGGCATGATCCAGGTTGCCCGTGGGTTCGTCGGCCAGCACGAGCTTGGGACGGTTCGCCAACGCACGAGCCACCGCCACCCGCTGCTGCTGACCGGTGGAGAGCTGGCGCGGATAATGGTGGATCCGTTCGGCAAGTCCGACCCGTCCCAACAGCTCCAGAGCGCGCGTGCGATCTGCCCCGGGTCCGAACGCCATCCCGAGCAGGACATTCTCCAGCACGGTGAAGCCCTGGAGCAGGTTGAAGGTCTGGAAGATGTAGCCGATCGCACCCGCTCGGAGACGGTCCCTATCCGACTCAGAGAGACGGGCCACGTCCCGACCGTCGAACAGGATCGATCCCGAATCCGGTGTCAGAATGCCCGCGATCAGGTGGAGGAACGTCGTCTTGCCGGTTCCGCTCTCGCCACTCAGGGCCAGCTGGGACCGCGACCCGAGCCGAAACTCCGGGATGTGGACCACCTCGTGACGCGACCCGTCGGGCGCGACGAAGGACTTTCGCAGATCTCGGATCTCGAGCAGCACGTGAACCGGTGAGATGCCGCAGTCGACCC
>Ga0194116_10001430_pt1 | contig 33985 bp, 27 predicted proteins | sample TA2MahsurfametaG_4_FD_148617 | JGI IMG/M metagenome (GOLD analysis project Ga0194116, IMG submission 148617) | Freshwater microbial communities from Lake Tanganyika, Tanzania - TA2015008 Mahale S9 surface | ecosystem: Environmental > Aquatic > Freshwater > Lake | place: Tanzania: Lake... | reverse complement strand
CTATGAGGCTATCCAAGCACTCCCTGTAAATTATAAATCTTATGGCTGAAAATTCATTTCACCCCCAACAAGCCCGCATCGGCATCATCGGCCTCGGCTATGTGGGTTTGCCGTTGGCGGTGGCCTTCGCAGAGAAATACCCAGTTATCGGCTTGGATATCAATGCATCCCGTGTTGAAGAATTGGGCAAGGGCATTGATAGCACCCTGGAGGTGGACAATAAGTTCTTGGAAGAAGTTCTGGTCAGACCTGGTTCATCACAGGCCACCGGGCTCCGGTGCACCACTAACCCCCATGACCTGAGCGATTGCAACGTGTACATTGTTACGGTGCCTACGCCTACGGATCGCCACAACCGGCCGGTCCTCACCCCCATGATCAAGGCGAGCCAAAGTATTGGAGCCGCGCTGAAGCAAGGGGATGTCGTGATTTACGAATCCACCGTGTATCCCGGGGTGACCGAGGAGGAAATGGTGCCGGTTCTGGAACAGGCATCGGGATTGCGTTATAACAAGGATTTTTTTTGCGGGTATTCCCCGGAAAGGATTAACCCGGGGGACAAGGAACACACGGTCACCAAAATCCTCAAGGTGACCAGCGGTTCCACCCCGGAGGTGGCGGACTTTGTGGACGCCTTGTACCGTTCAGTGATTTTGGCGGGGACCCATCGGGCCTCCTCCATTCGGGTCGCGGAGGCGGCCAAGGTGATCGAAAATTCCCAGAGGGATATCAACATTGCCTTTGTGAATGAATTGTCGAAGATCTTTAATCTGCTGGGCATCGATACGCATGAGGTATTGGAAGCCGCAGGTACCAAATGGAACTTCCTCAAATTTAAACCAGGTTTGGTGGGTGGTCATTGTATCGGGGTGGATCCATATTACCTGGCCCAGAAGGCGCAGGAAGTGGGGTATCATCCGGAAATCATACTAGCAGGACGTCGTTTGAACGACTCTATGGGCAAGCATGTTGCACAAGAAACTATTAAATGGATGATGCGGAAAGAGCTGAAAGTGATTGATGGGAAAGTACTTATTTTAGGTTTTTCTTTCAAAGAAGACTGCCCCGATGTGCGAAATACTCGTGTAATTGATATTTATCATGAACTAAAAAACTTTGATATGCATGTAGACGTGTATGACCCTTGGGCAAATCCAATGGAAGTGGCTCACGAATATGGAATTACCTTACTGCCTGCAATAACAGAACCGAAAATTAATGAATATGCTGCAGTCATTTTGGCTGTTGCGCACAAGAAATTTACAGACTTAAAGATTGAAAAAAGCCAAAATCTGGTTGTTTATGACGTCAAAGGATTTTTATCAAAAGAATTGGTAGACGCACGCCTGTAACCATATGAAAATACTTATCACAGGAACTGCAGGTTTCATTGGTTTTCACCTCGTAAACCGCCTCCTCGAAGAAGGCAACCTCAACATCGTAGGCCTCGACGTTATCAACGACTACTACGACATCAACCTGAAGTATGCTCGGTTAGAGCAACACGGCATTGAGGCCCGCGCGATGATGGAACGAGACATACAAACCTCCTCAAAATATACGAATTACCGCTTCCTAAAAGCTGATTTAGCGGACTTCGAATTTGTAGTGGGTTTTATGGTGCAAGAGAAATTTGATTATGTTGTTAATCTAGCGGCTCAAGCAGGTGTTCGCTACAGCATAGACAATCCGAGGGCCTACACCCACTCCAATATCGATGGCTTTTTGAGCATCTTAGAGGGTAGCCGACACAGTAACGTAAAACATCTGGTATATGCTAGCACGAGCAGCGTTTATGGACTCAACACCAAAATGCCACTTTCAGAAAAACAACCTACGCAACACCCCATTTCACTATACTCCGCCACGAAGAAGGCCAACGAATTGATGGCGCATACCTATTCGCACTTGTTCCGTATACCCACAACAGGACTTAGGTTTTTTACGGTTTATGGCCCTTGGGGCAGACCTGATATGGCTCTATTTCTTTTTGCTGATGCTCTAATAAAAGGTACTCCCATTAATGTATTTAATCATGGGAAGATGATACGTGATTTCACTTATGTAGGAGATATTGTTGAATCCATTAAGCGTTTAGTATTTAAACATGTAACCAATAATGAAAATTGGAACAGTGATGTTCCTGATTCGGATAGCAGTTCAGCACCATATCGTATTTTTAATATAGGCAATAATAATCCAGTAGCATTAATTACCTACATCGAAGCCTTGGAAAAAGCCCTAGGTAAAGCCGCAGTCAAAAACATGATAGACATTCAACCGGGTGATGTTCCAGCGACACATGCAGATACAACAGCTTTAGAAGAATTCATTGAGTTTAAACCACAAACTAGTGTAGAAGAAGGTGTAAAGAAATTTGTAGCGTGGTATATGGAGAGAAGCTATTAAGGCCTTAACCCGTTGATTTATAAAAATCTAGACCCATAAGAGAGCAAACAACTTTAGCGAAAAATTTTGGCATTACACTCATACAAGCAATCTTAACAACCATTGTAAGTTTAATGCAAACGAATAATGGTTTAATTCAATTAATAAGGAGATTTTATTAAATCGTCATTTATATATGCACCATAAGGTTGAGTTTATCTAAAGTTGCTATATACCCTTACAATTAAGGCACAAAAGAATTGTAGGCGAAAAAAATACTATAAAGACGATTTATAAAAAATAATAGTATGAGTCTAACAAAGCGAACCACTTCCGCATCAATGCAATTAACATTAAGCAATGGATTGGTGCGGATGGCTTCGATTTTGACTATGCCAATACTGACCCGTTTACTGACCCCGTCGGCTTACGGCATCGCAGCTATGTCTGGTAATTTTGTTGCATTGATTTCGGTAATTGGTCTTGCAGGGATTGATATGTCATATGTACGTTCTTATCACTCAAAATCGGGACCAAGTGGTTCAAAGGTTGAGGTTTTTGCTTGGCAATGGATATTGATTGTAGGTGCTTTGTTTGGGGCCGTCTTATTTTTGTGTTGGCAACCGATAGCGCGGTTGCTTAATCTTCCAAATTACCTTGGCGGCTTGCTAGGCGGCGGAATCATTTTAAGCCTTGTTAATACTATGTCTCAAGCCCGTGCACGGCTCAATAATCGATATCGGGAAATGTCGGTGGCACTTTTTGCATCAAGTATAGGAGTTATTGTAATCAGTATTCTAGTTGCATATAGCTGGAAGCAGAATGAATTGCCCTTGATACTTGCTATGCTCGCAGGATATGCGATACCGATAATAATTCTTGGTATCCCATTGCCAAATAAGCTGCGCCAGTCATCTTATTTGAGCCCATCTGAGAAGGTGAGTTTTGTGAAGATTGGCCTTGCCGGAACTATTACAGCGCCAGCTTATTGGTTGATCTCATCTTCAGATCGCTGGTTTCTTGGTTATTTGATGGATAGCAGCTCGGTGGGTATTTACTCAATGGCTTACAGTGTGGGAATCTTCGGAATGATGGTTAATAATGCATTGTTGTCGGTGTGGACAACGGAGGCTGCCAAGGAATTCGAATACAATCCAGATAATGCGAGGAATGAACTGGGTAAAACCGTAAATTATATTGTGGCGGCCTATATATGCGTCTGGGTGGTTGTATCAGCATTAGGTGGGGAAATCGTCCGTTTGCTGGCCTCCTCTGCTTTCCATGATGCCGCGGAACTAATACCATTTATTGCGGGGGCTGTTCTTTTTCATGGAATAATTCATTTATTTAACACTAGTTTATTGCTTATCAATCGATTAGTTTATGCTATAAGGTGGTGGTTAATAGGCGGAATAGTCAGCATTGCGTTAAATATTTTGCTCATTCCAACCTTCGGAAGATTAGGCGCCGCAGTAACTCAGGCCTTTACACTAGGCATTATTGCAACTGGAATTCTATACGCTGCACAGAAATATTATCCAATTCGTTTGAACTGTTGGCGTATTGTTGCATGTGCCACAATGGCATTGGTTGCTGTTGGTTTTTTGCAAAAATCCTGGAATATATCACCCTTAAGCAGCATCTTATATAAAGTCCCCGTTCTAATATTTGTACTTGCTTTGATTGCCCAGATCACTTTTCCAATGCTTTTTTTAATGGCTATAAATCGTTTGCGGAAAATGCTGAAAACTGGTAATTAACATTCAGTCAATGTGATAGACTGCAATTCAGAAATTTAATCCAATTTTCCCAAAGATATTAAAATTTAAAAGTCTATTGCCTGCATTTAGGCGTTGCGGCCTTTAACATAATTACTTAAACAAGACCATGTGTGGATTAGCAGGACATATTAGCTTTTCGACGCTTCCTTTGGAGGAAAAAGTCAAATCCCTGATCCATTCAATCCGCCACCGCGGCCCAGACGATCAGGGTGTGTGGCAATCGCCCGGCGGTTTCTGCGTCTTAGGCCATGCCCGGCTGAGCATCATCGATCTCAGCCCTTTGGGGCACCAGCCGATGCTAGATCCCGTGACTGGAAACTGCATTGTGTTCAACGGCGAGATTTACAACTTCAAGGCATTACGCCAACAATGCGAAGCGAAAGGAGATCATTTTCGTTCCCAGTCCGATACCGAGGTTATACTTGCTCTCTATCGCCGGCATGGAGTAGATTGTCTAAGACATCTGCGCGGCATGTTTTCCTTTGCCATTTGGGATGAGCGACAGCAAAGACTCTTTTTCGCTCGTGATCGAGTAGGAAAAAAACCATTCAACTACGTATTACAAGAAAACAGTCTAGTTTTTTGTTCCGAAATTGACCCGCTTTCTCGTTATCCTAAAGTTTCGAGGGCCATGGACATGGAGGGGCTGGAACTTTATTTGCAATGCCAATATATTCCGGCGCCTTGGACGATTTATCAATCCATCCGCAAGCTTCCACCAGCGCACTACGGACTTTTTGACCATAATGGCTTGCACATAGAGCAGTATTGGAATGTTAATTACACCCAAAAGCTACGCATTTCCGAGAAAGATGCCCTCGATGGACTCGAAGAGAAGCTCACCGAAGCGGTAAGGTTGCGCATGATCACCGATGTGCCACTTGGCGCTTTGTTGAGTGGCGGTGTAGACAGCAGCGTGGTAGTCGCGCTGATGGCAAAGCTAAGCGGCGAGCCGATCCGGACCTTTAGTATTGGTTTTCGCGAAGAGGCCTTCAACGAGCTAGTTTACGCTCAGAAGGCGGCCGATGTCTGTAAGACGACGCATCAGCCTGAGGTCATCGAAGGCGACGTGGAACACCTGCTTCCTCAACTGGCACGGCATTATGGCGAACCATTTGCCGACTCCTCGGCTGTTCCCTCCTTTTTCGTTTCGCAGTTCGCACGGCAGCATGTCACCGTAGCTATGAATGGCGATGGCGGAGATGAGCTGCTAGGAGGCTATCCGCGTTATTGGTTGACCGCTAACAAGTTGATGGCAGCACGCCTAATGCCAGATTTGTTATCGGCAAGCAATTTAGAGAAGTTATCGACACAGCTGTCTACTGCTACTAGTATTCCGGCACGAGCCTTTCGCAAACTGGTGACAGAGTACGGTTGGCCGGAGCTTCGCTCTGTCAATATGTATGCTGGCTTCTGGGACGATGCGATTCGAGCCCAGCTCCTTGGCGCATCCTCTACGCTCAGCCTTCTGCCTGGCTGGCGGGCGAAATGGCTTTTAGGCGCAATGAAAAATGCCGAAAACCCAGTGGATCGGATGCTGTGGTATGACAACCGCACCTATTTACCAGGAGATTTGCTTGTTAAAATGGACATTGCCTCCATGCATTGCGGTCTGGAGACTCGCTCGCCCTTGCTAGATCACGAATTGATTGAATTCTGCGCGGCCCTGCCTCTGGAATATAAAGTTATGAACGGTGTAGGTAAGTATTTGTTGAAGCGCCTAGCTGAACGGTATTTCCCAAACGACTTTGTCCATAGGCGTAAGATGGGATTTGGGATACCCCTCGTTCGCTGGTTACGCGGACCGCTACGGCTGGCCTTGGAGCGTACTCTGCGTAACAATGAACTGATGCTGCCTTTGAATCCGCTGGTAATTAATGCAACTCTCGAAGCTTTTTATCGGGGGGATGATGAACAGGGATCTAGGCTGTGGACCTTGCTTATGTATGGCAATTGGCGTAAAAACTGCTGGGGAGAGCGATGATGGTTAAGTTGAGAGTTTTGATGTTTTGCCCGCAGTTCCGACCCTTGATTGGCGGCGCAGAGCGTCAGGCAGAGAAGCTAGCAATTTCCTTGGCTGCAGCGGGCTGTGAGGTAATCTTAATTACGCCACGCATTGACCTTACGTCGCCAGATGTCGAAGAGATTCAGGGTGTACGTATCGAGCGTTTTCCTATGACGGATCTTTCTCGTCGCTATCCCATGCCGGGCATCGCACTGCTTAATGTACCAATTATCCTTTGGCAAGTCATTCGAGCCGTTAGAAAACGCCTATCGCACGCTGATTTGCTTCATACTCATTTAGCATCTCTTCAAACGCTTGGCGCCATAATCGCGGCGCGTCTTTCTGGCAAACCGGCCTTGTGCAAGGCAGCGATGGCAGATAAACGCAGCGATCTTGGAGAAATGGAAAAACAAGGGCTTGGGGGAATAATGATGGCCTGGGTTACTCGACAATTCACTCCATGCTGGGTAGCTACTACTCGAGCGGTAGAAGAGGCACTTGTTCGCGCCGGCGTAAAGCCTGACCGCATTGTGAAGATTCCAAACGGGATAGTGCTACCTGCAAAAAGACAAATGCGCAAAGATCCGATACGTCGTTTTCTATACCTAGGTCGTCTCTCTACAAATATTCATAGAGATGTTCCTACCCTTATCGTGGCATTCGACAGACTAGCTGAGCATTTACTAGATGCTGAACTCGCATTGGTGGGGGGGGGCGACCTCTTGGAAGAAACACGCATGCTGGTTGCGGGTTGCACAGGGCGTCATCGCATACATGTCCCAGGTTTTGATGTGCCGGATCAATGGCTCTCGTGGGCCGACTGCTTCGTATTGCCATCCAGGCGTGAGGGGTTGTCCAATGCTTTACTAGAAGCAATGGCGGCGGGTCTGCCATGCATAGCAAACGATATACCACCTAACCGCGAGGTACTGGCGGACGGCGCTGCAGGAGTTCTGGTCCCCGTTGGCGATATTGAGGAATTGTATAATGCAATGCAATGTATTGCAAACGATGATTTTCATGCGCAAGCCATGCGCCTAGCCGCATTTATGCGAGCTGCACAGCACTACGGAATTGACGCGGTGGCAGGCCGATACCTCGGCTTGTATAAAAAGTTACTTAACAATTGACTGCTACAAAAACGATTCCACAAGATTCTCTCTCGCCTCGGCGCGCCATAATTAGGTTTAAGCTGAGTATAACACCTTGACTGCGATACGGTTTTGACATCATATAAGAACTCCTCGGCCATGGCTTGTCGTGAGTGAAACAACCATGCAAATCTCCACAGAACCTAAGTAGAGGCGCCATCAGAACCCGCGTTTAGCCTATCAAGGTATGAGGCATTATACAAAACCAAGCAAAATCTCTTGTATTATTTGAATACCAATGGCTTATGAATTTTTCAGTTGTGACTAGTTAGTTAACATATACTTGCGTGCTATTTAACTCATTTGAATTTTTACTTTTTCTTCCAATAGTATTTATACTTTATTGGTTTGTTTTTAATAAAAAACTGAGCCGGCAAAATGGCTTGGTATTGGTTGCCAGTTATTTCTTCTATGGATGGTGGAGTTGGAAGTTTATGGGCTTACTCATGCTAAGCACAGCATTAGATTATGCCTACGGATTTTGGGTAGCCTCTCCAAATCGAAAGAAAGCCAAACTCTTCCTGTGGTTAAGTATTATCAATAACCTCGGTATTCTTGGGGTATTCAAATATTACAATTTTTTTGCAGTTCAATTCCAAGAAGGATTTGAACTATTGGGATTAAATGCTAATCCTGTTCTTCTTCAAGTAGTATTACCAATAGGTATTTCGTTCTACACTTTTCATGGAATGTCGTATGTTTTCGATATATACAGAGGGCAGCAAAAGCCCGTTCAAAATTTTGTGGACTATGCTGTTTTTGTAAGTTTCTTTCCTCTATTGGTTGCAGGACCAATTGAACGTGCTAATCATTTATTGCCTCAGGTTCAAAAGCAACGATTCTTCAGCTATAATCAAGCAGTTGAAGGATGTAGGCTTATTTTATGGGGGATGTTTAAAAAGGTTGTGATTGCCGATTCTCTGGCGGATATTGTTGATAATATTTTCCAAAATTACCAAGATCAAAATGGATTAACACTCATTGTTGGAGCTATTGCCTTTAGTTTTCAGATCTACGGTGACTTTTCAGGATACTCGGATATTGCGTTAGGTACCGCTAAACTATTTGGATTTGAATTGTTAAGCAATTTTAAGTTTCCTTACTTCTCAAGAGATGTTGCTGAATTTTGGAGACGTTGGCACATTTCGCTTTCGTCATGGTTCCGTGATTATCTGTATATTCCATTAGGGGGCTCAAAAAATGGCAAATTCAAAGCCATAAGCAACACTTTTATCATCTTTTTGGTAAGTGGGTTCTGGCATGGCGCTAGCTGGAATTTCATCGCTTGGGGCTTCATACATGCTTGCGGATTCTTACCCCTATTATTGCTCAACCGAAACCGCAAGCACGTAACTGATGTTGTAGCCCAGGATCGCAAATACCCAAACCTAAAAGAGCTATGGCAAATGTCAACAACTTTTGCCTTCGTTTCCTTCGCTTGGGTCTTCTTCCGAGCAGACGGGGTGCATCATGCGATGGGTTATATTAAGCAAATTAGCGTGAGCATTATCGAGCACCCAGAACAGTGTCTAATGCTTCCGCCATATAAAAAGGCGTTCGTTTATATTCTCCCACTTATTCTTGGTGATTGGTATTTGAGACGGAATGAACGAATCTTGAGCATTAATTGCAAGTCTAAAATTCTTAGAAACTTAATCTATGTAACAGTATACTATATCATTTTTTTGCTTCTAAATGGCTCAGATGAGTCTTCCAGTTTTATTTATTTCCAATTCTAATGAAGCAATTCATAACGCACCTAGCTAAATTATTTTCTTTCATTGTTTTATCACATTGTTTTATTGTATTTATCACTCTTGCATTAAGTGAAAATATTAATACAACATCTCATATCCTTACTAAAGACATTTTCAATGAGGGAGACAAGATATATATCATTGGGAATTCTCATTCTGAGTGTGCAATCAATGACAGCCTGCTTCCCGAAAATTACATAAACATATCACTGAGCGCTGAACCTCTTTTCTATTCGGTTATAAAGGCTAGGAGACTGTTGACAGAAAACAAAAAAATTGATACAGTTATTATCGAATTTACAAATAATTCTATTAATACAGTCGGTTGGGTAATCAATAATGATAGATTACTTGCAAACTATCATAATTATTTTGCAAAAATGGATTTCACGGAGCACTATTTTCTTTATTCAAACAATATAAAAAAATCTTTAAAAGCATTTTTTTCTCTAACGCCTCTAAAAATATGGTTAAGTAGCAAAACCGTTGATGGTGGCTATAGGTATCTTGTTAGGGATGAAGTTGTTTCTACAAAAAATATTCAAAAGAAACCAGAAAAAATGAGACTTAATTCTCTCGAGCATAACAGAACTCTCGAGTACATGGGTTTTGATAAATTAATCTTGTTAATTAAACAAAATCCAAATACTCATTTTATTCTGACAAGAATGCCAATGCATTCAAGCTATATTGGCTTTAAAAATGAGACTGATTATCAACAATGCCTTAAGCAAATTAAGCGCTTTCAAAATTGTAATTATATTGACTTTACACATATCAAACTCGATGATTATTGTTTTGGAGATCCTGGACACTTAAACTATCACGGCGCTACGGTTTTTACTCCGATTTTCTTAGATTCTATTCGGCACGGTTTAACTCTGACAAATCAATCCTACGAGGGTTCAAACTAATTTTTTACGGGATTTACGCTAGTCCTCCTTCTTTGGGGTTAATTGATTCGAGATATAGGGGCTATTGAGCAACTCTTCAAAACGGCAAAACAACGATTTTATATCCAAACTATTCAACAAAAATTAATCGAAATACATAGGCCAAAAACTCTGTGAATAGCATCGATTACGCGCAGGTATTGACCGTTTATTCGAAAATATTATGCCCCAAAACGATCATTTCATAAGGCGGATTTAGGGCGATATAATGAATTTATTCTAGGTTGAAAAGAATTAACGAACTTATGTAAGGGTAACAAATTAATTCAGTGCTAAGTTCTTTTGACTTTTATGAATAAGCTATTAATCTTCGTATGGATGGTGGCAATGGGGACTAATTTTTTTGGTCCCATTAGCGACACGATTCCGTATCAAGGATTGTTAGGTTTGATTGGATTACTATATTTTTTGGGTATTTATCATAGAAGGTTTATTAAACTTGTGCAAATCCGATTGTATCTGGTTTGGCTCATTGGTTTGATAATGCCTCTAGTGCTTATGTTTGGATCAGAAAAGGAATTTTTGCGTTCAGATTATACAAGTTTAATTTCAGTTCTCTTTGTTTTTGTTACATCTACCTTAATCGCAACAGATCGCAAAAATGGGAATGTTGTAGTTTTTTCGGCATTGACCATTGGGCTGATTTCTATTTCACTAAATTTTTACGAGTTCTTTGTAGAAAATAATGTTTGGAGCACTGCACCAGGGCGCTCTGCTGGGTTTTATTTAAATCCTAACCGATCAGCTCAAGCGATCTTAATATTTGCCGCTGTATATTTAACATGGAATAAACGCGAATTATTTATTTTTGACTATTTCTTTATTGCATTAATTCTTTTAGCGACGCTTGTCACATTCAGTAGAGGCGGCATCGTAGTATCAATACTTGTGTTCGCATTTCTATTTTTTATGAAATACAAAGTAAAATGGAAAACAATAGGAGGTTTATTATTCATATCAGGGTTTTTAATTTTCCTTTCTAATTTAGTTTTAAGCTCATATTTAGAGGATGGCGCCTATTATAGACTCACAAGCTTGCGTAATGGTGAAATTCAAGTCGGTTTTGAAGATGAAAGAGAAATAATTGCATTAGAGTCTTATTACTTAGCTCTAAAGGCTCCAATTTTTGGTACAGGAGTGGGTTCAACGAAATTGTTGGATGTTGGTGCTCACAACACATTTATATCTATATTTTTAGATTATGGTTTATTAGGAATCCTTTTTTATTTGTTCACTATAATGGGAATAGTTGGTGCTGTTTTTAAAAAAGACAATAAAGAAATTATTTTCTTGAAATTATTCCTAGTATGGTTTTTATCTTATAACTTTCTTACGCATAATATGTTAGAAGACAGTGTATTGATCTTAGGATTCGGTTTGGCCGTTTCTAGGATGTTATATTTTAGGGTAAATTCAGCCGATACCTGAGGAAGCGTTATTTGGCTTCGTATAGTGTCGATTTTGATGCTCTTTCCTCAATATACTGTTATCATGGGAGTTTACGATTGGGTTTCAGAGCACCTGTTAGTGTTTCCTTTAAATTGTTTCACAATGACCTCATTTTATTTTCGATTCGAGACATGGTCTAGCCAATATTTTGATCTTTAATTCCCTACCGATATTTAAGTAGTTGTGTCATATCAACTTTCTCCTGCTTTTGGTTCCTACGCTGATTTCATTTTTAAGATTAATGTTGCAAGATTATCAAAATTAGATTCTCGTGATTTGTAACAAAATGTCACGTTACTGTTAATGGGAAGGATAATAGACAATATGCTGTCCCTTCAAGTGTTAGAGAAGATTTCTAATGTGAACAAATTCGGTTTTACCCAACGCTATCGAACTTTAGTGGGGGCTGGCATCCGTGGTGTTTTATTAATTAGATATCAATGTTGACTTAACCTATGAAATCGTGCAGTTTATTGCGTTACCCAATTTAGGGTTCAACCTGAGATATTACGGAAGTTCAGATTTCGCTAATAGGATTTTTACCTTAGTAACCACGTAAAACCTCACAAGCATGTGGTTTTTCAACAAATAAATTGAATTCTTTTAGGCTCTCTCCGTAATTTTTTATTCGTAACTAAAATCTGAACTAATCCGGTTAAAGATTCCGAAGTACAGCCCATAGTTTGACCGTTTTACTTCACCGATTATGATACCCCAACTCAAGTTTCTAATGTGAAAAATGATTTTTTGGATTTGGCTTAAACCACTAAAAGTCGAGTTCGGAAGACAGTGAATTATTACTAATTTTTGTCTAATCAATATTTTTAATACGCTATGATTCTATCTGATAACATTTTTACTTTTCTCAATGACTATTTCTTTGGATTTGGGAGAAACATTCCACAGAATAATCTCTAATTTACCTATGGTGCTCGCGATAGTATTATTTGTAAGGTTTTATTTAGCAGAATTACCGATTCATTAGATATTATTAAGATGCTGCACCCTTTTTCCTGAAATTGCGGGGTTTATTATCTGACTCGAAGCTTTTTTTGGGGAACACTTCAATGTCTGAATGCCCCTCGAAAAATTTTTCACAAATATGAATATTCTAATGATTTCTCCCCAGTTTAGACCAATTTTGGGGGGCTATGAAATGGCAGCAGAACGATTATCGCAGGCTCTTGCCGAGCGCGGACATCGTGTAATGGTGATTTCAGAGCGAAGACAACCACATTGGCCGCGTCAAGAGTCCTACGGTAAAATCACAATTAATCGCTGGTGGTGTATCTATCGAAAAGGTGTACATATGATGACATCTCTTTTCGGTTTGGCATTTTGGCTTTTAAAAAATGGCAGAAAATTTGAGGTTTGGCATATTCATCAGTACGGTTTACAAGCAACTATGGCTGTTTCGTTAAGTCGGTTACTTCGTAGGCCGTTGGTGTTGAAACTTACAAGTTCCGGCCCTCAGTCTATGAACGAAGCATTACTTTCGATGAGATTTCAATGGCTTCACCGTAGGGCACACAGTGAAGTTTCCGCTTGCATAGCAATTTCTGAAGAAACTTTTCGAGAAGCCTTAGAGTTTGGAATTCCAGCAGCACGTGTTCGAAAGATAGCAAATGGGATAAATACGCTGGAATTTCGCGTTCCGACACCTGAAGAGCGTGTTCAATCTAAGTTTAACAATCGGTTTAAATCAGGGTTCTTGGTTGTCGCGGTTGGTCGATTGGCAACTATAAAAAATCCACTTGGTCTAATTGAAGCATGGGCGTATGTGAATCACTTACTGCCAACTGGCTCTCTCCTTGTCTGGGTTGGCGATGGACCTTTAAAAAAGAAGGTAGAGGATGTCATTTTAAAACTTGAATTAGCAGAAAGTGTTGTGCTTTTTGGTCAAACTAATGAAGTTTTTTCTGTATATTCGGCAGCGGATGTTTTTGTTTTGCCTTCTCATACTGAAGGCTTGTCGAATGCACTTTTAGAAGCCATGGCTTGTGGCCTGCCAAGTGTTGCTACTGCTGTATCTGGAACATTTCAGCTATTGACACAAAATAATGCCGGAATTGTTGTATCAATTGGTGATATGAGGGCTTTGGGAGATGCTATTCTATCTTTGGCAAAAGATGTCGATGGACGTAAGGCAATGGGTGCACGTGCTCGCTCAGTAGTAGAAACAACTTATTCCTTAGATGTAATTAGTGGTCAATTCGAAGCTCTTTATGAAGAGCTCTCAAATGAGAAATGAAAAAATCAAATCCAACACGCGTCTTGATGGTCGTGCCAAAATATCCACAGCCGGTTGTTGGTGGACTTGAAAAGCAAGCATTTGAGTTGTCACGTACGTTAGCACTTAATCAAAGTGTTGAGGTTAGTGTGTTATCTGCAGCTTTTGACCCCTCTCACGAAAAGCAGGATACTGTTGAAGGCATATCTATCATTCGTTTGAGATGGTCAAACAATAAATGGTTTAAGTTTGCAGTATTACCTTTTCAGATAGCGAACGTAATTTGGAAAGCGAAGAAAAAGATTGATGTGGTCCACGTACATCAGTATAGTGCGTTTGGGCTCTTCGCGATTGCAGTATCTCGTATTTTAAGCCTGCCTGTGATGGTCAAGCTGCCAAACGTAGGAGACTACGGTATTCCAGGTATTAAAAAGGGGCTGTTTGGTTGGCTAGCAATAGCTGTTTTTCTTCGTGCTAACGCATTTGTAGCAATGTCAAATGAAAGTATTAATGAACTTGTGCAGGCCGGTGTTCCTAGGTCACGCATCCTTACCATTCCGAATGGGATTGTTTTATCGCAACAAGTGCCATGTATACGAAAACCTAATACAAAATCAACCACATCCCCGTGTCGGGTGGTTTTCGTAGGCCGAATTAGCAAGGAGAAACGTCTAGATGTTTTATTGAAAGCGTGGCAGTTATTGCAATCAGGTAAATACAATATAGCTATTCTGGAAATATGGGGCGATGGCCCATTAAGAACAGAGTTAGAGCAATGGTGTCACACACATGGCCTGCTCGATTCAATTCATTGGTTAGGAAAGATTTCTGATGTCCGTAGTAAACTTGCTGAGGTAGACGTTTTCGTACTTCCCTCGTCACATGAAGGCAACTCCAACGCCATTCTTGAGGCAATGGATGCTGGTGTGCCAATTGTTGCAACGCCCGTTGGTGGTACACAGATGCAGCTTGGGGAAATTGGTGCACCATACTTGGTACCAGTGGGTGATGCTCATGCATTGGCTGAACAATTATTGCTTCTTATCAATGATCCCCAACTTCGGCGTAACTATGGCAATGGACTGCATTATAGAGTACTTAAGTATTTTGATATGGAACAAATTGCGAATGGTTACATGTGTGCTTACCAAAGATTAGGAACTAGCTCCAAAGCCAATCTAGCCAATTGTGCACGCTTACCTACCATATAGCATGATGTACTATGACATGTATCAAATAATAGTCAATAAATTCAGAGCTCATTCCTGACACTAAGAAACACTTGTATCATTAAATATATTATAAATTGCTTGCAAAAAGCATTGATGTGTCAATAGTGACACTTATCTTATTTTAGAAAAATAGTTACTTATGTGTGGATTTATTGCAACATTTACTGATAAGCCTTTGGAAAAAAGTCAAGCGGATGCCTCATTGGATCGACTTCGTTCACGGGGTCCGGATGGAGAGGGTCGTTGGCAGCGAGGCGGTGTGTTTCTTGGCCATCGGCGTTTGGCAATTTTGGATCTAGATGATCGTGCTGCTCAGCCTATGGTGTCTTCTTGTGGTCGCTACATAATCGTCTTTAATGGTGAGATATACAATTTCAACGAGTTGCGTCGCGTATTGGAGGTGAGCGGCGAGAATTTACGCACTACGAGCGATACTGAGGTCATTCTTTCACTGTTCGCGCGTGAAGGGGAGGCGATGCTGCAGCGGCTTAAGGGTATGTTTGCCTTTGTAATCTGGGATTCTCTCGAACAAAAAGCCTTCGCCGCAAGAGATCCATATGGTATCAAGCCACTATATGTAGCACATTTTCCAGGGGGTGTAGCATTAGCTTCTCAAGTTAAGGCGCTGTTAGCTACAGGCCTCGTTGATTGTGCACCAAATAAGAGCGGTCAGGCCGGTTACTGGATGTTAGGTAGCGTTCCCGAGCCCCATACGTGGTACCGAGACATTAGATGCTTACAGGCAGGTCACTGTCTCTGGGTGATATCTGGAAGGATTTCGAGTACAAACTGTTGGCATGATATATCATCCGTTTGGCGCGACGCTGCTGAGCAGAATGTTTCAAAAATTACGGAACAAGACTTGTGCGCCATTGTCCGAGCTTCGCTTATTGAAGCTATTGATCGTCACTTGGTTTCTGATGTTCCAATCGGGGTCTTCCTCTCTGGAGGTATCGACTCTGGTGTTATCGCAGCTTTAATGCAGGAACGTGGTGCTTCATCGCTAATTGGAGTTACCATCACGTACGACGAGTTTAGTGGTCATCACGAAGACGAAGCTCCTGGGGCTGCGTTGTTAGCTAAACAGTATGGCATTCGACATCACATACGCCGAGTGGGACACAAAGAGTTTGCGGCTGATTTGCCGCGAATCTTAGCTGCAATGGATCAACCCAGCATTGATGGTATCAATACTTGGTATGCCAGCAAAGCTGTCGCCGAGCTGGGTTTGAAGGTTGTCATGTCTGGTGTTGGGGGGGATGAACTATTTCTTGGTTATGATAGCTTCCGAACTCTCCCTCGACTATCGGCGGCGTGGGAATGGATTTCAATGTTACCCGGGGTTTCGACAATTGCTGGCGCCGTAGCCCATCGTAAGGCACGTTGTAGTGGCGAGGCACGCTGGAGACATGCGCCTGCATGGCTGAGTCAGGGAATTTCAGGAGCTTGGTGGCTACGCCGAAGCTCGTCGGCCCCTGAAATTGCTGCAATGCGCGTGGGATCGACAGTTGATACAGATTTTTCGCCTGGCCTTTGGATTACGGATATGGCAGGTCCTTTGGCCTCAAATCGAACATTAGCACTGGCACAGATTGAAACTACCTGCTATTTACGAAATCAACTACTGCGTGATAGCGATTGGGCGAGCATGGATCACAGCGTCGAATTGCGTACACCCCTAGTCGATGCAACGTTATTAGAGAATTTGAAGCCTGTTCTGCCATATTTTTATCGGTATCCTGGTAAAAAATTGCTTGGATATGCACCTTCAAACCCCTTGCCAAAAGCGATTTTAAACCGTAGAAAAACAGGATTTGGTATCCCAATCCAACAATGGACCGGCGCAAAGTTTAATTTGCAGGATGGTTGGCAGCAGAAAGTAATTACTGAAGGGGGTTGGAATTTCTAAGTTTAATGTCAGTAATTTGAGAGCACTACATGCGGACGAAAAAATCATGACAGAATTAACAACAACTTTTAAGGAAGTAAAAAAATATAAACTAAAAAATATCAGAGGTTTAGTAAGGGATTTGGCGTTAGATGTTCTTTCTATTAAAACAAAAAGTCTAAACGCTAAAACCATATTTGAAAAGCCAAGAATCCAATTCTTATATATTCATCATGTCTTTGATGATGAAATCAATAACTTTGATAAATTACTAAAACTACTTTCGGTACACCATTCGTTTATTAGCTACTCAGATGCAGTATATAAAATTCTCACAGGAAATATTGATAAGCCTTATATATGCATCAGTTCAGATGACGGATTTAAAAACAACCTAATTGCAGTCAAAATCATGGAGAAATATGGCGTGAAGGGTTGTTTTTTTGTTAATCCAGATACGATAGGGTTAAAAGATTTCTCTAAAGTAAAATCATTCTGTAATATAAGACTGAAGTTCCCGCCTACAGAATTTATGGACTGGAACGATATAGATAAACTAATCAAAAGTGGGCACGAAATCGGTTCACATACAATGGGTCATATAAATATTGCTGAAACAAATATTAAAATAGTAGAAGACAATATTAATGAATCTTATGAAATACTAAATAAACGTATTGGTAAGGTATTACATTTTGCTTACCCTTATGGTCGTTTTTTTCATTTTAATAAACAAGCATTCGATTTAGTTTTTAAAGCTGGATTTACCTCATGTGCAACCGCTGAAAGAGGTTGTCATGTTGCTGCTGATAGAAAGCTAAACACTAATGAGCTTTTAGTAAGAAGAGACCATGTAGTTTGTGATTGGAATATAAATCACATTTTCTATTTCATCTTAAATAATGCAGAAAAAGCAACATATCAAACAAATTTGTATCCTAACTATGATTAAAGTTATTATTTTAACTAGTTCCCGCCAAGGTTTTGCATCATTTCAATTAGCTGAATTAGTTAAGTCAAAAAAAATAATAGTGCAAGCAGTGGTATTGAACAAAGGACTTATCATGAATGAGAAAAAGCACTATAAAAGGAAAATAGCCAAAATCTTTAAAATAGGTTTATTCGGAGCGTTAAATGGAATTAGAATGAGAAAATGGTATTCAACCGGTGTCTACAAATATTTAGATATACCAACGATTGAGAGTTTATGCAAAGAACATAATATAACTTTAAGTATAACGCCATCAATTAATTCCTCTCAAACTATAGAATATTTTAAAAATGCAAATGCCGACATAGGACTTAGTTTAGGAAATGGATATATAGGAAAAAAGGTTTTTTCAATTCCAAAATTCGGCATGATTAATGTTCATCATGAAGAATTACCTGCATATCAAAACGCTCAAAGCATAATATGGCAGCTCTATAATGATTCAGATAATACTGGTTATACTATCCATAAAATTGACAAACATATTGATACAGGGGAAATCCTTTTCAAGGAAGTTATTCCTATTATTTTTAAGCAAAATTTAGAAAGTACTGTTTCATTCAATTACTCTATTCTGTGGAAAAAGTCGTCCGAAGGATTAGTTTTATTATTAGAAAATTTTGAAAATTACTTTAAAAAAAGTTTTCCTCAAGGGCAGGGCAAATCATACACTACACCAAGTTTAAAGCAATATCTAAAAATACTGAGAAATTTTAAAAAAAAGTACATGCTTTCAACATCGAGTATCGGTAATGGCGGGAGTTGAAATGTATTCACGTATTCGACTGCGCATTAAGTTCATCAATGTTTGGTAGGAAAGCCCCCTTTAATCAGTCCTCATGCCTATTCTGAAAGTTTAATGACGTCACTAGGAAGTCGGCCACGGATTTTATGCTTTGTCACTTACTACCGTCCTAGGTATCTGGCAGGAGGCCCAATTCGAACGATTGCTAATTTTGTTGAACAACTGGGAAATGAGTTCGAAATTATAATTGTGACGCGAGATCGGGATATGCTGGGTACCGAGCAATATCCCGATGTGAAAGTAGATGATTGGAATAAGTTTGGAACCCACAGGTTTATTATGCCTCGAAAAAGTCTTTAACACTAACTCGCGTTGCACGCCTTTTGAGAAACACACCTCATGATCTCCTCTACCTGAATAGTTTTTTTGACCCTTTTTTTACGGGGTTGCCGCTGCTGGCGCGCCATCTCGGCATTGAGCCATCTAAGTCATGTGTCATAACACCAAGGGGAGAGTTTTCACAACCTGCTATGTCTCTAAAAGGTACTAAAAAGCGTTTTAATATTAGCTTGGTCAAAGCACTGAGTCTCTACAACAATTTGCATTTGCAAGCGTCGAGTGATTATGAGAAGGAAGACATTTGCCGTAGGTTTGGTTCATTGGCCACTTCCGTGGGTGGCACCGAGATGAAGCTCAGACAGGCTGGGGTTCAATATTTGTTTTAAGTGGGCAATGTACAAGCAATAGCAAATAGATTACTGATTCTTATCAATAATCTAGAGCTTCGACTAAGCTATGGTCATGAGTTTCGCAAACGTGCTTCAAAGCACTTTGACCTTAGCCAAATTGCAAAAGGTTATTTATGCGCGTATCATAAAATAGTCTTTTCTTTAGATAGTGATGTTTCAAAGTGTGCGACATTACCTCCGGCTCAGACTTGAATTCGATAATTCGGCTACGATAAATTGGACAAAAGTTGGTTTCAACTCCAATCCCGCTCATTTAGGTAATGTATATATTTGAATTTCACTAAGTAGTTATTGATCTTTATTAGACTATTTCAACCAAAATTTATTTTGCAAATATTCGTCAATTTTTGAGGCGGAAATGAAAAATATATGAAAGTTTTCTTCCCAGTAGGAGCATTTTATCCTTCACAAGTTGGTGGACCATGTAATACTCTTTATTGGCACACGTGTACATTAAATTCCATCGGTGTTGAAACGAAAATCGTTACTACTTCACTGGGTATAAATATGAGAACCGTGGAATTAAATAAAATGTTGAGTTTAAAGTGCGGTTTAGTCTTCTATGGATCCTCAGATTCAATTTCTTTTACAGTTTTAGACCAAATTATATCTGGTATAAAATCCTCTGATGTTATTCATTTAAACAGCGTGTTTGATATTTTTTCAATTGTAAGTTTATTTTACACTAAGTTATTTTATCCTCGAAAAAGAATCATTTGGTCTCCTCGAGGAGAGTTAAATCCAATAGCATTAGGCTTTAGTAAGTATAAAAAGAAAATTTTACTTATTGTTTATAAAAGATGGACAAAAGGCATAGTTTTTCACAGTACATCTGAAAAGGAAACGGAAGAAATAAAAGAAGTCTTAGGTGATGTTAAAATCATAGAAATTCCAAATGGGTTGGTGCCAACCAAAAGAATGGAAATGCCTTTAAAAAATCAATTTCTTTATTTAGGAAGAATACACCGAATTAAGGGAATACATAAAATGATTGAAGGATTTTCAAGGAGTAAGCGATTTATGGACACTGACTTTAAACTCATAATAGTGGGAAAACATGAGGATAGGCATTCAGATTATTATCAAGAAATTCAACAACTGGCCAAGTTTATGAAGATATTTCATAAAATTGAATTTAAAGGTCATATTGATGGAGTAGAAAAGGAAACAATTTATGCTGAGTCTTATGCTCTTGCTTTGCTTTCGGATACTGAAAATTTTGGAAATGTTGTCATTGAAGCCCTTAACCATGGAACTCCAATAATTGCTTCCAAGGGTACCCCATGGTCAATTTTAGATGAGTTTAACTGTGGTTTTCATATTGATAATTCTCCAGAAAAAATTGCTGAAATAGTTGATATGATGATTGATTTACCTCAGCAAGACTATTTAAATATGCGAAAAAATGCTGTTTTTTTATTAGAAAGTAAATTTAATATCTATAATCAGCTAGATAATTGGATTTCTATATATAAAGATTAAGCTAACATATTAATGGTTAGTATAAGAATAAATTGTAATTAATTGCAATGGCTAAAATTCCTTTCCTATTAGATTTATTTTACACTATTCAAGGAACAAGGTTATATAACAAAATGCTTAAAACGTCATGTTATTGGTCTGTTGAAAGAATGGAAAAGTATCAGTTTGAGAAAATTAAATATTTGCTTAACGAATCATATATTGGTATTCCCTATTACCGAGAATTATTTGATAGTTTGTCATTTAATCCGAAAATGGATTTTGAGTCACTGGGGGATCTTGGAAAACTACCAGTCTTGAGTAAAGAGTTTGCAAAAAAGAATAAAAATCTTTTTGTGAATAATAAATATACCAAAAGTTCTATTTTATTTAAAACATCTGGATCAACAGGTGTGCCATTTGCGATATTGGTTCATCCGAATCAATGGATAATGGAGCAAGGTGTAGTTTGGCGTCATTGGAAATGGGGAGGATACAATTTTCGTGATCCCTTGGCTATGGTTAGAAGTTTTGTTCCTCCCAACAATAAAACCCTATGGCAGACAAACAAGATTAGTAACTTTACGTTTTTCAGCCCTTTTCATTTGAATGATGAAAATATGGCGAAATATTTGGATCATATGATAGCTAAAAAAATTGTAATTCTTAGAGGCTATCCTTCTTCAATTGCCACCTTAGCAGATTTTGTTTTAAGAACGGGTCACGCTATTCCCAAATTAAAATTGGTTTTAACAGCTTCAGAAGTTCTAACGGATAAAGACCGTTTGCTTATTGAACATGCTTTTGGTGTCAAAGTTTCTAATCACTATGGGCTAGCAGAACAGATTGTAATGATGGGTGATTGTGAAAAGCATGAGGGATTACATAATTATGATGAGTATGGCTATTTAGAATTGTTGGATACAGATGATCCAAAAATAAAGCGTATTATTGGAACTAATTTGAATAATCTTACAACACCATTAATTCGGTATGATACTGGGGATTTGGCTGTTGTATCGGATAAGCCCTGTGGTTGTGGAAGAACGTTACCAACGATTAAAAATATTATTGGCAGAAAAGATGCTGTAATAAAAACCAGTGATGGATTTGAAATACCCACGGTTAATTTCTATACCATGTTTGAAGATTTTCAAGAACTTGAACGCTGGCAAATCGTACAGCGTTCCCTTACTGAATTAGATTTTAAAGTTCAAGCTATACACATAAGCGCTGAAAGGTTAATAGAGTTGGAAAGAGCACTACAACGCAGACTAAGTGATACAATAAAAATTAATATTCAGTTGAATGTTGACTTTATTAAGAAGAATGAGGGTAAAATAAATTCGTTCATTTCACTTTTAGATAATTGAAACAAGGTCTAGCACTTTTTGATTTTGATGGAACAATTTCTAATGCTGATTCTTCTTCCGTCTTTTATAAAAGCTTGTATAAGTATAAAATTTCGTATTTATACAAACATTTCCTGCTTTGCTTTCCGGAATTTATTAAATTTCGTTTTGGTCTAATTGATCATCTACCTCTAAAGCGCAAAAGGTTACAAATTCACGTCGGGGCGCTCTCAAGGGAGAAATACGAAGAATGTATCTTGCACTTTCATAACAATTTATTGCCATCAATTGTAAAAGAAAGTGCTTTAAATCGTATTGCCTGGCATAAAGCTCAAAAGCATGATGTTTGTGTTGTGTCAGCCTCTTATGACTTTTTGTTATCAAGCTGGTGTGAAAAATTAGAATTAATGCTCCTAGTAAATAAAACAATAAAGGAACATAAAACCTGTTTGTTTGAGGGTGAGGATTGTAATTTCAATGGGAAAGTTAAACTTATCAAAAAAAATTTCCAGTTAAATGACTATATTAGAATATATGCATACGGGGACTCGAATGGCGATAAAGCTATGCTTTCCTTGGCAGACGAACCATATTTAAAATATTTTATATGAATACTGATAGATTAACTAGGAAAGACGAATTAAAACAAGAGTTTTTATTGCTAAAAAAAGAGAGTGGCACACACTCTCCTAGTATAGCTACAATTTTTGAGAAATTACCAGGGGTTAGTATCGATGTAGATGCGTGTTTTTTATCCAATCCATACGCAACTGATTTATTTTTAAAGTATCTGAAAGATGATTTGATAAAAACCAACAAGTTGAGAGATGTTTTGGAATTTTATCCTCCGCAAAATCAAGATGTAAGCAGATTTATTTCGAAGGCAATAGGCGCAAATCAAAAGAATATTTTCGTAGGTAATGGAGCCATAGAAATCATTCAAGCGGTAATCCATCGTTTCGTGGGCAAAAAGTTGTGCATTATCATCCCAACTTTTTCTTCTTATTATGAATTTGTGAGGCCTGATACTGAGGTTCTATATTACAAATTAAATAAAGAAGATAATTTTGTATTAAATCCTGACAAGTTTATTTCGTTTGTAAAGGACAATGAGGTTGATAGTATTGCAATAATTAACCCCAATAATCCGAACGGCGGTTACCTTAGCCTTGAAGATTTGAATCACATCATTGAAAGCTTGAAGGGTTTAAAGAATATCATCATCGATGAGAGCTTTATACATTTTGCTTATGAAAATGTGGATCTTTCGCAGATAACATCAGAAGAGTTGATCAGAAATTATTCTAATTTGATCATCGTGAAATCATTGTCAAAGGATTTTGGTATTGCCGGAGTAAGAGCCGGTTATGCAGTTATGAGTGAAGACAAAGTTAAGACTTTGCTATCAAATGGGTACTTGTGGAATGTTTCTGGTTTGGCGGATTATTTCTTTAAAATTTATAGTCAGAATGATTTTATAGTGGAGTACAATGTAGTCCGAAAAAAGTACATTATGAATACGCTCATGTTTCTTACTGAACTTAATGCCATTACCAATCTAAAGGTGTATCCTTCTAAGGCGAATTTTGCCTTGGTTGAATTAAAGGGTATGACATCTTTTGATTTTTATTTAGATTTACTTGTTGATAGCGGAGTTTATGTGAGAGATTGCTCGGATAAAATTGGGTTAAGCGGTGAATTTGTAAGGATCGCCTCGCGAACTTTTGAAGAAAATTTGAAAATTATTAGTGCAGTTAAGAAAGCAATTTCTTAAAATAATTATTATGAAACAAATCATTCAGTCAATAAAAACTGGAGAAACTATTCTGGAGGAGGTGCCTGCCCCCATGGTGAGGCCAGGTCAGGTATTAATTCAGACCACGAGAAGCTTGGTTTCTCTTGGAACTGAACGGATGTTGGTTGAGTTTGGGAAAGCAAATTTTTTAGAAAAGGCCCGCCAACAGCCTGATAAAGTAAAAGAAGTCCTGAATAAAGTAAAAACCGATGGGCTAAAGCCTACAATTAATGCAGTATTTAACAAATTAGGTCAGCCTTTGCCATTAGGTTATTGCAATGTGGGCAGGGTAATTGCGGTAGGGAAGGGCGTTGAAGAGTTTGCTGTGGGTGATCGCGTTTCTTCTAATGGACATCATGCAGAATATGTCTCAGTGCCTAAGAATTTGGTGGCAAAAATACCCGATGCTGTTTCTGATGAGGAAGCGACCTTTACGGTCATTGGAGCGATAGGCCTGCAAGGCATTCGATTAGCCAGCCCTACTTTTGGGGAGACCGTCGTGGTTGTAGGTCTAGGCTTGATAGGTTTGATTTCAGCACAATTGCTTAAAGCGAATGGCTGTCAGGTGATTGGATTTGATTTCGACCCTACAAAGGTGTCTTTGGCGCAATCTTTTGGAATTACGGCTGTAAATCCGGGTGAAGGTATTGATCAAGTGTCATTTGTAAATGATTTTACCAAAGGAGTAGGGGCAGATGCGGTGATTATAACCGCCTCTAATAAGAGCAATGAGATCATTTCCCAATCAGCTAAAATGTCACGAAAGAAAGGACGAATTATTCTTGTTGGAGTGATTGGTTTAGATATTTCGCGAGCTGACTTTTTTGAAAAGGAGTTAACGTTCCAGGTTTCCTGCTCATATGGTCCCGGCCGCTATGATGAATCGTATGAGCAAAAGGGTCAAGATTATCCTTTACCCTATGTACGATGGACAGAAAAACGAAACTTTGAAGCCATTCTCAAAGCTATTGAAGCTAAAGTGATTCAAGTAGAACCTTTGATTACTGAGCGAGTGCCGTTGGATGAGTATCAGCAGATTTACGGGGATATGAGCAATAGCAAGTCTATAGCTTCTATCTTGGTATATCCTGAAAAAACATCAGAGCCAGCTCGTTCGGTTGCTTTGAAAACATACAATTATGCGGGAGGTAAGGGCGTAGTAGGTATCATTGGAGCAGGTAATTTCACTTCAGCAATGATTTTGCCGTGCTTGAAAAAAACGCCAGCACTTCTCAAGTATATTTCAAGTTCGGGAGGTCTAACAGGCACCACCTTAGCCAAAAAATATGCCATTGCGCAATCCACAACAGATAATGATGTAATCGTAAATGATACGGAAGTAGACCTTGTAATGGTGACTACCCGTCATAATGCACACGCTCGTATGGTGGTCGATGCACTCAAGGCGGGGAAACATGTATTTGTAGAAAAGCCTTTGGCATTGAATCAAGAAGAGCTAGATGCTGTGGTGGAAGCCTATGTAAAATCTGGAAAAACAGTTTCCGTCGGTTTTAATCGTCGCTTTGCTCCTCTAGCACATGAAATGAAAAAAGCACTGGGGTCAGACAATACCTCCATGAATATCATAGCAACCATGAATGCAGGAATGATTCCCCGCAACGTTTGGGTTCATGATATGGAAGTGGGGGGAGGTAGAATTATCGGTGAAGCATGCCACTTTATAGACTTGATTAGCTTTTTTGCTGGATCGAAAGTGAAAGCCGTCTGCATGTCTTCAATGGGTGAAAGCCCTGAAGAAAATACAGACAACGCAACTATACTACTTAAATATGAAAATGGAACCAATGGTGTGATTAATTATTTTGCCAATGGATCTAAAGCATATGCTAAAGAGCGAGTAGAATTGTATCACCAAGAGCGCACCTTGATATTGGACAATTGGAGAAGACTTCATGGATTTGGCTTTAAGAATTTCAAATCAGCAAGTTCAAGTCAAGACAAAGGGCATCAGAATCAGTTTAATTTATTAATTCAGTCTGTTCAAAAAGGAGGTAACCCTATTATTCCGATGGATGAATTGGTAAATACAACGAAAGCCAGCTTTGCCGCAATAGAAAGTTTGAAAACAGGAAGTTGGGTGGCAATAGAATGATAGTAAATTTTTGTAGGCGGAATTTGCAACAATAAAGAAAATGAAAATTGATTTAATAGCTGGTGCTCGACCGAATTTCATGAAAATTGCTCCAATAATCGATGCAATACTAGAGGCTGCTGAGCAAGATAAGAATATTTCGTACCGGCTAATTCATACAGGGCAACATTATGATAAAAACATGTCCGATAGTTTTTTTGAACAATTGGGCATACCCGATCCAGATGTTAACTTAAATGCGGGTGGGGGATCACAGGCTGAGCAAACTGCTGCAATCATGATTGGTTATGAAAAGCTCTTAATGAGCGAAAAGCCTAACGTGTGCTTGGTCGTTGGAGACGTAACATCTACCATGGCATGCGCCATAGTGGCTCAGAAATTCCATGTCCCTGTAGCACATGTAGAAGCCGGTATCAGGTCTGGTGATTGGACGATGCCGGAGGAGATCAATCGGCTGGTTACAGATGCCATTACTAATTATTTTTTTACTACTTCACACATTGCCAATGATAACTTAAGGAAGTCAGGAGTAGGTGACGAGAGAATTCTTTTTGTTGGAAATACAATGATTGATACACTTCTGAAGCATAAAAGTAGATTTCGAAAACCACCATTTTGGGATGAATATAAACTTACCGAAGGATCATACATAGTTATGACGTTACATAGGCCTGCCAATGTTGATGATGAGGATAAGTTAAGTAAACTCATTTATGAGATTATTGAAAACACATTCGATGCGCCACTAATATTTCCTATTCATCCAAGAACAAGGAAAATAATTGAAAACCTTGGTATCTCACACGAGCGGCTGCACATGATAGACCCATTGGGATACTTAGAGTTTAACTATTTGGTAGAACGCGCTAAATGTGTAGTAACTGATTCGGGTGGTATTACAGAAGAAACAACGGTAATGGGCGTTCCTTGTATGACGTTACGAGACAACACCGAAAGGCCTGAAACAGTATTTATTGGAACCAACGAGTTAATTGGGACCAATCCGAAGGCAATAGCTCCAGCAATGAATAAACTGTTTGCAGGTGAATGGAAAAAGGGCAAAATCCCAGAGCTTTGGGATGGTAAATCGGGCGAGCGAACCGTTAAAAAATTAATTGAGAAGCTCATTGTTCAGTAAGATTATTTTTCTTTTCCATACGCTCAAGTATTTAAAACTAGAGCAAATTTTGTGGCGTGTTATATTGTATTTGCCTCGAGTTATTCGGCCAAAAAGTAACCATCCGGTACCTTTAGATCAGATAGTTAACTCAATTATATTTTTGAAAAAACGGAAATGTACAACCGACTTCGAGTCGTTTTCATTTTTAAATGAAACACATAATATTTTAGAAATAGGCTGGAATTCAACTACGATTTCTAAGCTTTGGTTGTACAACTTACATTATTGCGACTGTCTACAGCAACCCAATTATCGTCATGAAGCAGATGTAGCAACTTCATTCTTATTAAAATGGATAAAAGAAAACCCATGGGGTAATGGCACGGGTTGGGAGCCGTATCCAACGTCATTAAGAATTATTAATTGGATAAAATTACATTTTTGTGGATTTCGATTACCTGAAGAGGCGGCTTTGAGTTTATGGAATCAAACACTGTGGCTAGAAAACCGCCCAGAATATCATTTACTGGGTAATCATTTGTTTGTCAATGCAAAGGCCTTATTTTTTGCTACTGCCTTTTTTAGGTTGAATGATAGCAATAGAGTTTACCTTACCGCAATATCAATCTTGGAAAAGGAGCTAGATGAACAGTTTTTAGCTGACGGGAGTCACTTTGAATTAAGCCCGATGTACCATGCTATTGGTATGGAAGACCTCCTTGACATATTGAATATCGCCCCCTATTTGCCAGCGTCATTTCCAAAAATGATTATTGAGAATAAAGTCAAACATGGAGTGCAATGGTTGCAAGGCTTTATATACGACAATGGCGAATTGGCACATTTTAATGATTGTGCTAATGGGATAGCGCCGAGTTATAATGAGCTTGTTTCTTACGCAAGTTCTATCGGCATTGAAGTGAAATCTGAATTTGATGATGATACAAGGGATAGAAAATATGAGAACAGCGGGTTTGTTGTCCACAAAGACGATAATTGGCATCTGATTGCTGATTTAGGGAAAATCGGACCAGATTATTTGCCAGGACATGCACATGCTGATACCTTATCCTTTGAACTCGCGGCAAAAGGGAAGCGAGTAGTTGTTAATTCTGGAACAAGTATTTACGGAACATCAAAGGAAAGGATTCGTCAGCGCAGTACTGCAGCGCACTCAACGGTAGAAATAAATAGCCGAAGTTCCTCAGAAGTATGGTCAGGCTTCAGGGTTGCACGACGTGCAGAAATTTTTGATATTCAGTATAAAGTTGAACGAGTAGGTGTGTTTTTTGGCGCATCACACGACGGCTATTTGAAACAAGGAATTCAAGTAACGCACCGGAGGTTATGGAAATTTGATGGAACTAAGTGGGAAATTATAGACACAGTTTCGGGGACAGATTGCCATCCCATAGCGCGTTTTTTCATTCATCCGTTGATTCAAGTAGTAAAAGAAGAGGATGGTTACTGTTTCATTCATCAAAATAAAGAGATATGTCGTGTTTGGTTGAACCAAGTAGAACATGCTAGTTTGGTTAATGCAACTTACCACGATCAATTTGGGGTTACAAAGCCAAATTCTTGTATAGAAATATGTTTTCAAGCGAAAGAACCATTAATTACTAAATGGGAAATGGCATGAGCACAAAGCGAATTGTATACCTCACGTTTTACTTTAGACCCGATTTGTGTGCTGGATCATTTCGAAATTCACCACTTGTAGACGAATTGGCAAAATTAGCTCAATTGAAAAGAGCCACAATAGAAGTATACACGACATTGCCCAATAGGTACAGTGCGTTTAGTGTAGAAGCAAAGGAGTTCGAGCAGATTGGGAACGTGAATATTTACCGAATTAAACTTCCAGCTCACAATAGTGGCATGTTTGATCAGATGAAGTCCTTTTGGCATTATTACACTACAGCTCGAAAATTGAATAAAGGTCGGGATGCCGACTTGGTATTTGCATCTTCAAGTCGGTTGTTTACTGCATTTCTAGGATCACAAATTGCATCCGAAACTAGAGCACCTCTATATCTTGATATTCGCGATATTTTTTTGGATTCGATTAAGGATGTTTTAAGTACTAAGATAATAACCTTGGCATTATTGCCGGTGTTACGTCGAATTGAGGCTATTACCTTCAGGAATGCGATTCATATAAACTTGATATCACCTGGATTCAAAGCCTATTTTGATAAGTATAGGAAACCGAACTACTCATTTTACACGAATGGTATCGATGATGAATTCTTATCAGATAAAAAAAAGCATACATCAATTAAACCTATTGTTCAACCAATTACTGTAGTATATGCCGGGAATATAGGTGAAGGCCAAGGTTTACACCGAATCATACCCCAAGTAGCACAAGAGTTAGGACCCTCTTTTCAATTTGTTGTGATTGGAGATGGAGGTGCTAAAGGGCTATTAGTAAATGAAATGACCCGTTTAAAAGTTAATAACGTAAAATTAACACAACCAATAAACCGCATAGAGCTTAAAAAAGCATACAATAATGCCGATTACTTATTTTTACACTTGAACGATTATGAGGCGTTCAAGAAGGTATTACCGTCAAAAATTTTTGAGTTAGCCACTTTTAAGAAGCCCATTATCGCTGGGGTCGCCGGATACAGCGCCACCTTTCTTCGCGAAGAAGTGCCTTTTAGCTATGTATTTTCACCTTGTGATGCAAATGCCATGGTAGATTATTTGAGGTCTGGAGTAGGATTAAACCAAGAAATTAGACGTACGGATTTTATTGAAAAGCATATGCGTTATGCAATCAACAAAAAAATGGCTGAGTCAATCATTTCATATTTGAACTGAAACAATAAAAAGTTTTCATAGGAATGGGTAATAATGAGCAAAAAATACTAATTAGTGGTATTTCGGGCTTCGTTGGCTCTAATCTAGAAAATTGGTTGACACAAAGAGACTATAAAATTACAGGAATTTCTAGAAAATCGAATGCTAATAATAGAATCTCATGGCATGAGTTTTATACTGGTAAAAATGATTCGAATGTTTGGATTCATTTAGCCGGGAAGGCACATGATATTTGCAGCACTTCTGATATAAATGTTTATGATGTCGCGAATTATGAACTTACGTGTCGGTTTTTTGATGCTTTTTGTCAATCTCAGGCAAAGTCTTTCATTTTCATGAGTTCGGTAAAAGCAGCAGCTGATCAAGTAGAAGGTATTTTGAGGGAGACGGATCAACCAAATCCAAAAACACCTTATGGCCTCAGCAAGTTAAAAGCCGAAAGGTATTTGCTTAAGCAGCTACCTGAAGGCAAAAAGGTTTACATACTTCGTCCTTGTATGATTCATGGTTCTGGTAATAAGGGAAATCTAAATTTACTTTTTAATTTTGTCCAGAAAGGATTACCGTGGCCGCTTGCGGCTTTTGAAAACGGTAGATCATTTTTGAGCATCGATAATCTTTGCACAGTGGTTGAAAAACTCTGCGAAGGATATGCGCCATCAGGAATCTATCAATTGGCAGACGATGATTCGTTGAGCACGAATGACTTAATTGCCCTGATGGGAGATTCAATTGGCCGAAAAGTGAAGTTTTGGTTCATTTCGCCATCAGTGATTCGCATGTTTGCTAAATTCGGCGATGTCCTTGGCTTACCACTTAATAGTTCTCGGCTTCAGAAATTAACGGAAAGCTATATAGTAGACAACTTGAAAATCAAAACAACGCTGCAAATAAAGCTTCCTGTAAACGCTCGAACTGGCCTTATAAAAACCATAAAAAGTTTTTAAGTATATTTATATGTTGGCATTTATAGCCATTTCATTTCTCTTTCTATCAGAATTGCTTTATTTCAGGATTGCTGAAAAGTGCAACATTATAGATAAACCTAATGAAAGAAGTTCACATAATTACATCACCATTCGTGGTGGCGGTATAGTGTTTCTGCTTGCATTTTGGGCTTGGAGTATCTATCAAGGTTGGCCCTATTTATGGGCTTCATTGGGTTTGTTGTTGGTAGGTTTGATTAGCATTTGGGACGATATTCAATCGTTGCCTAATAGTATACGGCTAACATCTCACATTGCTGGGACGCTTTTGCTCATTTACGATACAGGCTTGATCGATTTACTGTCTACAGGTTGGCTTTTACTGGTTCCTGTGCTGCTCATTGGTTCATTGAACGCTTATAATTTTATGGATGGCATCAATGGTATTACTGGATTGTATAGCTTAATCTTGGTTTTAACCATGGCGTGGTTGAATCAACAATTTCCATTTTTGGATTCGACCTTTTTTATATGGAACTCAGCTGCATTGTTAGTGTTTTTGTTCTTTAATTTCAGAAAAAGAGCTAAGTGTTTTGCGGGCGATGTAGGCAGCATAGGCATTGGTTTCATCGTACTTTTTGCTTTGATTCTCTTGATTCAAAAAACTGGTGAGCTGAAGTACATTTTTTTTCTTTCGTTGTATGGGTTAGATTCGGTTTTGACTATCATTCAACGGATTTACAGAAAAGAAAATATTTTTGATGCACATCGCTTGCATTTTTATCAACTCTTGGCACATCAACAAGGTGTATCGCACCGCTGGATCAGCGTAGGTTACGCTATTACGCAGGCCATGATTAATATAATCGTTATTTGGTTGTTGCCGACAAAATGGACGTTTTTATTCCAAGGCCTTGTACTGATTCTACCACTTACCTTAGTGTATAGTTTTTTTAAATGGCGCATGATTCAGCAAGTCTCTAAGGTATGATAAGCGAAGCTTTTGGTAAGCAGCTTTTGATTTTTGGCATGGGAGGTCATGCCTTGGTGATAATTGATCTTTGCCGTGTTCTAGGTTACGATGTGATGGGTTATTTTGCCGATAAAGAGGCAGACTCTACAGCTTTAAATGGTGCACTGCCTGTTTATCTGGGGGAGTATGACTCTACCATTTATCCTACCTTGCCATTAGTCGTTGCTATTGGGCACAATGCTATTAGAGAGACAATTAGTAAGCAAGTGACTCATAATGGAATAACGCTTATACATCCCAGAGCAGTTGTATCAAATAACAGCAGTATAGGTATTGGCTCTGTAATATTGGCCAACGCAGTAATCCAGCCTTTATCGATGATCGGTCGTTTTGTAATCATAAATGCGGGGGCCATTATTGATCACGAAGCAATTGTAGAGGATTTTGTGCACATCAGACCAGCGGCTTACATTGCTGGTGCTGCACGCATTAGCAGTGGCGTAACAGTTCCGCCATTTACATATGTTGAACGCTATACTCACTTTGATGGCTAATATCTTATTATTCAATTTCTTTGCAAATTTAATTAACATTAAAATTTAGGGGAGGGAAGAAAATGACTAAATTTGGTTTGATTCGTCAATGGAGAAGGATACCTCTGGAAGTACGCCTATTTTTAAGAAACGCATTGCTAATTTTTGCGAGCTGGCAGTTATTGTATGCTTTGTATATATACCCAACAAGAATTATGGATGACTTTTTGACTAAAACCACTGGAATGGCAACAGAAAGTATACTTCAGTTAATCTACAGTGCTAAAAGGTTTTATTCAGTATATGAGGTATCACAAAACATGAGTGACGGCATTTTGTCAAAAGTGGGCAAATCATTGGTTTGGATGGGTGAAAGGCCACTAATTAGCATTGTTGATTCATGCAACGGTTTAAACATGTACGCTTTATTTATAGGATTTATCATCGCCTTTCCATCTTCGATAATCTTAAAATTTGGTTTTGGATCAATGGGATTATTAGCGCTCATTGGATTCAATATTGCAAGGTGTGTAGGGCTGGCTATTTTACAAATTCACTATCCTGATTTTACTGTATTCGCCCACCATTATATTTTTAATGTATTGACGTACGCCATGGTATTTGGGTTGTGGTATTATTTTACTAAAAAAGCTACGGAATGAAAAGTTATTTTGTTTCAGGCCTGATACAAGTATTAATTATTTACACAACATTTTATTTACTAAATTTTTTATCGTACAAATTTTATGATTTTCGTATTTTACCATTAATTTCATTGAGCTGTTTATTAGGTGTTTATATTTTAGGCATATTTCATTTGCGCCTAATTAACCTACCCTGGATTTCTCTTATATGGCACTTGATATATGTATCGGGACTTTTAATATATATTCCGTTAACCTTTTTCGATTGCTATTATGGCCCCCTTAGTTATGTAACGAGAGGCATGTTAAAACAGATACATGAATTTTTAATATCACCGGTGTTATATTTGGGGTTGGGTTTATTTACCAAAATTTTTACTAATACGCTAGATTAAGACATCTTTGATGAAAGAAATATTAGATGTTTAGGTTGAAGTTAATAGTAAATTTATGAATGAAAAACAATTGAATACCAAGTAAATAACAAATTTAAACAGACGCAGCTCTATGGTTTTGAATAGGTTCCAAATCAATACTACCCAGTTTTTTCTTGAGCTCTATAATTGTTACAATGTCTATACCTAAAAAATCAATTGGATTTGAGTGGAATTTCGGGGCCGGTAGGGTTAATTAGGACAACAACTTAAGAAAACAAAATCTTGCGGTGGCTTATGAAAATCACAAGACTTAAACACAGTGATTCTTACAAAACCAATGTTAGATAGGGACGTTTCAGGACCGCAAGACCCCCTCTGAACTAGTGTTTAAATAGTAGCTTGAGCTCGCTCATGTCAGCACATGTTAGACGAAATTAGGCGCCTAAACAGCGTCGGTGATTTAATTCAATTAATCCAAGAACAACCATGAAAATTAGCCGAAGAATTCTTGACTGGTATTCCCGTAACGTGATTTCCCGT
>Ga0194116_10001427_pt1 | contig 34017 bp, 28 predicted proteins | sample TA2MahsurfametaG_4_FD_148617 | JGI IMG/M metagenome (GOLD analysis project Ga0194116, IMG submission 148617) | Freshwater microbial communities from Lake Tanganyika, Tanzania - TA2015008 Mahale S9 surface | ecosystem: Environmental > Aquatic > Freshwater > Lake | place: Tanzania: Lake... | reverse complement strand
ATCGCTGCAGGGTTGAATTTGCTCAAAACGCGCTGTGGTAACGGGTAGTCCGGGTATATAAGCACAAACCATTTTTTTCAAAAGATGGGGGTTCGTTTCTATCACTTCGCGAATCAGTCGGGCTGCATGCAGTGTCCCCTGACTATGCGAGGCAATGATGAAAGGGCGGCCGTTATTATACACCGTCAGATAATACAGAAATGCTGCGCGAATATCGGCCCATGCAGTATCAAATGCTGCTTGCGCTTTGCTTTGATCCTTGGTATAAAAAGCATGTATATGCGCCTGTCGATATCTCGGAGCAAATACGCGGGCACGGTGATTAAAAACACTGGCCTGATATAAAATGGAAGAATAATCGGTTTTGGCGTTGATGGCTGCATCGTTTACCGATGCGTTCCAAACAATACCCGCCTGTGTGTCGTCTGTAAAAGTGGTAGGATGAATAAAAAACACATCCACTGCGGTATCTCTTTTTTCCGACCGCAGGGGTTGGGGTATGCTATCGGATGGATCCTGCTTTTGCGGATGCGCAGCCCAGTAATAAAGCGAGCGATAGTCGGGAGCAGCATCTGTATTGGAGGCGGGCAAGGTGTATCCGCTAACAAAACCCAGGTACGCTGGTTTGCAACTCCAAAGCAATAGCGTAAACAGTAAAACAGAGAAATGATTAACTTTCCTTTTTAAAAACATCGCGGTGTAAGATAGTGTACAACAAACCTATAAAAAAGCTGCGATGGATGATAGATCAAAAAGTTAAATCATGAATATTCCTGTCGTTGATCTCTCCGATTTCCAATCTTCTGATGTAAAACGCAAGCAAGCTTTTGTTGCGCAACTGGGCAAGGCCTATGAAGAAACCGGCTTTGTTGCCGTTAAAAACCATGGCATCCCCGATGCGCTGATTGCAGATCGCTACGCGTATCTACAGCGTTTTTTTTCGCTGCCACTGGAAAAGAAAAAAGGCTATGAAATAGAAGGACTTGCCGGACAACGCGGATATACTTCCTTTGGAAAGGAACATGCCAAGGGTAGTGACGCACCAGATTTGAAAGAGTTTTTTCAGTACGGACAAACCATCGATGGACCCATACCTGAAAATGAATCCTATCCGCCCAATGTGCAGGTGGATGAAATCGCCGGACTAAACGACACTTTTGAAAAAGCATACCGCGCCTTTGAAACATCGGGCACAACATTGCTGCAGGCCATCGCGCTTTTTCTTGATTTGGAAGAGCATTATTTCGACAACTGGATTCACAATGGACATTCTATTTTAAGAGCCATTCATTATCCGCCCATAACCCAAGAACCTAAGAGTGCCATTCGTGCCGAACAGCATGAAGACATTAACCTGATTACCTTACTGGTAGGCGCCAGCGCCGATGGACTGGAAATTCTTACCAAACAAGGCGAGTGGGTTCCCGTTACTTCCCTGCCCGAACAAATTGTGGTAAATGTGGGAGATATGCTGCAGCGGTTTACTAATAATCGGCTGCGTTCCACTACGCATCGTGTTGTAAATCCGCCACGTGAACTCTGGCACACTTCGCGTTTCTCTATTCCTTTTTTCCTGCATCCTCAATCCGATATGTCGCTCGCCTGCCTGCCAGGCTGTGTTTCAGAAAGCAATCCGAAGCAATATGAAGACATCACCGCAGGTGCGTATCTCGATGAACGGCTCCGCGAAATCGGTTTGAAAAAATAAAGCGGATTTTGAAACTACTGCGACATATCGCCTTCTTAAAGCAAGTGTTGCTTTTTTCTCTCACCGCATTTGGCGGTCCGCAAGGACATTATGGAATGATGGTGCGCAGCTTTGTGCAAAAGCGCCGTGATGTTACGCAGGAGGAACTGAACGACTTCATCGGTTTTTGTCAGCTGCTGCCCGGTGCATCTTCCACCCAAACCATTACATTGATTGGTTACAAGCGTGGCGGCATACCACTGGCATTGATTACGCTGCTAATATGGATTTTGCCCGCCAGTACACTCATGGGTGGGCTGGCACTGATGTTGCAGTATTTCAAAACTGCTTCGCTGAACACAGCTGTGTTTCGGTTTTTGCAACCGATGGCCATTGGTTTTTTGTTTTATGCTGCATGGTCGGTGTATCGCAGCGCCGTGAATAATCTTATTACGCGTGTAATTTTTGTAGCGGCTGCTTTAGCGACTTATGTTTTTTTTAAAACGCCTTGGATTTTCCCGGGGGTGCTGATTGCAGCAGGCATTATTACCAACTTCAGCAAAAAGCGCATTGTGCAGCAGGAATTGCCAACGCGCAAAATACGCTGGCAAAATATTGGGATTTTTTTATTGCTTTTTATCGTTGCCGGATTTTTAAGTGAAACAGCACGTAAGCAATCCTGGGAAAACAGAAAAGCGTTTAACCTCTTCGAAAATTTTTATCGCTTTGGGAGTATTGTGTTTGGCGGAGGTGATGTGTTGATGCCGATGATGTATGAGCAGTATGTTGCCCGACCAACCAATCAGCGATTGCTGAAAAGAAATGCCGATGTGATTCAAATCGAAAAAAACGATTTCCTTACTGCTGCAGGAATGGTGCGGGCTATTCCCGGACCGGTTTTTTCAATGGCCGCCTTTACCGGTGGCATGGCCATGCGCAGCGGCGGACCTGCAAAGCAGGTGATGGGCGCAGCGATTGCAACCATTGCCATTTTTTTACCCAGTGCATTGTTGGTATTGTTTTTTTATCCCATTTGGAACAACCTGAAAAAATATGCAGTGATTTACCGGTCTTTGGAAGGAATCAATGCAGCGGTGGTGGGATTGATGCTTGCGTCGGCTGTATATCTATCCAGAGATATTTCCATTTTTCATTTCAACGCAATCAGCATTGAAAATTTATTGGTAATTGCATCCACTATTTCATTACTACTTTTCACCCGCGTTCCATCGCCGGTAATTGCATCCACCTGTTTGCTGCTGGGCGTAATACTATAAACGGTAGTGGTTATTGCGAATAATTTCCTGTTCTACTTTCTCCGGCACCAAAAAAGCAATCGATTTTCCTTCACACAGTAATGTTCGAATATGTGTTGCGGAAATATCCAGCAGCGGCGCGTCAACGATGGTCGCCTTGCCGAAGAGTGGAGGTAGTTCATGACCGGGACGACGGTAAACAAATAATGGGTAACGCGCAATAATGGTATCTCCATTTTTCCACTGTTTCAGATGCTGATAACTATCGCCACCCAGCACCAAGGAAAATTCGTGTTGCGGATATTTTTCTTCGAGGTAGGTGAGGGTATTAATGGTAAAGGAAGGGCGCGGCAAACGAAATTCAATATCCACCGCCTTCATGTCGGCTTGTCCTTCAATAGCAAGCTGTAATAAATTGAGCCGGTCGTATTCATTTAGCAACTGTTTCTGCTGCTTGAAAGGGTTTTGGGGAGAAACCACAAACCAAACCTGATCAATTTCCAATTCGTTCAGCAGGTGCCGCGCAATAATTAAATGTCCGTGATGGATGGGGTTGAAAGATCCAAAATACAGGCCTATTTTCATAATTAATTGATAATTTTTGTTTTATAAATGCTCTACCTGTACTTTTTCCGCTTCTTCCAATCGCAGGCTTAACTGGTAGCCGGTTACAATAATGGAAACCGGATCGCCCAGGGGCGCGATAAAAGCCATCGTAACGGTTTCGCCGGGCAAGCAACCCATCTCCATCAGCTTCAAAGCGTCTTCTTCTTTTTCAAACCCCACAATCCGCACCGTAGTTCCGGGTGCCACCTGAGATAATTTCATCATGGTGCAAAAGTATCATTGAATCATAATTGTAACGAATTTTGAGGCGTGCTAAATCCATCTATTTGCTTTTTTTTTGAAGGGGTGCGGCCTAACCTGCGCGACAGAACTGCGCTCAAGCAATTTCTGGTAAAGCTGGCTGCGCGGGAAGGAAAGCGTATTGGGGCAATCAACTATATTTTCACCACCGATGCCCGCGTGTTGGAAATCAATCGTGCATACCTAAACCATCACGATTATACAGACATCATCACTTTCCCGCTGCACGATGCTGGAAAAGCGATTACGGCCGACATCTATATCAGCACCGAAAGGGTGAGGGAAAATGCAGCGGCTTTTTCAAGTGGCTTCAAAAAAGAAATTCACCGGGTCGTATTCCACGGACTGCTTCATTTGTGCGGGTATAAAGACAAATCCCAAAAAGATCAGTTGCAAATGAGGCGACTTGAAGACAAGTATCTGCGTTTATATTTTCATGGATAAACTGCAGATGTTTCACGTGAAACATTTCCTGTTTTGGCTATTTCTAGGCATTATTTGCGCCAACGCTTATGGTCAGGGTAATCTGATGCTGGAAGCAACGCCCTTTGCATATAGTTTTAAAACCGACAGCTCCATTTGGCGGGCACTTTCTGAACAGAAAGCATTTCAGAGCCTGACCAAGGAAGAAAAAGGGTTCATTTACTGGGTAAATGTATTTAGAAGCAACCCAAAATGGTTTTACGAACAACCCGTTACCTTGTTTTTAAAACAGTTTCCGCAAGCAAATACTGAAGAAGCGAAAAGCTTAAAGGATGAACTCCTGCGCGCAAGCCCCATTCCGGTTTTTGTTTTAGACGAAAAATTAATGGCGCCCGCAAAATCGCAGGCCCTAGACCTTTCGATTATGGGTGAGCTTAGTCATACTTCCTCCTCCGGTAAGGGTTTTCCTGAAAGAATGAAGACTGTTGGATACTTGTCCTGCGCTGCAGAAAACCTTTATTCGGGTAATCAAGATCCGCTGGAAGCGCTCATTTTATTATTACTCGATCATGGCGTTCCCAACCTGGGACACAGAAGGAACCTTATGAACCCATCCCTGCAACGCATGGGGCTTTGCTTTATAAAAACACAAAAAGGAAGCTGGGTGCTCGTACAAGTGATGGCTTGTTTGTAAACATGTTTCACGTGGAACAGCGCATCTTTTCAGCCCTCGCCTAATTCGATTTATCTTTGCCGCCTCATTGAGTGCTTATGTTTCCGGTTTATGATGTAATTGTAGTGGGCGCAGGACATGCCGGTTGTGAAGCTGCAGCGGCAGCCGCCAACCTGGGCAGTCGGGTATTGCTGATTACCATGAATATGCAGACCATTGCACAAATGAGCTGTAATCCCGCCATGGGGGGTATTGCAAAAGGACAAATAGTAAGAGAAATCGATGCGCTGGGGGGCTATAGTGGAATTGTATCCGATAAAAGCATGATTCAGTTTCGGATGCTGAACCGATCCAAGGGGCCGGCTATGTGGAGTCCGCGTACGCAAAACGACCGTATGCTGTTTGCCGCCACCTGGAGAGAAATGCTGGAAGCCACACCAAACGTTGATTTTTACCAGGATACCGTGCGCGAACTGATTATTCAAGACCGCAGATGCGTGGGCGTGATCACCGGTTTGGGGCACTCCATTTCAGCAAAAGCAGTAGTAGTTACCAGTGGGACCTTCTTAAATGGGGTCATTCACATCGGCGAAAAACAGCTGGGGGGTGGCAGGATTGCAGAAAAAGCAGCCACAGGCATTACCGAACAACTAGTATCGCTGGGTTTTGAAAGCGATCGCTTAAAGACCGGAACGCCCCCGCGTATTGATGGAAGGTCGCTGGACTACAGCAAAATGGAGGAGCAAAAGGGGGATACTGAAATCGTTGGCTTCTCTTATTTGGAAAAACCCACATTAAAGGCCGAGCAACAGCGCAGCTGTTTTATTACCTATACCAGTTCCGAAGTGCACGAAATGCTTAAAACCGGTTTCGGCCGCAGCCCGATGTACCAAGGCCGCATTCAAGGTTCGGGTCCAAGGTACTGTCCCAGTATTGAAGACAAAATCAATCGCTTTGCCGACAGAGACCGTCACCAGTTATTTGTTGAACCGGAGGGTTGGAATACGGTAGAAATTTACGTGAACGGCTTTTCTACCTCGCTACCGGAAGAAGTACAATATAAGGCCCTTCGAATGGTTCCGGGATTTGAAAACTGTCGCATGTTCCGGCCCGGTTATGCCATTGAATACGACTATTTTCCGCCCACACAGTTGCGTTACACGTTGGAAACCAAGCAGTTAGATAGTCTATACTTTGCCGGACAAATCAATGGAACCACCGGATATGAGGAGGCGGCTTGCCAGGGTTTAATGGCGGGTATCAATGCCCACTTAAAAACCAAAGAAAAAGCGACCTTCATTCTGAAGCGCAGTGAGGCATATATCGGCGTATTGATTGACGACCTGATTAGCAAGGGAACCGATGAGCCCTATCGTATGTTTACCAGCAGGGCAGAGTATCGTACGCTATTACGGCAAGACAATGCCGATTTGCGACTTACCGAAATGAGTCATGCATTAGGATTGGCAGGTGAAGAAAGACTAGAGCGGACCATTCAGAAAAAAGAAGCGGTTCAAAAAATTCGCGCAGTGCTAACAAGTGTTTCACTTGAGCCGTCTGAAATGAACGCATTTTTATTGGCGAACAACTCTGTGGCCTTGACGCAGAAGCAAAAGGCGATCCAAATATTATTGCGGCCAGATATTGAACTGAAAAAACTAATTCAAAACGCAACAGTATTGAACAACGAGCTTGGACATTTTAGAATGGATGAAATAGAGCAGGCAGAGATACAGATAAAATACGAAGTATATATTGAGAAAGAAAAAGAACTCGTGAATCGCATGAACCAGCTGGAAGAACTTGAGATACCAGAAAGCTTCGACTATGAAAAACTCAATTCATTAAGCATGGAAGCGCGGCAAAAATTCACCAAAATCAAACCGCGCACACTCGGACAAGCATCGCGGATCTCTGGCGTGAATCCAAGTGATGTGCAGATTCTGATGGTATATATGGGGCGATAAGTAGAATAGGCTTGCACAACTATTTATAATTCAAGTCCGGAAGTGTTGATATAGTTTACCAGTGCAGCACTGTTTTTCAGATTCAGCTTCTTAAGAATATTATGTCGGTGAACCTCCACGGTTTTAAGGGAAATGTTAAGTGCTTTGGAAATTTCTTTCAAAGACACCCCCTCCTTAGTAAGTTTGATTACATCAATTTCACGATTCGATAGCGCATTGATCCCCGTTCCCTCTGCATCATCTTCAAACATCTGCTCTGATAGAATATTTTTCACTTCGCTACAGATAAATCGGTTTCCTTTGTCAACCTCCACAATGGCCGCAAGCATTTCATCTTTCGGAGAGTTTTTGGTTACACAACCCGAAGCGCCAATTTTCAACATCTTTTTTACATAAGCCGGCTGCGAATGCATGGAAACACCAATGACCTTGGTCGCGGGAGCAAATTTTCTGACCAGCTGTGTGGCTTCAATGCCGTTCAGCGGCGACATGTTAATATCCATTAACAAAATGCGCGGTCGCAACTTTTTTGCCGTTTCAACCGCTTCTTCACCATTGCTGCACTCGCCCACCACCCGAAATCGTTCATCAGTATTAAGTATATGGCTCCAGGTTTCGCGGATGAGTTTATGGTCGTCAGCGATAATAATTGTTATCTTTTCCATAGAGGTTAGGTGCTAAATGCTAAGCTTTATTTATAGGTATAATGCTTTACACTATTTGAATATTTATATGTGCTTTGTTACATTTACTTGTAAATTTAATCAATTATTTATATTTCTAAAAGTGCTTATTTTATAGCCCATGGATTTGAAAAAATAGACGTATTTGATTGAATCCTAAAGCGTTGTAACTTTATCAGCGTTTTATCGGAAAAATCAGCTGTACTTTGTAATTTAAGCTTGTAACATCCATCGGCAAATGTCCACCCATCAAACTGCTTTACTGGAAAAACTTATCGGTTCAATGAGGATGCCATTGGGCGTTTTAGAGCTTAATTCCGGCAAACTGGTTTCGCTCAATTCAGCGGGCACATCATTACTGCTTCCTAAACCACCCAATCATATTGAGGATTTTTTTCAGGATCGGGCTGTTTCTGTTGGTGATATTTTGTCTGAGATAAATGAAAAACTGAAAGAAGGGGGTGTCTTTGAAAAACAAGTCCAATGGCAAGGACCCCGGGTGGAATCAAAAGGGGTAAACATTAGCATCTTTCCCATAACAGATATATCGGAAGCGCTTGCACTGATACAAATAGTGGTAGTAGAAAAAACATCTCCTGATTATAAGGAGCTAGAAGGAGAGATTCAAAAATTTGAAGCGCTATTCAATGCTGCCTCGATGGGAATTTTGGTTGCCAATGATCAGGGCACCATTACCATGGCCAACCCCTTCTCGCATCTGCAATTTGGATATGATCAGGGCGAAATGATCGGAAAACAGGTGGAGGATTTTATACCCAACCGTTTTCGTGACAAACACCATCAGCATCGTGCGCATTATACCGCGCGGCCTGCAACAAGAGAAATGGGAACAGGATTACTACTTTTTGCTGTGAAGAAAAACGGAGAAGAGTTCCCGGTTCAAATCAGTTTGGGACATTTTAAAAACGAAAGCGGAAGCTTTGCGATTGCATTTATTGTGGATGATACCTTGCGCAAAAAAAATGAAGAAGCGCTATTGCACCAAAAAGAAGAAACGACGAGGGTAAACGAGGAGATAAGAAAACTCAACGATATGCTGGAGCAGAAAGTGACCGACCGTACACAAATGCTTGCTGCGATCAATAAAATCATAACGCCCATGGTTACTAAAGATTTGCGGACAAAACTATTTGCAGCAGATAGGGTGGGAAATGAGAAGCATCAAGCACCAAACTGATGCTTGTCATAATATGGTCATGAATCCAATATTTTTACCCCTTTGTAAATCAAGCATTTCTAATCACTGATAACTATCACGGTCGCTTTGTATTTTTGGTGACGACTGTTACTGTAAACAAAAACAGCAATACACAATTTTGCGGTGTTGATCGGTTTCGTCAAAAGATAAACGATCAAAACAATTGTATTTAAACACTAAATTTTTCAAATCATGTTTTTTCAGCACGTTTACGACAAAACCCTCGCACAGGCCAGCTACTTTATTGGTTGCCAAAAAGCGGGTGTTGCATTGGTAATAGATCCCAAGCGAGATGTGGATACCTATCTGGAAATTGCGAAGCAAAACAAAATGAAGATTTCGCATATAGCCGAAACCCATATTCATGCCGATTTTCTTTCAGGAAGCCGTGAGTTGGCTGCACTTACCGGAGCAAAGATGTATTTGAGCGATGAGGGTGGCCCCGGCTGGGAATACGAGTTTGATCATGTGGGGTTAAAAGACGGCGGTCATTTTATGGTGGGCAACTTAAAGTTAGATGTGTTGCACACTCCTGGTCACACTCCAGAAAGCATTAGCTTTTTACTTACAGACACGCCGGCGAGCCCCAAGCCTGTTATGTTATTTACGGGTGATTTTGTTTTTGTGGGCGACATTGGAAGGCCCGATCTTTTAGAAGAAGCGGCCGGAATGGTTGGCACCAAGGAAGTGGGTGCTGAACAAATGTATCAGTCGATCAAAAAATTCAACGCGCTCGATGATTATATACAAGTTTGGCCCGGCCATGGTGCGGGTAGCGCTTGTGGCAAGGCGCTGGGTGCGGTACCAAGCTCAACGGTGGGATATGAAAAGATTCGCAACTGGGCCTTTCAGTATGAAAAAGATGAAAAGGGTTTTGTAAAGTATTTGTTGGAAGACCAGCCAGAGCCTCCTAAATACTTTGCAATTATGAAAAAACTCAACAAGGTTGAACGGCCCCTGCTAACAGAAGTCCCAAAGGTGAAGCAGCTTGATGGTGCGGCATTAAAAGAAGCACACGATAAGGGGGTTAAGATTATTGATACAAGAAACAAGGTTTTCTTTGCACAGGGTTTTATTCCAAAGAGCATCAACATTCAAAACAACAACAGCTTTGCAACCTGGTGTGGTTGGTTGATTGATTATAACGAGCCATTTGTTCTAGTAGCATCTTCGGGCGAAATAGAAGACCTTACCAGAAAGCTGATGCGGATTGGGTTAGATAATATCCAGGGGTTTGTAGAGGATGTGCGCACCTGGACAGATCAGGGGCTATCGCTTGAGCAACGAGATGACATTGGATTAGAAGAAATGAAAAAGTTGGCAACAAATCCGAACGTACAGGTTTTGGATGTGCGTGGCGCAAGTGAATATAAAACCGGTCATATAAATGGAGCTACACACCTGTTTGTGGGTACCATTGAAAAAAATCTGGATAAGATAAATAAAGAGAAAGAGGTGGTGATACATTGTCAGGCGGGAGACCGTTCTTCGATTGCTGCTTCGTTGCTTGCAAAAAATGGTATCCGTGTAAAAAATTACACCGGGGGCTATAGCGAATGGATTAACAGTGGCAACCCCACTGTTTCGTGAAGTGGCTCATTTTGTTTTTTAGGGCGGCAGTATTGTCGCCCTTTTTATTTCTTTTTAAATATAGGAACGGTGCTGCATGGCTCTCCGTACATGATGCTTTTAGCAACCGGTAGCAATTTTGTGGTGATGGCAACATGGGCCGCCTCCGAAATGGGTTGGCTTCCACATCCTTTAATTACGATGCGCTTATCCTGAAAAGCGGAGGGGTCAACGGATGCTATGTTTTTTAAAAGCTGCTCATTCTTGAAGGCCTCGTGTGTTCCAAAAAAAACCGCTGCAGCATGCGGCTGAAGGTGAGAAGCAACAAGCATGTGGGCCCACATGGGTATGATTGCATCGGCGGTACAGGTGATCAGTATGGTCTGGTTTTGGTAAGACGACCAGTCTGTTTCCTGCAGTGCCAAACGAAAATCTTTCTCCTTCAGAATTAACCCCTTAAAGAGATAGTCTTTTAAATCAAACACCTTTACCTCCTCGCTAGGAAGATAGTCTTCCAGATTAATCGTGATGAGTGCGCTCTCTGCAACTTTATTTACAATAGGCCCTTCCATAAAACTGCTTTTTAAATAAACCCGGGTTGCTTTTGTTCACATAAATAACACAACCATCGGGATTGTTGTTGTGCTGAAAATAAAAATGGCGGGGTGAAATCCCGCCATTCAATATTGCTGGTTTTTTAGTAAAACAAAATTCGTTTGTCTTGCACCTTGGCGGAGCGCCTTAATGCATCTACTGTTCTGTAGCTACTGTTTTGCTTCATCATCGCTTCGTTTTGCTGGCGGCGTGATGTATAATCTGCGTCTCCAGATGGGATCAGCCCTGTATTAAGTGGCTGAATCAGGTAAACAGCCATGGTTCCGGCAATGGGCTCGCTCACTTTACCCTTCAGGACCACATCAAAAGCAGCTCCGGTTACCTTGGGCTCGCTACCAATCCCGGGAATAAAGGGTGCAGAAAAGCTGATGCTATCCGCTTTTTGAATTTCCGCCCCGAACTGCTTTGCGATATCTGTTAAAGAGCGACTTGTTCCAATTTTTGCACTGATTTGTTGTGCCTTCTTTTCGTTGCGAACGGTGGGTTCAACAAAGGCCCTTACATCTTGCGCACGGGCAAGCCCTTCTTTCTTTTCTTCTTTTAAGAGCGCTACCACATACGCGTTATTGAAACTCTCGGGCTCTGAAACCTTTCCGACTTTATTTTCATAAGCCCACTTAACCAAGCGGCGGGCGTTGCCAATACCATCGATATTAAAATCTGTTGGTTTTACTTCGGCTACACGGGGTGTGTGGTTTTGTTTTTTGGTGTTTGACTCAAAAGACGTTTGATCCTGACTTTGTGATGCAAACTGCGTAGCTGCGTTGCTTGCGTTGTTTATGGTTTCGTCGCTGGGATCAATGGTTTTTGCCAAATAGGCAATTTTAAAAGCGGGTTCTACTTTTCTATGTTCAAGCACTTCAATGTAGTGATAACCAAAATCTGTTTGTACTACCCTTTTACTGCCAGGCGAATTGTAGAATACAAACTCTGCAAAGGGTTTTGCAAGTGATCCGAACTGTTGTGAACCGAAGGTGTATTCCCCACCATTGTCTTTGCTGCCGGAGTCACCTGAAAGCTGAGCGGCAAGCAGTTTAAAATCAGATCCCCTTGCTACCGCTCCTGCAATACTGTCGGCTCTGTTTTTGGCAACACTATCAGCAAGTAATGCTGCGCCTGATTGTGGGTCGCGCGTTGAAACTAAAATATGACGAAGTTTTACAGAGTCGGGCATGTTTCGTTTTTCAAGCATGCGTGCAACTACAAAATTTGCTCCATCAAGATAAGGACCAAAGGTTCCTCCTACAGGAAGCTGGCGTACGCTTTCGGCGTTGGGAATTTGCAACTTCGACTGCAATACAAAACCATCAAAATAGGGAACCGCCGTGTTGTTTGCGTTTAAAAACTGTTGTGCGTCTGCTGCAGTTTCAAAAGCAGTCTGAAGCGCTTTGATGCTATTGAGTGTAGCAAGGGTATCGCTTGCTGTGGGCGAAGCATCAAACATAACATAATTAAGTACGCGGCTTGTTTCTTGCTTGAATTCAGCCTTGTGCTTTCTGATATAATTATTAATGTCTTCGTCTGTAACCTTAATGGAGCTGTCGCTGATGCTTGTATAAGGAATAGCTACAAAATTAAGCGAGGCAATACTGCTGTTATCTGTAATTTCTTTATCGCTCATCCATTTAGGATAAAAGGTGCTACCGGCAAGCATTGCAACGTATTTGGTGCGCAATCTGTTACTGATTAAAAAGTCGATAATGTTTTTTTCAAAGAAAACGCGCTGCGGGTCATCTGCCTTTTTTCTTTTTAGGGTGTTGATAAACTGGCGCGCTGCATTTGCGTCGTACTGATTATTTGCATCAACAAATTGTTGTGCGAGTACGGGTGGGGGGTTTTTACCATAGAGAGCTTCATTCATATCAACCGAAGTAAAACGAAGATCTAATTTTTCATATTCACTCTTTAAGAGCGTTTCTTCTACCGTATTATTCCAAAGCATTTCGATGAGCTGCTGGCGCATTTCATCATTTACTTCCATTTGTTGTGCTCTATAGTTGTTTTCCAGATCAGTGAGTTTAGTATCAAACTCGGTGATTTCAATATCTGTACCATTTACTTCACCCACTACCGTACTACGGCCACCAAAAATGCGGGTTTGGCTGCTTAGCGCATCCATTAAAATAAAACCAACTAAGCTAAGGGCGATTACAACAATTGAAACCGCAGCGTATCTCTCACGAATCTGTTGAATAATAGACATATATAATATTATAGGGGGACAAAAATAGGTGATTTTAAGGTTTGAACAAACTGTGGAAAACCGATTAAAGAATTTGATAATTAATTTATTATATATTTTTTTATTTTTTAATAAATCAGTCTGTCCGTTTTCTTCATTTGCGTTTTAGGTTGTGAGTGCTTCGGTTTTGTTTAAAAATCTGTGGATTATAGGGTGTAAGAATTGTGATTAAAAACGTGATTTTATTTAAGTGATAATTTTTTTGTGCAAAAACAGCTAGATAAAAACAACATATTCACAATAAAAAAAGAAGGGTATCGGCTTTATTTTTTCACTACGTAATAAATTCACAAATGTTTATAACACCCTTTTTATAGGCGAAAGAAGGTTTGTTAGCTCTTTTGTTTTTGTGAATTCCTGTTGATAAGTCTTTTTAAAAAATAAAAATCGGTGAATTAATATTATTTATCAACGAATTCACACCTGTAATAGTAATAGATATTTAAATAAAAAAGAAATATTAAAGAATAATACGAGAAGAATTGTGAAATACCTTTTAAAGTGATTTCAAAGAAGAAATAGATTTTTCTAACATTTTTATAAAAACAGGAATATCTTCAGTTTTACAGGTCCCAACACTCAAACGATACCAAGGCATATTTTTATCGGCTCCAAAAGCAGAAAAGGGAACAATTGCCAATGCAGCTTCGTCCAATAGAAATTGTGTTACATCCGATTGCTTTTGTAAAATAGCACCATCAGCTTTTTTTCTACCTACTAAATCAATTTTTAATGTTAGGTAAATAGCACCCTGTGGTTGAATTACATCAACAGGAAATCCACTTTCTTTTAAATTAATAAATGCAGCACTTATTTGATTTAATCTGTATGAAATCGCTTCCTTAAAAGAAATAAGATAATCCTCCACCACTTCTTTGTTTTCAAGCAAAGAGGCTGTGGCATATTGTTCAGCCAAAGGAGCCCAAGCCCCAACATGCGATAAAACCGCTTTTACTTTCGCAATAATTTCAACAGGACCAAAACTCCAGCCAACCCTAACACCAGTAGCCGCAAATACTTTACTTATACCATCAATAAAAATTGTCACCTCGCGCAGCTCAGGGAATAAACTTACTGGATTATAATGTTTGTAATTACCATAAGTAAGCGTCCAGTACATTTGATCAAAAAGAATAAATAATTTTTTTTCCTGAGGTCCCCGCGAAAGATTTTCTTCAAGCACCAGTTTGCATATTTCTTCTAACCCTGCTTTACTAAACATTGTACCAGTAGGGTTTTGTGGGGTACAAAGACAAAGAAGCGTTGCACCTTTTAATGCGGGTGCAATTTCATTCGCAGTGGGCATAAACCCATTTTCTTCCTTTGTTTGTATTACAATATGTTCAGCTTTTGTAAAATGCGCGTAATGATTATTATTCCAGGAAGGAACTGCATAAATCACCTTATCTCCCGGATCTACCAGGGCACGAAATACAGCATAAATTAACGGACGACCACCTGAAGCAATTTGAATTTCAGAAACACCATAAGATAAACCCTCTTTCCATTGTATAAAAGACGCAACCGCTTCTCGTAATTCAAGGATTCCCTCCGCAGGCGGGTAATTAGTATAACCAAACTCGTAAGACTTTGTAATTGCATTTTCAAGTGCTTTTGGAATAGGGAAAATACTGCTGTCAAAATCACCGATTGTGAAGTTGTATATTTTTTCACCCAAACGCATTCTTTCTTTAATCTGATTACCCAGTTTAACAATTTCAGATCCTACCAATGTTTCAGAAAGATGAGATAGTTTCATGGCGATTAAATTAGTAGTTTAAACCAAAGATCAAAGGTAAAACGAAGCAATATGTGGAAGGAGTAGTTTTTTTAAACAATATTAAACCACCGCCCAACCCCCTTTCCCCTAAACCCCACCGAAAACCTTCAAAAAAAGCCCAAAAGCCGGCCGATGAGGGTGTAAAACATGAACCGCTTTTACCTATCTTGCAGCAATAATTGATTATTTATCTATCTTCCCAAAACATAAAAGATTCGACCGTATGAAGTTTATCGTTTCCTCTTCGGCGTTACTTAAACAACTGCATCAAATAGGTGGTGTTATCAACACCAATACCGTGCTTCCCATCCTTGAAGATTTTTTGTTTGAAATACAAAAAAATAAACTTACGGTGGTTGCAACCGATCTGGAAACAGTGATGAAAATCCATATGGATATTGAAGCAAAAGACAGCGGACGCGTTTGCATTCCTGCTAAAATTTTGCTCGATACACTTAAAAATCTTCCGGATCAGCCGCTTACTTTTAATATCGATAAAAACTACGCGATTGAAATTACCAGCGACAATGGTAAGTATAAGGTAATGGGAGAAAACCCCGACAACTTCCCTAAAGAACCCGCTGCCGACGATACCACGGGTTTTGCAACGAGCTCCGGTGCACTGGTTACCGCAATTAATAAAACCATTTTTGCTGTAAGCAACGACGATTTGCGCCCCGCTATGACCGGCGTATATTTTGAGCTGGATAAAAAGGGATTAACTTTTGTAGCAACCGACGCACACCGTCTTGTTCGCTACAAAAGAACAGATATCAGTTGTCCAAAAAGCGACCACTTTATCGTTCCTAAAAAACCGCTAAACCTTCTGAAAAGTGCTTTACCCGACAACAACGACGAGATTAAAATTTCTTATAACACCAACCACCTTTTTGTTGACCACGGCACAACACGGCTGATTTGTCGACTAATTGATGCCCGTTTCCCCGATTATAAAGTGGTGATACCTCAAGACAATCCTTACACCATGACTGTTTCGCGCAATGATTTTCAGGGCGCGCTGCGCAGAGTAAGTGTTTTTTCAAACAAGAGCACCAACCAGGTAGTACTCAGTATTACGGGCAGCGAGCTGCAGCTTGCTGCACAGGATGTTGATTTTAGTTTTGAAGGAAACGAGCGTATGAAGTGCCAATACGACGGCGACGATATGCAAATTGCATTTAACGCAAAGTTTTTGATCGAAATGCTTTCTGCGTTGGAAACAGAAGAGGTGCGCATGGAGCTTAGTGCATCTACTAAAGCGGGCCTTCTTAAACCGGGCGAAAAAGAAGAAAACGAAGAAGTTTTAATGCTGGTAATGCCACTCATGTTGAATCAATAGCCTTTTAAAAATAATTTAGAACCAAAACCAACAAGGATGTCCCGCCTTTTGGCGGGATATTTTTTTGTATTGAATCCCACCGTAATTTTGGTTACCATGCAACACGTCAAGATTTGTTCTTTCGACAACTATATTCCCGCCCATCTTTTGTTGGGACGGCTTGAGGAAGAGGGAATAAATGCATGGTTGAAAGACGAGCATACGGAAACCATTGATCCGTTGCTGACCAATGCGGTTGGAGGAATTAAACTGATGGTACATATTGCTCAGGCAGACCGCGCAAAAACACTTTTGGCTGAGTGGGAAAAAGAATCCGGACAGACACAAAAGGAAAATTAACCATCACCACCACAAAGAAAAGCCATGCTTGAAAAATTTGTTTACTTCTGGGATAACATTACAACAGTTCAGCGCTTACTAACCGTTCTTGCGCCTTTGTTGTTTTTTTGGTTACTAGAATATTTGCTTCCGCTGTTTACATTTGATAAGCCTTATGAAAAAGTAAAACACACAGGAGTAAACCTTGTGTTTCTTGCAACCTCTTTTGTAGTAAACCTTATACTGGGTATCGCCACAGTAGGCGTAAGCCTATGGGTAACCAAGGCAGAGTTCGGCATCATGAATTGGACAGCAATGCCGCTTTGGTTAAAAATTGTTTTGACGTTGTTTGTAATGGATCTTTTTGCACAATATATTCCCCACTACTTAATGCATAAGGTAAAACCGCTTTGGCGTTTTCATGTGGTACACCACAGCGACACACATGTTGATGTTAGCACAGGAACCCGCCACCATCCCGGAGAGTGGATTGTGCGCGAAAGCTTTACCATTTTAGGTGTTGTACTGATGGGTGTGCCCGTTGGTCTTTATTATATGCAAAGAAGTTTTCAGGCATTGTTTACCTATTTCAACCATGCTAATATTCAGCTTCCGAAATGGCTCGACAAGGCGATAGCGTTGGTTTTCGTTTCACCCGACATGCACAAGATTCACCACCACCACAAGCGCCCATGGACAGATATGAATTTTGCAAACATTTTTTCTGTGTGGGACAGAATCTTTGGAACCCTTGTGTACGACGACACGAGCAAAATTCGCTACGGAATAGACACTCTTGATGATGCTTTGGATGAAAACGTGGCCTTTCAGCTAAAAGTTCCCTTCAACCGAAACATAGAAGTTAGCATCCCGCTAGAGGAAAACAAAAAATAGAAGTGTTCTATTAACAACACATCTGGAAATCCGGCTTTTTTAAAAAGTAATCAGATCAGTTGTCTTTCATTTCAATATTACCTGGTCTTTGTTTGTTGGTGTTTCCAGACAACTCAAGATATACGCCCAGCTGTAAAAAGTCTCGACCCGTTTCGTCGTTAATTCTGTAATCAAACTGATGCGGGTATCCCGCCTGAAATGTAACTGCGTTGCTGTGGCGGTAGCTAAATGCCAGGTTTAATCTGTTTCTTTCAAAATAAGGTTCACGGTTGGTAAAAAACAACTCGTTGCCTGCGCTCACCTGAAAAGGTCGATAACCCGGCTTTGTATTTCCGAAAGGATAGGAAACCCCTAACCGATACCGATATCTGTTCCGAAAACCCTGCTGTGTAAAGCGAAACTCAGCACGATAGCGCTACTCCAGCACAAAGGCCCCCACCTTGTGTGTAAAGTTTATTTGCGGCCAAACGCGCAATTCATCATTGTTTTTCGGCGTAACAAAATTTCCGCCTTCCGCATAAGTGTCATAATCACCCACACCAAGCGTAAGACGAAGTTGTGGTATTGGTTGGTAGTTCACTCCACCCTTGTATTCATAATAGTGAAAATGATCGTAAAAACGAAGGGAGCGCAGCTGCGCCTCACCAAACAAACTCCAGTTTTTACTAATTCCGTATTTTAAGTTCAGAATATTCCAACTTCCCAAGCCCGGCGCATCTTGCGCTACTGCCCGCTTGGCACAGAATACCCCAACCCCCAACAGCACTATCAGCAAGTTTCTCATTCGTTGCAAAAATAGCACTCACATGGCCGGGGATTGTAGTTTTTGTAAATACGCAACAAGAATTTTAACGAGGCATTATGTACACATCTCTTTAAGTTATATTTGTCCCACCCTTGAAGGTCCGCAACCCATGCCCACACTACACATTACAAGTTTTATTGCCGCTCCGGTGGAGCGTGTTTTCGAGCTGGGCCGAAGCGTTGACTTGTACAAGCTTGCTATGCGCGACACACAGGACCGCCCCATTGCCGGCAACACTTCCGGTTTGTTAAACCAGAACGACTTTGTAATATGGGAAGGAATGCACTTTAAAAAACTGCGTCGCTTCAAGATGCGTATAACAGCAATGAATGCGCCGCATTCTTTCACCAACCAAATGGTGGATGGAGCACTAAAAGCCCTGCGCCACGAAGTACATTTTAAGCCCTGCACCAATGGAACCATTATGATCGATCTTTTTGAGTTCGAGTCTTATGGTGGCTTGTTGGGCAAAGCAGTAAACACCATTTTCCTTACACCTTATATTCGAAGGCTTTTAGAAACGCGCAATGCCTTTATTCGCAACTACGCCGAATCGCAAAAATGGAAGGCCATGCTCGATGGCAAATCCACATTGGTTTAAACAACACTCGGCCCGCCGCATTATCTTTGCGCTACATGTCTTCCGAAAAACCAACACTCTACACAGCGCTTTCTCCCGCATTATTGCATCTCTATGATCTCAACAACGCTGTTGTGGTAATCATTGATGTATTCAGGGCCACATCCACCATTGCATCAGCATTACACAATGGAGCTAAGTCGGTGGTTCCGGTTGACACAGTTCCCAAGGCGGTAGCGTTAAGCAAACAGCTGGACGGAATCGCCGCCGGCGAAAGAGATGGAAAAATAGCAGAGGGCCTACAACACGGAAACTCTCCCCTTGAATACCACAGCGATTTTATTGGCGGGCGAAATTTAATTCTCACCACCACCAACGGAACAAGATTGTTGCATATGGCATTGGAGCAGGGGGCCGATACGATCATCACCGGATCTTTTCCTAACCTTTCTGCCGTATGTTCTTTTCTTCTTTCGCAGAATAAAAACGTGGTATTGGGTTGTGCCGGCTGGAAAGATCGCTATAACCTCGAAGACACGCTATTTGCGGGGGCTCTTATTGATCGCGTTTCAGATGTGTTTACTATTCGATGCGATAGCTCTCTTACAGCATTACACATGTACCGGGCGCAACAAAACGATTTGTACGGCTTCGCACCGCAGCTCACCCACTATCATAGGCTGGTAGATCGTTTCGGGCTGATAGAAGATATTCGGTTTTGTCTTACCGAAGATATCGCAAATGTATTACCGTTGTATAAAGACGGTGTTTTGATAAGGGGCTAGTACCCAATCTTTCCACAAAAGAGGATATCCACAAAACAAAGCGCGCTATCGCAGCGATGGTGGAAAAGTTTTAAAAGTATTACAATTATTTCATTTTATTAAGCGGAAGTTTTTCGTTTACTTTTGCAGATTGCCCTTTTCTCAAACCGGATCACAAGCATGGCGCTACCACATATTGTAAAATTTGTATATAACCACGGCACCGAGGAGGTTATACGACGCGGAAAAAAAATACATGCTTTTGGCTATGTAGAGCTGGTTGAACACGATGACCTGATGCACACAATTGTGTTGCGGGTACGAGACGACTCCTACAGCACCTTTTACAAGGTGCATATTCAGAAGTATAAAGATCCGCAGGGTATGAATGTGCGCTGCAGCTGCCCCTACAACCTTGGCGATATTTGTCGGCACGAAGTAGCAGCCCTTTTGCAATTGCAGGACTTGATTGACCGAAACGTACTCGGTTATCAACACATGCAATACAATCAGCGCCACACGGTAGTGAAGATGCGGAATATTGAATTGAAACACATCCGCACCCTGAGTGCGCCCTTTGCTTTGCAGCAAGCCGAAAAGTTTCTGCGCAGTAACAAAGCAAATATTCTTTCTGCAAAAGACGAATGTGTAAAAGCGGCCCTTACCATGGAGGGCTCAACTTTTTCGGTTACCATTCAAAAAAACGAAGAGCGCAACTTCGACACATCGTGTAACTGTGCAGAAAACACACATGTTATTTGTACTCACAAGGCAATATTGTTTATACAGTTGCTGAACGCATACGGCCCGCAATATTTCGACAGTATCCGAAATTTAGATAAAGAAAAATCGAAGCTCTTATCTATTTACGGCTATTCGCTTTCAGATCCCTGGCAAGAAAAATTCGAGTTCATTTATAAAGAGGGTAAACCCTTTTTGCGCGTACTGGATCAAAATGTAAAACGCGTAGAGCCACAAACGATTTCACGCAAACAAGCAGCACCGGCTATTGCAGAGGTTATAGAAGAAGAGCTTCCTGTAAAAAGCAGTGCACGTTTGGGAATTGTTTTCAACGCTAATGCAAAAACCTTCCCCGGTTTTGTGCTTGATTTGGTAAGAGGTGAGGCAGACGAAGCAACAGACACTTTCGTTGGCAATGTGGAGAAGCTGGATATCAATAAATATATTGACACGGAAAAACTCAGCGCAGACGAGAAGCAAATGCTTACATTACTACGCAGGCTACAACCGGCTGAAATCAACAAGTTTGTAAGCCGCAACTCTCCCTTTTCTGGAATTTGGGAAAACATCGTTCATCAGGAAGACGACCTGCCGGCAGAAACCGCTGCGCTTATTCTTGAATACATGCTTCCCCGCCTGCAGCGGCTTTTTTCGGAGGGAAATATTATTGCACTATTGTTGCCAAGGGGTAAAGAGTTTAAAACCCGCAATCTCGAACCGATAACCCTAAGCAAAAGATACCTGCGCCCTTTCTTCGAACTGAAACAGGCTAAAAATAAATGGGAGTGGAACGCATATGTAAAACCCGACAGCGGACACCTTTCACTATCAGAAAACGACTGGCCCACACCGGTTCTTATTCTTCACAACCACACAATGTATGTTTGGGAAAAGGCGGAAGATGCACAGCTGGTATATGAGCGCTCTACAAAGCAACAAAAAGCAATTTCGCAACAGGCGCTTTCACAATTTCTGCGAGAAGAGGCGCTGCCGATTGCGCGTTCCTATCATGTAGATTTCGATGCAACGCTGATTCGCGAAATCAAGTCGGGTGACCCCGATATTAAATTGCACCTGAAAGAAAATGGCGACTATCTGGTATTTCAACCGGTGTTTAGTTACAAGGGATATGAAATCAAGTCGGGCGATAAAGATGAAATCATCTTACCACAAGAAGGAGGCCTGGTTATTGTAAAGCGCAACAGAGAAAAAGAAAACGCCTTTCTCGATAGCATTGCCAAACTACACTCTCAGTTTCAACGCATACACCAAGATCAGCTGGCATTAAAAGGCGCAGAGGTGTTGAAAAACAATTGGTTCTTTTTATTTGTGGATGCTATGCGCGAAATGAAAGTGCAGGTGGAAGGGTGGGAAGTGTTAAAAAACTTCAGGTTTAACACAGCTCGACCCAAAACTCAAATATATATCAGCAGTGGCACAGATTGGTTTGATGCAAAGGTGGATGTTGTTTTCGGCGATCAGCGCGTAAGCATTGCAGAGGTAAAGAAGGCGGTGGCCAACAAGCAAAGCTTTGTGCAGTTAAACGACGGAACGCTGGGCGTGCTTCCTGAAGAGTGGCTCAAGAAATATGCCATGCTCTTTAAAATGGGAGAAAACAAAGAAGAATCCTTGCGGCTTTCTAAATATCATATTAGCGTAATTGATGAGCTGTATGAAAACAGAGACAATGATGAGCTGATGATTCAGCTGGAAGAAAAATATAATCGCCTCCGCGAGTTCAAACGCATCCAAAAGCTAAATCCACCCAAAGCGCTTAAATCCATTTTGCGTCCTTATCAGGAAAGTGGTTTTCATTGGCTCCATTTTTTAAGCGATGTGGGATGGGGTGGCATACTCGCCGATGACATGGGTTTGGGAAAAACCATTCAGGCGCTTGCCTATCTGCAGCATTTTCAAGAAAAGCAAGGAGCGCTAAAGGCACTGGTGGTTTGTCCGACCACCCTGATGTACAACTGGGAAAACGAAATCAAGAAATTCACCCCTTCCCTTACCTATCACATTCATCATGGTGGGCAACGTACCAGAAACAAAGAGTTGTTTGATGCATATAATATTGTTATTACTACCTATGGCACTTTGCGCAGCGATATAAAATTGTTTTCCGAGCAAGAATTTGATTATGTGGTTTTAGATGAAAGCCAGGCGATTAAAAATTCACAAAGCAAGGTAACAAAAGCAGCCGGTCTTTTGAAAAGCAAACACAAGTTGTGTATGAGCGGAACCCCGCTACAAAACAACACTTTTGATGTGTATGCGCAAATCAATTTTCTAAACCCCGGTATGCTTGGAAGTGTAGAAAACTTCAGAAACGATTTTGCAACACCGATTGATAAATTCGGAGAGCAGGAGCAAAAAGAACACCTCCGCAAGTTGCTTTTTCCATTTATCCTTCGTCGCACCAAAGAGCAGGTAGCTAAAGACCTTCCCGAGAAAACAGAAACGGTGCTTTATTGTGAAATGGAAGAAGCGCAGCGTCGCATATACGATGCTTATAGAAACGAATACCGATCTAAAATTTTAGGAACGATTGATGATGTGGGCATAGCCAAATCACAGCTCACCATTTTGCAAGGACTGATGAAACTTCGTCAGATTTGCGACTCACCCGCTATACTGAAAGAAGAGCCCGCTTTGCCCAATGATTCTATTAAGCTAGATGAATTGATCCGAGAACTAACCGAGAATATCGGAAACCATAAAGTACTTGTCTTTTCCCAATTTTTAGGAATGTTGGCTTTGATAAAAGCAAGATTGGAAGAAATGAATATTCCTTTTGTTTATTTCGACGGAAGTACTGCTGCGCCCGACAGAGAAAAAGCGGTGCAGAACTTTCAAAACAACGAAGCGACGAGGGTGTTTTTAATTTCGCTGAAAGCAGGTGGTGTGGGCTTGAATCTTACCGCGGCCGACTATGTATATATTGTTGATCCCTGGTGGAATCCTGCGGTGGAACAACAGGCCATCGACCGAACACATCGTATTGGACAAACGAATAACATTTTCGCGTATCGGATGATTTGTAAGGATACCATTGAAGACAAAATTCTACAGTTGCAGGAGCGCAAGCGCGCACTCTCAAAAGATTTGATAACAGACGACACCGGCTTTGTAAAAACACTCACCCGCGCAGATGTAGAATACCTGTTCAGCTAGGCGAATAAGAAGTGGAAATTATAAAAAGGGGACTTTCACCACTTTGGCACGGAGTAGTTTGTCGCGCACTTCAATGAAAATTTCTGTTTCAATTGCAGCAAAAGAAGTTGTTACATATCCCATGCCAATGGCTTTTTGTAAGCTGGGCGATTGGGTGCCGCTGGTAACTTTTCCAATTTCATTTCCTTCAGTATCTTTGATTTTATAATCGTGACGAGGAATGCCGCGATCTATCATTTCAAACCCAACAAGCTTACGCGTAAGGCCTTCCGATTTTTGCTTTTCAAAAATGGCTTTAGAAGTAAACTCCTTGCTGAATTTGGTGATCCACCCCAACCCCGCTTCAAGTGGAGAAGTGGTATCGTCGATATCGTTACCGTATAAACAAAATCCTTTTTCAAGACGAAGCGTATCTCTTGCGCCTAGTCCACAAGCTTTGATGCCCTGATTTTTTCCTGCTTCAAAGATGGCATCCCAAATTTTATTTGCGGCATCGTCTTTGTCTTCAAAATAAATTTCCACGCCACCCGCTCCCGTATAGCCGGTTGCGCTGATCAATACATTTTTTACACCAGCAAAATCTCCTTTTACAAATGTGTAGTAATTGAGGTTGAGGATATCTATTTCAGTAAGGGGCCGTAAAATTTTGGTAGCATTCGGACCCTGTACTGCAAGCAGACAGGTTTTATCTGAAATGTTGTGCATTTCAACGTCGTGGGTATTATGCTTTACAAACCAGCTCCAGTCTTTTTCAATATTGGAAGCATTCACCACAATCATGTATGCTTTGTTTTCTTCCAAACAGTACACCAGTAGGTCATCGACGATTCCGCCATTTTCATTCGGAAGACAGCTATACTGGGCCTTGCCAGCAGTAAGCTTGGCAGCGTCGTTGCTGGTAATGCGCTGAATCAATTCCAGGGCACCCTCACCTTTCAACACAAACTCACCCATGTGACTAACATCAAAAACGCCAGCATTATTACGCACCGCATGGTGTTCATCGTTAATACCACTATAAGAAATGGGCATATTGTATCCGGCGAATTCAGCCATTTTAGCGCCCAGCGCTAGATGTTTGTGTAAAAAGGGGGTTGGTTTCATAATACAATCGTCGTTAATGGTTGCAAAAGTAAAGGAAGCTTTTGGTATCGAAATAAAAAAGGTCCGTAATTGGACCTTGTTTTAACAACCTAAGCAAAAGTTTTAAACCTCACCAACACGAAACATATACCACTCGTAGGGTTCTGTTTCATGCTCAGCGATGGGCTTGGAGCTGTCTTGGTCTTTCTTTTTGTATTCGTAACGATTGGGAGTGGGTTTTTCATTTTGTGCCGGAGGTAAATTGGTTTCGGTTTCACCCTCTGGGGTAACAGCGGGTTTTATCAAATTACCTTTAGCATCCAACTCCGCCAAGCCGCTTTCGGTCATGATATAATCTACCTCTGTTTTGTATTCGAAATAGGTGTCAAAATCAATCTTACTTTTTCTGCTGCGATACCCCCACTCGCTCCCACTATTCATGCGAATAAACACCGGGCGCGTTCTTTCTTCCATGGTGCGATTTAATCTTATTTTCTTTCCAACCGGCACGCGAACAACAACGACTAACTGTTGCATTCGAAACATTTCTTTTTTACTGATTGCAATCGCTCTTCCTATGTCGAATCCGCTATCGTTACCTTTTATGTGATATTGAATTTTTTCTGCTCTTGCCTCTGCGTCTTTTCTGTTTTTGCCAAAGCTGGTTTTAATTATACTTGCACCGTAGGAGGTATCGGTCGACTTTTCAATCACCACCTTAATCGGTGACTTCTCAATAGGTCCATCAATTTCAGCATACTTGAGCGTGTCTTCATTAATATCCCAGTTCATATCATTACCGCTGATCCACCAGTAGGTGCCACTGTATCGCACCGGTTCTTCACTTACGCTCAGTACAAGGGGTTCTTTCATTGCTATTTTTAAAGGAACAACCGTTTCTGTTTCGCCCTCAAAGCTGAAGTTTTTAGCGGTTAGTGTTCCGAGTAAACACACCGAAACCCAACCAAAAAACCACAGCACACCAAATGCATATCCAAAATAGGGGTTTGGTTTAGCGCCAACTATTTTACGAATCATCCAAATAAGGATGGAAATTGCCGGTACAAAAAGAAACAGTAAAACGGTTCCCCAGAGGGCAACTGTTTGTAGCCCATCTTCAAATAAATATCCTTTAATCGGAAATATCACAGTACCCGCAAAACCCAGGCTGAACAGGGTAATGAGCAGCGCAAAAGAAATGATGCCCGCGATGAACATAAAAAACGCCTTGAATAATATACCTATGGTTTTGCCCACTGTGTTGCCAACGCGATTGCCCACCGACGATGCTTCTGTTGCAAAACGCGTAGCGCCTTCCGAAAATTCTGTACCAAATTTTTCTGCTCTTTCTTGCAGAGAACCCATCTCACCTTTTACTTGATTTCTGATGGCGTTCAGATCAATTTTTTCACCCCGCATCTGCATTTTGTCAATTCCCGATTTTGCAATGGGTAACACAATCCAAAGCACGATATAGGTTACAAACAAACTACCACCCAGTCCGCCTGCAAACACAATATTTCCATCGAATATCATTTCCCCAAACAGCCCCAGCGCTCCCGGCAGTAAAAAAATAAGTCGCGGAACCCAAACAGCGATATTAAAATATGCCGCAATGCCTGCAGCAACTCCTCCGATCATTTTGTTTTCAGGATCTCGAAAAATTCTTTTCTTGATATTCGGCGGAAGAGGCTTCTCGGGGAGTACAATCCATAATATGATATATATAAAGACGCCGAGACCAAAGCCGCCAAATGTTACAATCGCAAACAGGATGCGCATTACGGTAGGATCTATTTTTAAGTAATGAGCAAGTCCGGCACATACCCCACCTAAAATTTTGTCGGTAGCATTTCTTGTTATGTTGCCCCTCGGCTCAGTTTGTTCTGAATTGTTTTTTTCGTTTTCAGATGCATCGATATTTTCTGTTGCTTCAAAATCTTCCACACGACCCATATTGAGAACAATTTCGTTGACATCTGTTTCTGTAATGCAGGTGGCATTGTTTTTTAGTATATCGCTGAAAAGTTCTGCAATACGATCTTCAATATCATTGATGATTTCATCGCGGCCTTCTTCTTTTGCAAAGTATCTGCGAAGGCTTTCGATGTAGCGTTGTAAAATTTCAAAGGCATCTTCCTCAATGGGAATAACCCTGCCCTTAAAATTAATACTGATTACCTTTTTCATGTGATGATGGGTTTGATGGTTTGAGTTTGTTTATAATGCTTCGGTGTTTTTTTGCATATTACCCTTGGCAATTACTGCAACGGCGTTAGTAAGTTCGTTCCAGGTTTTTTCGAGCTCGCCGTAAAAAGCAGCTCCTTTTTCGGTGAGCGAAAAATATTTACGCGGCGGCCCGGAACTGCTTTCCACCCAGCGATAGCTAAGCAAGTCTGCATTTTTAAGTCGCGTAAGCAAAGGGTACAGGGTGCCTTCTAAAATGTTGAGGTTTGCTTTTTTCATTTCCTCAATCATATCACTGGGGTAGGCCTCGCCTCGTTGGATGATCGATAGAATGCAAAACTCGAGTACGCCCTTGCGCATTTGGCTTTGTGTGTTTTCAATATTCATGGACTGGTTTTTTATATCCGTAAGCCGGGGGTGGTGGATGATAAGGCAGCTTTCGCAATGCACACCACCCGGCGACTTCGGATTCGGGAGCAAAGCTAAACAAAATATAATACTATGCAATACAAAGTACCATATTTATTTCACTAGCAAGTAGAAAGCGGGCTAGTATTGCTTATAAATAATTGAATATCAATTATATAAAAACAAATAAAAATTTTGAAACGACCAATCGGTCAGTAATTGGCAGATTTTTCACCTCTTTTTTTAACCAGGGAGATTAAAATTCCGCTACCGATTATACAAAAAATGCCCGTCCAGCTAGTGAGATCGGGGAAGGAATCGCCCAAAAACATGCCAATGAAAACAGAGAAAATGATATTGGCGTATCCGAAAACAGAAACGATTTCGGCTTTATCGGCTCCATAGGCGCGCGTAACAAAATATTGACCGAACAATGCAGAAAGACCAAGCAAAAGAATCCACCCGATTTCATTTGTCGCCGGCCACTTTAGTGTAATAAAAAATAAATTATCTGCAGGAAGGGAGCATATGGTTCTGATAAATGAAAGCAATAGTGGAACAAGCACACCGGTTAATACAAAACTTAATACGATGGTGCGAGCCTGATAATACTGTGTAAGCTTCCCAACAGTAAGATAAGCCAGCGCTGACGTGATGCCGCTGATGAGTCCGGCAACATGATAATGCCAGTGCAAATTCATATTGGGTTTGTAAATAAGCAGCATGCCAAAAAAACCAATGGCCATGGCAGCCAATACTGTACCACCTGCGTAGTTGCGCCAAAGAAGAAAAGAAAACAGCGCAATGAACAAGGTAGAGGTTAAATTATAACTCATAGCTGTGCCCAAAGGAATATGCAAAATACAATACAGCAATGTGTACAGAGCGATTGTGCCCATCAGTCCGCGAAATAGGAGCCATCCCATTTTACCGCCTGTATTGGGTGTTGATTTTTGTGTAAAGCTTAGCAGCACCATCAACAAGCCGACTGCGTTGCGATAAAACACCAGTTGCCCCGCATTGAAACTTCCTTTGAGTGCTTTGGCAGCCCCACCCATTATGGAGAAGCCCAATGCAGCAAGCAGCATAAAAAAGATTCCCTTGTATGAAACCGAAATTTTCATTGGAAAGCATCAAGCACAGCAACCCCTATTATCAAAAGGTATGTAAAAGGATGTATTATTCTCCTCTGCTTAAATGAGCTTGTTTACGCGGAATGGTAAAAATTTCTTTTTGTCGCTCACCAATATATCTAAACCCACGCTGATCGAAATAACCATCTTCTTCCAGCATTATGCGAATACTTTTTTTCCATGCAGGAATATCGCTTGCTGCATTCAGCTCTATGGAATAAGCGGTGTTTTCGTAGAGTGGATAATCGCCGCTGCCCGGCACACCACCCTGCTGATCCCACAAACCAATTGTGGGGCCTGCCGCATGTCCGTGATACCCGAGCGGATGTGTGTAGATTACCGCTTCAATCCCTTCTGATTTTGCCTGCTTGAGCGCATCAGCAAGTATTTGATTGCCCGTTTTGCCTGTTTTGAATTGAGATGTAAGTATATCCTGTAATCTGTTTGCCTTTGTAAATGCTTTTTGAATGGCTTCGGGCACTTCTCTTTCACCAGGCTGCAACACATAGGCGTGTTGCTGTATGTCAGTATTAAGTCGTAGGTAGCTGATACCAATATCAACATGCAGCAGATCGCCTGTACGAATGACTTCATCTTTGGGTCGGTTTGAAAAGCTACGCAGGTGTTCAAAGCTTAATGTGTCGCTGCGCTGTACAGAAACAGAGGGATGAAACCAGGTATCAAAACCCATTCTGCGAATTTTTTCCCGAAACCACCATACCAAATCATCGGTGGTGGTGATGCCGGGCGTGATCACTTTTTCAGAAAACCCTTCTTCTATAATCGCATGGGTTGCTTGCACCAGCATAGGATAGATCTGCATTTCGCGGGCGGTTCTGGTTTCAAGCCAGGCCACGGCTAAATTTTCAGCGCTCACTACTTTCGATCGCAGGTTTGCAGGAAGCTTTTCCATTAAGGCTTTGTACTCTGTTTGTACCATTCCATCTGCGTGTGCAAATTCATCAGAAAGGTTAATGCCAATTTTCTGCGGATTGCGTTCGCGTATAATGGATACTAACTGATCCCACTGATCGGGGAAACGCTGCATATCCCATGCGGCCTTAATGGTTTCGCCTACATTGTAGCGCGCAATGGCCATCTTCTCCCAAATTTTTTTATCGGGACTGCGGTAAAAAACCAGGATGGTACGTCGCCGCGCAGAAAGCCAGGTAGAGGGCAGCATGGTTTTAAGCACTGGATCTTCGTTATACTCTCTTGATATCAGCACCCACATGTCGATATTATTTTTTTCCATTAGCGACGGAAGTAGGGTATTGATTCTTTCCGCCAGTATTTCATCTATCATGCGCGACTGATCACGCAGTGGCAATGCCTGTGAAAAAGCATTACAATAAAAGATTATGGCGAAGACGGCGAGCATTATGGTACGCATACAGAATAATTATGTATCGAATGTAATAAGAATTAAGCGATCTCTTTGAAAGGCAGTTAAAACACATTCCCCCAATGGAGGGTAAATTAAACCTGGAGCAAACGTTCGGCAGCAGCTTCGAGCGTGGTTTCCTTTTTTGCAAAACACATGCGGATAACATGATTGTCTTCATTGTTATGGTAGAATGCAGAAACAGGAATGGTTGCAATACCGAATTCCTTCACCAGGCGGGTTGCAAAATCGGTATCCTTTTCATTGCTTATGTTGGCGTAGGAAGCACAAATAAAAAAACTACCCGAGCAAGGAAGCAATTCAAATTTGCTTTGCTGCAGCAGCTGTATAAAGTAATCTCTCTTTTTCTGATAGAAATCAAGTAGTGATAAGTATTGTTGAGGATCTTGTAAAAAATGCCCAAGCGCCACCTGTGTAGGAGTGAAGCAGGAAAAGCCAAGGTATTGATGCACTTTACGGTATTCTTTCATCAGGGGCGCCGGAGCAACGCAGTAGCCGAGTTTCCAGCCGGTACAATGATAGGTTTTTCCAAAAGAGGAGCAGATGAAGCTGCGTTCAAAAAGCTCGGGGTAGCGCAGTAAACTCAAGTGTGGCAATGTATCATAAATGAGGTGCTCATATACTTCATCGCTAATAATAAATATTCCGGTTTCCTTTATGATGCTTTTGAGTTGTTGAATATCATCTTCCTTTAACACCGTTCCTGTAGGGTTATGCGGCGAATTAATGATGATTGCTTTTGTGCGCGGAGAAATCGATTGTCGTACCAGGCCCCAGTCGATTTGATAATCCGGATAGGTTAAAGACAATGGAACCGGTTTTGCACCATTGAGTAAAATATTGGGGATATAACTGTCGTAGGCTGGTTCAAAAAATATTACTTCGTCACCCGGTTGCAAGATGGTGGTGAGTGCAGTATAAATAGCATAGGTAGCGCCCGGCGTAATAGTGATTTCGAATTCCGGATCAACATGTGTTTGATAAAGCAGTTTTGATTTTTCAGCGATGGCTTCGCGCAGCGGGAGCCATCCCGGCATTGGTGCGTACTGGTTGTAGCCCGCTTCCATGGCTTTTTGCACACCTGTGATCAGCTCAGCATGCATTGGAAAATCAGGAAATCCTTGTCCGAGATTTACAGCACCATATTCTTGCGCCATGGCGCTCATTACAGAAAAAATGGTTGTGCCGGTTTGCGGTAGTTTTGAAGCAAGCTCCATACTGCAAATTAATCATTGCAGCGGTACGAAATCCAACTGAGCTGATATGAAACTTTGTGTTTATTATTTCACAGCCCGACCGTTAAACTTATATCCAAAATTAATACCCGTTTTAAAAGTGGGTCCGATATGAAAGCCCGGACGATCGCGGTAGTAAAACAGATTAACGTCAGGAAGCATTTTGAATCCTTCCTGTGCAGCGCTCTTAACATGATCGGTATTTTTAAAACGGATACCGGCACCCAACTAAAAGTCAAGGAAGAGGCGGTTGGTCGGACGAATACGCCAGCCCATTTTTACATTCGGCTCGGCCCACCATTTGTTTACATTAAGTTCCACTACGTCTTCCAGTTTTTCGCCCTGCGGTGTTGTTTTGCCAAAGTAGTGGCTGGAAAAATAGCCCAGATTTCCAACATGGAATGCGGCAGCATAGTAAAAAAGCTTTTTCCGAAACCATTTTTGTTCGAGTTCTCCGCTTACACCGAAAGAAGGTCGTGGTTTAAAGTTGATAAATCTCGCATCGGGGCGGCTCGTATAAAAATTATGTATGTAGATAGAGGTGGTGAACGATAGAAATTTTCTTGGCCCATTCATTTTTTCATATCCTGCAGAAATGCGGGGATGTGAGTAATCGATCGCATTCAGTGGGCGCAGATAGAAAGCGTGGTCATAGGATTGCAAACCTTCTACAATCACTTTTCTTTTTTGTCCGTGTACACCCGAATGAATGAGCGTCAGCAAAACCAGAAAGCATAAAATTTTTTTCATCTTAGGGTTGTTTGTTTTTTCTTCTGATCCTCATTTCAGGAAGCTGCTTTCCGAAGGGGATGGATATTTGTCCCAAGAGCGCCATATTTTCCAAACCAATAGCCACGGCATAAGCAGTGTTTAACATGAGCCCCAGCCGCAAATTTTTGTTGATATGCCAGTGGTGTGCAATGGTGAGAGGGATTGCCCAATCTTCGAAATATGACCAATAGGGCATAGCGCCCATTTCAATAATTCTAGTTGGATTATCATAACTATCAACTATGTAATATGGATAGTTATCTTTTTCAATTTGTACTTGAAATCCAGACGCGATTGTCCAGGCGCTTCTTTTTCCACTTGGAATAACATGATTATAATTGAAGGTAAAATGCCAGCGACGCGTGGTTCTTTTATATTCAGTGAAAGCTTCAAATCCATCTCCCCCCTGTCCAAGTAGCCCCCTCCATGTCGCATGTTGAACATAAACCGAAAAAGCAGATCTTGGTCTTATATGATATTTTAATTCCAATCGGTCGATTTTACCAAGCGAAATTTTTTTCCCGGGAATGCTAGGATATGAGGGCGGATTCATATCCTTGAGCGTATAAAAAAGATCTCCAAATAATCCGCTTCCTGCAGAAGCTTCCCAGCGAAGGGGCGGCCACGCGGATCCGGCATTTTGACTAAATAATTTGCTTCCAAGGAAGAGACATGCAAAAAAGAAAAGCACTTGTTTCATAAGAAAAAAAATATGGGGGAACCTAGGTTCCCCCAATGAAAATTAATCTACTGCTAATGTTACACAGGCATTGCTCGTGCCATAAGGACGGTAGCCGTTTATTAAACCGGGTTCAATACCAGCTGTGGGAATCCGCTGATTGTTAATCACTGCACTGGCGCCCAACAGGCTGTAGTGTACAATTCTAGATTCTGTTGTACCGTTCAGCAAAGCCTGAACAAGCGGTTGTAACCCTTGTCTTGCAAAAGCTGCAACACTGTCTCTTCTAGCAGAATCCGCAACGAGGTTTGCTCCTGCTCCCACTGCCTGCGACCATTGTAAAGAATTTGTACTGAAAAGATTGGGGCGGTCGTATTCATAAATAAAAAGCATTTTATCGGGGTCTCCTTCGCACCAATAAGAAATATAAATTCCGAGGTGAACAAACGCCCTAGGATCTTTTCTCATTTTTCTGATAAAATCTCTTTTCACTCCAACATACCCCCAACCATGTGCATCTCTTTTTACTAAAATGCTTGGACTGTTTGGCTGACCGGGAATGTTTACCTGGCTAACATCAATGGTCATTGCAGCGGCAAACTCAATCCGCGCTTCAAAAATTCCAAAGCCTTCCCTCAGGAGCGTCCACCTTCCGTCGCGGATCCTTAACTCCTTTCTGCAACCGGGATTTTGCGGATAGGGAATCGATTGCGTTTGGTTTCGGTAGGTAACCGGATTGTAGTTTCTGTCGGTAATGGTAACCGCATAATTTTTGCCTTCAAACGGAAGATTGCCGCTTTCAAAATCAGACTGCTGCAGACCATCATCATAGGTGACGATGTAAGTGGGATTTCCAAAAGCATAGTCATCATCAATGTACACGTCGTTTAAAAACGATCCCTGGCTGCTATAGAGCGCTCCGTAGTTCCAGTGTTCTGTTACCAGTGGATGATGAGAAACGGCATAATTGATTTTCCCTTCCGGACTCCAGTTTTCCGAATAGGGATAATAAATCATGTAGGGAAGTCCGTTGCCCTGATTGGAATTTTGATTACTCGTTCCGTCCAAACTAACAGTGCTTGTTGGTCGGATGTCAAAATACTTTGCAACCTGCTCAACGGATGTAAACTTTTTGTCAGCAAAGCGACTTTGATTTGGAAAATCGCCGCTGATAAAAGTTCCTGCAAAAGCATCTCTGAAGCGAAATAAAAAATCAGGATTTACTCCCGGAAGCGAGAGTGTGAACGGATCAAATATTTCCTGAAAGGACAAAGATTCGTCGTTTCCTGATTTTGCGAGTTTTGCAGCAATAAAGGAATTGAATTCTTTTCTCAATGCAGGCGATTTTGAAAATACGCCCTGCAGCACCAGGGAAGCATGTTCAAATTTTGCTACTGCTTCCTGCTCTTCTTTAGAAAGCACTTTTAGCGGACCTGCATTGTTTTGATCTTTTTTGTCGGAAGAACGAAATTCTTTTTTACATACCACCATCGACAATAAAAGAACTCCGAGCATCCATG
>Ga0194116_10001420_pt1 | contig 34115 bp, 23 predicted proteins | sample TA2MahsurfametaG_4_FD_148617 | JGI IMG/M metagenome (GOLD analysis project Ga0194116, IMG submission 148617) | Freshwater microbial communities from Lake Tanganyika, Tanzania - TA2015008 Mahale S9 surface | ecosystem: Environmental > Aquatic > Freshwater > Lake | place: Tanzania: Lake... | reverse complement strand
GCCATGGCCGAGCACGATGACCGAGGTGATGCCTGCGGGGAGATCCACCGGTGCTTCGCTGAAGTCCCGCGTGTCGACCCGGCTCGAATACGTCCAGCGGTCATCGTAATCCGTCACGGCCGCAAGATCTGCGCCGAAGAGTTTGGCGATGGTTTTGATCTCGGCAGTCATGACCGCGGGATCAGCCACGTCCACGCGCGTCGGCGCGATCGGCGTGTCGCTCACCATCGGGGCTTGAAAGCCCGCGCGCCGCCCGTCATCCGCGGACCGATTCGAAACCATGTCCGAGAGCGCCCACGCTGCATTGCGCAAGGCGAAATCTTTTTGCGTGAAGCCTTCGCCTCTGCGCGGCACGCCCTCGACGCGATAACTGGCAAAAAACGCCTCGGTCTGCTTGCTGCGAACTGCCGGATCATGAAAGGCGCGGGAGAAGATGTCGTCGATCTGCCGAAAGCGCTGAAAATCGGCTGTTACCTCGATGCCGGCGAGAGAATCATTTGGGCGCGAGCCAACACCAGACGGTGGCGGGAGATCGTTGGGCATGAATCAAGGGTGGGGGAGTTTTAAGGTCAAGGCAAGATGAGCGCTGGAGCGCTGGAGCGCTGGAGCGCCAGAGCGCCAGAGCGCCAGAGCGCTGGTTCAGGCCATTGCCGGCGCGCTGATTGCGAGTTCGTCAAAAAAATCTCAGCGCAGGCGAGCGTCGAGCGACTCGGCGAGCACCGACGGGTAGTAATCGAGCTTGAAGGTTTTGGCTTTGCGCACGAGCTCGAGCAGTTCCTGCGGGTCGACCCGCAGGCTGCAGCCCTCAAAGCGTCCGTTCAACACATAAGACGGATAACCGAGCAGGCCCGCCAGTCGCCCATGGATTGCCGACTCGCGGATGAGTGACGCCGCGCGGCACGGGTCTTTGGGTGACGCGTAGGACCCCTCGAGGTAGAGATAGCCGACCACGAACAGGGCTTGCGGATATTTCTGTGTGGCGGCTTCCTCGATGAAAGGCAGCGCCTCTGTGACCTTGCCCGCGTAGGTCAGCGAGCGCGCCAGCTGATATTTGAGGCGCGGATTATTTTGGTCATTTTTCAGATCGGCGCGACAAACACGAATGGCCGTCTCGAGATTCATCTCACGCGAAGTCTTGCCCGGCAAGACCTTGTTCGGATCGTCGGGATGCGCAGCTTCGCGATCACAGTCAGTCACGCTTTGCGAATAGGGTGCCGGGTCAAAGATTTTCCACTCGATCGCCTGTGCCGACAGTGACAATGTGCCAAGCAGCGCCACCCCAAAAGCCCTTGAAATATACATGCCAAGCCCTCAGTAGCCCTCTGCCCTCGCGTTCACGAAAGCGGTATCGTTCAGAGTATGAACGCATTGCATCCGGCAGTGGTGGGGTGGTTAGGTCTCCTTGGCTTGATCGGGCTGATAGGCCTCTATGGCATCAAGCACCCGGTCGATCGCGAGCGAGTCGAGGCGGACGTGCGATTACTTGGTGTGCTTGGGCTGCTAGGTATCGCGGGTTTTTGGATCCCCGGGGCGGGCGCTGCAGGCGCGCTCGGGGCGCTCGGGGTGTGGAATCATCAGAATCCCAAAGTTCACCGTTGGTCGCGGCTCGGCTGGCTGGGGCTGATCGGCCTCGCGTTTTTCTGATGCGGCCGTCGTTGATGGGTGAAGGCTCGCCTTGAGCTTTGTGCGAGCCCATCGTGTCAGCTACCGGTGCTAGGGTCGATGACCGCGCTGATGCGCGCGAATCAGATCTTCGTTCGGCGAATTGTAGACGCAGTAGATTTTGTCGCCGGCAACGTAGCTGTGGACCCATTCGATGTCCGGACCCATGCCGGCAATCACGGTGTTCGAGTGTTTGGAGGCGGCGCGCAGCTGGTCAGACGTCATGCTGCCGGCGCCGGGAATTTCGCGTTCGATCGGATACTGGGGCATGGGATATCTCCCGAGGATGGGTTCTAGAGGGTAGATCTGCCGCTCAGGGTACTGCAACACCGCGTTTTACTTCGAGTTGCAGCGCACTTCGGATATCGGCGGATGACGCCCCGATGCGAACGGTGTATTGACCCGGTTCTACCCGCCACGATGAACTCGGCTCATCAAAGAAAGCGAAATCCCGTGCCGAAAGCGAAAGCTTCAGAGTCTCGGATTCACCGGGCTTGAGCAGTTTGGTTTTGGCAAACGCGCGAAGTTCGAGCGCCGGGCGTGAGGGGGCGCCAGCACTCTCGGCCAGATCCGGTGGCGAGACATAAATCTGCACAACCTCGCGACCCGGAACCCGACCGGCGTTCTTGACGGTGACGTTCACGGCAACAGGGTTCTTGAAGAGTCTGGTCTTCATTCGCGGTTTCGAATAGTCGAAGCGAGTGTACGAAAGCCCAAAGCCGAAAGGGAAAGACACGGGTGCCCGCCGCGAGTTGAAGTATCGGTAGCCGACCCAGATGTCATCGTCGTACACGATCTCGGCTGCGCGATCAGTTACGGCGAAGAGCCCCCGGGCATTCGGGTCAGGCCCCAACAGTGCCCGCCCCGGAAAATTCTTTGAGGAGGGGACATCTGCCAAGGCGATGGGGAAAGTAGTGGGTAGTTTTCCCGAGGGATTGACCTCTCCACCGAGCACTGCCCCAACGGCATGACCTGCCTCCTGTCCCGGCTGCCAAGCGAGCAGGATCGCGTCAGCAAAATTCTTCCAGCTTGCCGTTTCGATCACGCCGCCGATATTGAGCACCACGATGAAGGGCTTTTGCTGAGCGCGAAAACTCCGTGACAAATCGCGAAGATGGGCGAGTTCGGTGTCATTCAGTGCGAAATCGCCTGCAGCTTTCGAGCGGTCTGCGAACTCTCCCGATTTTCGTCCGATGACGAGGATGGCGGCGTCATTTTCGCGCGCGCTGCGCTCGATACCGTCAGTCGCGATGAGAGTTTCCACGATCATAGGTTGCGGCAGTAACGACTGAGGTGTGCCGCGTCTTGCTTGAGCACTTTTGATCCGTGCGGCGTAGTTCTCGGCGATCAGGCGATCGATGCTGAACCCGGCGGCGCTCAAACCCTCGGCAATCGAAATGACGTAGGCTTCATTGACGTCACCACTGCCGCTGCCCCCAATGAAGGTCGAGTACGCCCCGTTGCCGACTAGCGCGATCCGAACTCCGGATGCCAAGGGAAGAGCGTTGTTATTTTGGAGCAGGACCATTCCACCCTCAGCAGCCGCTCTGGCGACCAGCGCGTGTGCCGCCAGATCGGGATTGTTACTGGGTGTGACACCTCGGTAGCTTGGCGTGCGTCTGACGAGTTCGAGAATACGACTGACGTTTCGATCAAGGATTTCGGGCGGCAGTTTCCCGGCGGCGGCTGCACCCTGCAGGGTTCGTTGTTGGAGGATGGTCCCGGGCGTCAATAAATCATTGCCTGCGTTGACTTGTGCCAATGGGTTAACGCCTCCGAACCAGTCGGTCATGACCACCCCGCGGAATCCGAGCTCGTTGCGCAAGATGTCGGTCAGCAAGCGCGGACTCTCGGAGGTGTAGGTACCGTTGACTTTGTTGTACGAAGACATGACAGCCCAGGGCTCGGCCTCGCGGATGGCGATCTCGAAGGGTCGCAAATAGATCTCGCGTAGCGCCCGTTCGCCGAGGCGAACATCGATCGTGAATCGGTTCCACTCGTGATCATTGGCGACGAAATGTTTGAGGGTTGCACCAACGCCCTCCGACTGAATGCCATCGACCATCGCCGCGGCCATGCGCCCGCTGAGCAGTGGATCTTCGGAGTAATACTCGAAGTTGCGGCCTCCCAAGGGGTTGCGATGCATGTTGAGTGCTGGCGCGAGGATGACATCGACGCCGTAGGCACGGGCTTCGCGACCCATGGCCGAGCCGACACGAGTCACGAGATCGGTATCCCAACTCGCCGCGAGCAAGCTGCCGATCGGGAAGGCGCTGGCGAAGAAATCTTTGGTCGTGCCTTCGCGGTAGGGGTCGATACGCAAACCAGCGGGGCCATCGGCCAGGGTGATGGAGGGAATGCCCAGGCGTGGGATGGGATAAGTTTCTGCCCCCGCACCTTTGATGCGCAGCGGTTGATCACCGGTCGTGGGTCGCTGAAACTCCGCCGGCAACACAAGCTCGCGCAACGTGACTCCCGTGCCGACCACCAGATTCACTTTTTCTTCCGTGGTCATCGCTGCGACCACTTCGGCGATCGATTGTTCGACACGGGTTTCGGTTTTTGGCGCGGCCGCCTGCAGGTCGTTCGGGCAGAGGCCGAGAGTCAGTGGCAGACAAAGAAATACGGCGAGCGCTCGGCGTGCGCGCCAGATCGCGAGTGCTGCGAGCGCAAGCGCAATGGCGATGAGTGCGATCCCGAGCACCAGCAGTTGTCCCGTCCCAAGTGCCGCGAGCACGACCGTGTAGAGCAGGGCCTCGAGGGGGCCGATGGCGATATAGGCGATTCCGTAGTCAGCGAGCACGCGGGAGTCTTGGCGAGTGTCGACCACTCGCAGCAGCGCGACCCCAAAGGCGATCGTGCCGGTATTCCAGCCGTAGGTGAAGATGGCCGAATTGAACCAGCGTTCACCGAAAACTCTGGGCGCCACGATCAACATCCAGCTTGTGCAAATGGCGAGTCCGAGCAAAGAAAAGATCAGAATGGGAAGTGCGTAATCGAGCACGATCTGCACGTTGATCGAAGCGATACCAAAAGCGACGAGATAATCGGCAAGCAGACCACCGATTCGGCTGATGAGCTGCTGGTCAACATATTCGCCGAGCTTGACGGCATTGAGTGCACTTTGCGTAAGCCACCCGAGGACCATGGCGACACCAAAGGCCGGCAATACGAAGTTCGCGGGTAACAGCTCGCGCAGCGGCGGCAGGCATGCCATCGCCGCGCCATATACTCCAAGCACGAGCGCCACATGCCAAGCCAGAGCGTCGAGCGCCATGCCATTGACCGTTGCTCTGCCGATAGGCTCTTGGGCTTCTCGGGGGAGAAAGCTGCTGTGGGTGGCAGCCGTTGCTGCGGCATCGGTCGGCGTCTTCACCCAACCCCGACGACGCGCAAGGTTGATGATCGCAAGGCCGCCGAACACCGCGAACAGAATACCGATGGTGGCAAATGTAAAGCCGACGCTGCGTGCAGCGTCCCAATCAGGCAGCGCATCGGCAAAAAGCGCGGCGGTGCCGTGCCCCCCCGCGAAGCCCGAGGGCAGCATCACGATGAACTCGGGGCGCAGACCGACGAACACCGTAGCGAGCAGTGCGAGCCCCAAACAAATCACGACGCCGTACTGCATGACCTCGGAGGCCATGTTGTAGAGAAAGGATGAACTGCTCGCGCGCCAGGCTGCCTTGAGACCGATGGTCGGGCGATGACCGAGGAGCAAAGTTGCAAACAGCAGCGTGATGAGAATCCCGGGATAGGCAAGCAAACTCGCCTTGCCGGCGGCATCGCGCGCGAAGGGCAAAAGGTCGTAGCCGCCCGGTCCGAGCGCGAGCGCGAGGATTCCGGCAATCATCGAGGTGGGGATCAAATAGCGCGACAGCAGGGGCACTGCAGCCCGTAGCAGATGCGCAGCGACCAAAAGAACCGAAATCAATGCGAAGTCGCTGAGCATGGGTGTGCCTGGACTATTTTTGAGGTGTGCTTTCGAAGGGCAGCATGCGCTCAATGATGCGATGCGTGGCGTCGATATCATCCGACAGGGCTTTCTCGCCCGCGGGCAGCTCCGCTGCTTTGCCCATCTGCAGCGTGATGATGCCGTTCGGGTAGAGCGTTACCCGATTCTCTCCGGAGCCTTGCATCGAGGGCAGATAGCGGATCTTGCCACTGCGATCGACATGGCGCGGGAACCAGTAGCCGCTGCGGTAAAGTTCCTTCGGTGCAAGGTCCAGCGATAGTGCATCAGGATTTTTGATCGCGCCTTGACTCGTATCGCCCGCGGGATCGAGAGCAGCTTTCGCCGCGAGAAGTTCGCTCGTCAACTGACGATGCAAAATTTGCTTGCCGTGATGAGCACCGCCGTTTTGCAACAGCAGGGCGATTTTGGCGAGATCATCGAGCGAGGGGTAATACCCTGCATTCGCCCAAACTACCCCGTCGCGATCGGCGGCTTCGCGAGTGCGCACGGCGGGGGCCTGATGGATGCCAATGGGCTTGAAGACTTCGCTCGTCAGCATGTCCCAAAGATCAGCGGTGGGTCCGCGAACGGATCTCAGGAAGGCGTCAAGGCCGAGACCCAGCAAGAAGTAATCCTGATCGCGATAGCGCATGACCGTGCCCGGCTCCCAAGGGTAGGGCTTCAGGTTTCGGGTGACGAGTGCGAGTTTTTCTTTGGTGGGTCCTGCGGTGTACCACGCGTCGTAATCGGCATCGAGGTAACCATCGAACGGATTATTGGGATTCGTGCGGAAGCTGCCTGTGCCCCCGAACCCGGTCGCCATGTTGGCCGCATCAATGAATCGGATGCGCGAAAACTTCGGATCGAGCCCTGCAACATAATCGCCGATACGCAGATCGAACACGTACGGCCCATAGACCTCGGCAAGGCGCAGCATGGCGAGCGGAGCGGCGATGCTTTTCATGACCGAGCGTACGCCGAAGCGCATCTCGAGCGGGTAGGGGTAGGGACCGCGGGGTGTGTTCGAGTTTTGGTAATAAAGCGTGCCGCGATAAACGAGCGCGTTGATTGTCTGCCAACGCGGCAGCAGTGGACCGCCGAAGCCATCGAGCATGCCCGGCGGAAATTGGCTTTCGAGATCAGCCCAAGGTTTCGCCGGGAGACGTTCGGCGAGCTCGCGGCGGGCGGCCTTGCGCTCGATTTCGATATCTTTGAGAGTCGTTACGGTCAGTTCGAGCGCCGCGCTACCCCAAAAAATATTGTGCTGATGCAATAAGTAAGGGGCGGTTTGCTGCGTGAACTGAAACTGCAGATCGCTCACGCGATTGCCGCGATACCGGAACATGGCCACGCCCTGATGCGCGTGGTTCTCGGTGTCGTTGACCAGCATCAACGGCAGGGCAGCACGTGACCAAGCGCCATCCCCGGGCTCGCGCCACACGCGACCAAACTGCGGGATGAGGCGCCAATAGCTGACAGCGATGCGCTCGCGCATCATGGTGCCGCGTTGCACGGGAACCAGTACGTCGCCGTCGCTGAACAAATCAAGCGTCAGCGCCGGAAAAAGGCCCGCGTCACGACCCTCGATGAGCGGCGTCTTGAGCGCAGGCTCCGATTGCATCACGGACTGTGCGATGCGGACCGAGCCCGCGAAGGGCAGGGCGGCTTGGGCGCGGACGCTTGGCAGAAAGGCTGAGTTGTCGACCAGCGTGGGGCCAGGGGTGGCGCCAGATGCTGTCGCCGCTGAGTCGGTGCGACCTGTTGGCGGCACCAAAAATGCCAAGCTCGAGCAAAGTACGAGTGCGGCGAAGTGCTGTCTTCTCATCTTCAGTCTCGGCAAATGACCCCGCAGACATCTTAGCCCACGGCCGCCGATTGCAGCGTACTTCGTCGCGGTGCCACACTCGCGGTATGAATCATCCAGTCGTTTTCATTTCGGGTGGTGCTACGGGCATCGGTCGCGCGATTGCGCGTCGGTTTTTGTCAACGGGAAGTCGCGTGCATGTGGCCGACATCAGCCCGGAGTCGGTAACCCAATTCATTGCCGAGCACCCGGGTGCGACGGGCAGTGTGTGCGATGTCGGCCATGTCGATCAGGTGAATCGCGCCTTTGACGAGCTTGAGGCGCAGCATGGTCGGCTCGATGTGCTGATCAACAACGCCGGCATCTCCGGCCCCACAGGCAGGGTCGAAGATATCGCCCCGTCGGATTGGGATCGAACCATCGCCGTCGATCTCAACGGTCAGTTCTATTGTGCGCGTCGTGCGGTGCCGTTGCTGCGTGCGGCGGGGGGTGGTTCTTTGATCTGCATGGCCTCGACGGCAGGTCTTTTCGGCTGTCCGTTGCGATCGCCTTACACCGCTGCCAAGTGGGCCATTATCGGGTTCGTCAAAACTCTGGCGATGGAGCTCGGTCCGGAGAAAATCCGTGTCAATGCGATTTGCCCGGGTAGCGTGAGCGGTCCACGGATCGATGGCGTCATCGAGCGCGATGCAGCGAGTCGTGGCATGCAACCGCAACAAATTCGCGACATCTATCTCAGGCAGACGTCGATGCGCACGTTCATCGATGCCGAGGACGTCGCCGAGATGGCCTATTTTTTGACCTCAGCGGCCGGAGCAAAAATTTCGGGGCAGGCGCTCGCAGTCGACGGTCATACCGAGGGGCTCGCCAACTGGCTCGATTGAGGCGCGGCGGGCAAGGCTCGCTCAGCGACCGCGCCACACCGGTTTGCGCTTTTCGGCGAACGCGCGAGCACCTTCTTTTTGATCTTCACTGCCGTAGAGCACATCCACCGTGGGCAGTCGACGCTTGGTGACTTGATCGAAGGCTTGCTGAATCGGCAGATGCGCCGTTTCGCGAACAATTTCCTTGATAGCCGCGAATACGAGCGGCGGCCCCTCGGCGAGCTGCTGCGCGAGCTCGCGAGCGCGGCTCATCAGTCGATCGGCTGGCACGATTTCATTGACGAGCCCCCACTGCTTCGCCTCATGCACATCGATGCGGCGACCGGTCAACAGCAACTCCATGGCGACGTGATGGGGAATGCGACGCGGTAGCTTGATCGAGGCGGCATCGGCGACCGTACCCGAGTTGATTTCGGGCAAAGCGAATGTCACATGGTCGGCGACGATCAGCAGGTCGCAGGACAGGGCGATCTCAAAGCCGCCCCCAAAAGCGAGCCCATTGATCGCGCCAATGACGGGTTTGTTGAGGCCGGGAAGCTCTTGCAGACCGCCGAAACCACCGACACCGTAATTCGAGTCCGGAGGTTCGCCGGCTGCGGCGGCTTTCAAATCCCATCCCGGACAAAAAAATCGTTCACCAGCAGCAGTCAGGATGGCGACGCGCAACTCGGGGTCGTCCCGAAAGCCGGCAAAGATATCGCCCATGATGCGACTCGTTGCCGCGTCAATGGCGTTGGCCTTCGGCCGATCGATGGTGACTTCGAGTACCGCGCCGTGGCGAGTGGTGTGAATGGGTCCTGTCATGGGGGCGGATCCGTTGGCGACTTGCGAAGTTTGATCAGTGCGTCGACCGCCACGGCCCGATCGGGCAGGGCGAGCAAGGGATTGACGTCGAGTTCTTCAAGGTGATCTCGGTGTGCGTGCGCGAATGCTGCGATGGCTTCGATGGCACGCAGAAGGGCTTGCTCGTCGGCCTTGCGACCCCGAAAACCCTCGACGAGGCGCCACACCTTCAAGCGCCGGACGCCCCGTTCGATTTCGGCGCGACTCGTCGGCAGCAGCATCGTCACGGTGTCGGTCATCAGTTCGGCGAGTATGCCGCCCGCACCGACGAGCAACGCGAGACCGAACTGCGAGTCGCGCACCACGCCGACGATGAGCTCGGCAGCCGCGTCTTCGATCATGCGCTCGACCAGTACTCGATCGCCGAGTTTCGCCATGCGGCAGGCGGCGTCTCTCACCTCTGCGGCCGTTCGCAGCGACAGGGCGACACCGCCAACGTCGCTTTTGTGCGCGATCGTATCGTTGGCGATTTTGACGGCAACCGGAAAGCCGAGGCGCTCGGCCACCACCGCTGCCTCATCAATGGTGCATTCGGCAGAAGGCGGGATTTCGAGACCATGGGTCGCCAGCAATACTTTGGCCGCGCGCTCGCGCAGCGTTTCGACCTCGTGGACCCCAATATCTTTGATTCCGAGATCTTTGATTCCGAGAAACTCGGGGCTGTCGGCGTCGAGTGCCTGCTGCTCGCCAATCAGGGCGGCCGCGGCCAGCGCCTGCAGGGCATCGTCAATACCAATCAGCGGTGCGATACCGGCCGAAGATAATTCTTCGGCGAGTGCCGGTGGCATGCCTTCGGGTAGGCTCGCAATGACGGCGGCTCTCGCGCCAGTCTGCCGCTGTGCTTCGATGAAAGCACGGGCCGTGAGTGTCCAGGAGTCGGGTTTCATCGCGGGATGCGTCGGGGTGTCGAGGATCAGCAGACCAGCGTCGAAGCCGCCGCTTAGCGCAGCGCCAAAAGTCGCCGCCAGCTTGTCGTGCTGTCCCCAGATGAAGGTGTGGTAATCGAGCGGATTGTCGATCGTCACCAAATCATTGAGCGTGGCCGCGACGCGCGAAGCGGTCTCTGCGATGAACGGGGGGAAATAGAGTCCATGCTCTGGCGCGAGATCGGCAATGAGCGCCGCCTCACCGCCCGAGCAACTGAGCGAGAGCAGTCGTCGACCTTTGAGGGGGCCGCCAAGATGCAGAAGTTTCAGCGTCTCGACGAGGCTCGAGAGCGTAGTCACGCGCGCCACGCCATAGCGCTCGAAGAGCGCATCGCAAAGGCGATCTGCGCCAGCGAGCGAGGCAGTGTGGCTCAGGGTAATGCGCGCGCCTTGCGGTGAGCGCCCAGTCTTGAGCACCACCACTGGTTTTTCGTATTTTCGCGCGATCGCTGCAGCGGCGGCGAATGCGACTGCGTCGCGCAGACCTTCGATATGCAAACCGATGGCGGTGATCCGCGGATCGAGCGCGAGATCGGCGACCGCTCCGGCCACATCGACATCGGCTTGGTTGCCGAGGGTCAGCAGTGCGGCGAGCGGCAGCCCTCGCTGCAGCATGGTGATGTTGCAGCCGATATTGCCCGATTGCGTGACGATAGCGACCCCGCGTTCGATGGGAGCAAGGCCATGTTCGTCGGGCCAAAGCGCGACGCGCGAGAGGGCATTGATGAAGCCGTAACAGTTGGGCCCGAGCAGAGGCATGCCGGCGGCGACGGCAAGCAAAGATTTCTGCAGATCGCGGGCGCCGGTTTCGGCGAAGCCCGCGGCATAGATGACTGCACCACCCGCATTGCGCGCGCGCAACGCGCGCACGACCTCGGGCGTGGCATCGCGCGGTAGCGCAATGAACGCAGCATCGGGTGAGCCCGCGATGTCATTGACGGAGGCGACGGTCTTGATACCGGCGAGTTCCGCGCGTTTCGGGTTGACAGCAAAGATTTCGCCGTCGAAGCCCAGCGCTCGAGTTCTTTCGATGGCGACGGCGCATTCACGACCGCCCACGAAAGCGATCGAGCGTGGATTGAGCAGTCGTTGCAGGCGCATTCAGGCGCCGAGTGGTCGCAGCAGCGCTCGCGAGATGATGTGGCGCTGGATCTCGGAGGTGCCTTCCCAGATTCGCTCGACTCGGGCATCGCGCCAGATTCGCTCGAGCGGCAGATCGGCCATCAGTCCCATGCCGCCGTGTATCTGGATCGCTTCGTCGGCAACGAACGCCAGCATTTCGGTGGCCTTGAGCTTCGCCATGGCCATGTCGGAATCAGTTACCGTGCCCTGATCGAATTTCCAGCCGGCCTCCATGGTCATGAGCTCAGCCGCTTTGAGCTCCGTCGCCATGTCCGCAAGTTTGAAGGCTACGCCCTGAAATTTGCCGATCGCCTGACCAAACTGTCGGCGTTCTGCTGCCCATTTTATAGCGAGCTCCAGTGCGCGTTCGGCGCGACCCAAGCACGTGGCTGCGACCTGCAGACGTGTGGCGCCCAACCATTGATTGGCAATGTCGAAGCCGCGATGCACCTCGCCGAGGATCTGCGATTTGTGCACGCGACAGTCATCGAAGCGCAGAATGCAATTGTTGTAGCCGCGATGCGAAACGCTGCGGTAACCGTCTTCGATGCTGAAGCCCGCTGTACCCCGATCGATGAGAAAGGCCGTGATCAGCGCCCGCGGACCCCGCGGCGTATCTTCTTCGCCCGTCGACGCAAAAAGCACCACGAAGCCTGCTTCATCGGCATGGCTGATAAAATGTTTGGTGCCATTGATGATGAAGTCGTCACCGTCGCGTCGCGCGCGGGTTTTCATGCTGCGCAGGTCTGAGCCCACATCGGGTTCGGACATGGCGAGGCAGTCGGATTTTTCGCCGCGGATGGCAGGGAGCAAATAGCGTTCGCGCTGTTCGCCCTCGCAGGCGAGCAAGATGTTCGAGGGCCGTGCGACGCAAGTCCAGTGCAGCGCGTAGTTGGCGCGACCGAGCTCTTTTTCATAGAGCAACCAGGTGAGGGTATCGAGTCCTGCGCCGCCGACCTCTGCCGGCATGTTGGCGGCGTACAGACCCGCCGCGATCGCCTTGTGTTTGATCTCGTCGCGCAGCTCGGGTCGAAGTCGACCGGTGGTCTCGATCTCTGCTTCGTGCGGATAGAGTTCGTTGACCACGAACTCGTTGGTGGTCTGCACGATGAGACGCTGTTCTTCGGTGAGGGAAAAATTCATGGCATTGGCCGGTTCGCCCGTTCGCGAAGCTGTGGCATGATTGTGGCACACAACCATAAGCCCGACGACAGGCAAGTCCGAATGCCGCTGCAGATCAGTCGAGAGGTCTTCATCACCTGCGCCGTCACCGGTTCCGGTGGCACGCAGGATCGCTCCCATCACGTGCCGCGCTCGCCGAGCGATATCGCAGCAAGTGCCATTGCTTCGGCCAAGGCCGGGGCTGCGATCGTGCACTGTCACGTACGCGATCCCCTCAGCGGCAAGGCGAGTCGCGATCCCGCGCTGTATCGCGAAGTGGTCGATCGCATCCGCGACTCCGACACCGATGTCGTCATCAACCTCACTGCGGGCATGGGTGGCGATCTGGTGTTCGGCCCCCCCGAGGCGCCGCTACCCATCAATCCGGTCGGCACCGACATGGGCAGCGCAGAAGATCGCATGCGACCCATCGCCGACTGTTTGCCCGAGATCTGTACGCTCGATTGCGGCACCATGAATTTTGCCGAAGCCGACTACGTGATGACCAACACGCCAGGCATGCTGCGCGCAATGGGCGGCATGATGACCGCGCTCGGCGTGCGCCCTGAGATCGAAGCTTTCGATACCGGCCACCTGTGGTTTGCCAAGCGTTTGGTCGAAGAGGGTGTGCTCAAAAGTCCGGCGTTGGTGCAGCTTTGCATGGGTGTGCCTTGGGGCGCCCCCAACGATCTCAACACGCTGATGGCCATGGTCAACAATGTGCCTGCCGACTGGACGTGGTCAGCTTTCAGTCTCGGTCGCGACCAAATGCCCTATGTGGCTGCGGCGGTGCTTGCGGGCGGCAATGTCCGAGTCGGTCTCGAAGATAATCTTTGGCTAGACAAAGGCGTGCTCGCGCGCAACGAACAATTGGTGGAGCGTGCCGTCGGCATCATCGAACGCATGGGCGCGCGAGTGCTGACGCCCGAAGAGGCTCGCCGCAAACTCGGGCTCGTCAAACGCGCACCGGTGGCTCACGCATGACGCAGCAGACCGCAGTGACTCGCCGCGCTGCGCTGATTGGTGGCGGCGTCATCGGCGGTGGTTGGCTCGCGCGTTTCTTGTTGAACGGTTGGGACGTCAATGTTTTCGATCCTGACCCCGAGGCCGAGCGCAAGCTCGCCGAGGTGCTCGCCAATGCGCGCCGTTCGCTGCCGAGTCTTTATGACGTCGCGATGCCTGCTCCCGGCCAGATTCGGTTCTGTCCTACGGTGGCAGAGGCTGTGGCCGATGCCGAGTGGATACAGGAATCGGTTCCCGAGCGACTCGAGCTCAAACATCGGGTGATGACGCAGATTCAGGCAGCGATGCCACCGGGCGCGTTGATCGGTTCGTCGACCTCCGGTTTCAAGCCCTCCGAACTCGGCGCGGGTGTACCTCGGCCCGAGAGTGTGCTTGTCGTACATCCCTTTAATCCGGTCTATCTGCTACCGGTGGTCGAAGTGGTGCCGCACGCGAGCGTCAGCGAAGAATCAATTACCCATGCGCTCGAGACCTTGCGCTCGATCGGCATGATGCCGCTGCGTTTGCGGCGCGAAATCGACGCCCACGTGGCCGATCGCTTTCTCGAAGCCGTTTGGCGTGAAGCCCTGTGGCTGGTCAAAGATGACATTGCGACCACGCAGGAAATTGATGATGTCATTCGCTTCGGATTCGGCATCCGTTGGGCGCAGATGGGTCTTTTCGAGACTTATCGCATTGCGGGTGGCGAGGCCGGCATGGCGCATTTTTTGGCGCAGTTCGGGCCCTGTCTGAAGTGGCCTTGGACCAAGCTCATGGATGTGCCCGATCTCGACGACGCGCTGGTCAAAAAAATCTCTGACCAGTCGGACGCGCAGTCGGGCATGCGCAGCATCCGCGAGCTTGAGCGGATTCGCGACGACAACCTCGTGTCGATGATGCGCGCGCTGAAAGGCCGCAACTGGGCCTCGGGGCGAACCTTGCGCGAGCACGACGAGCGGCTGCGACGCGACGTGTCGCCGCCCGATTGGTCGCAGCCCGTGCTGACGGTGTCGCGCACAGTGCCCATCGACTGGACCGACTATAACGGTCACATGAACGAGGCCAAGTACCTCGATCTCTTCAGCAGCGCTGCCGATCGCTTCATGGAGCTCATCGGTTGCGATGCCGCCTACATTGCCGCGGGCAGCAGCTATTTCACTGCCGAATCGCATCTGCAGCATATCGCCGAGGTGCATGCAGGTGAGCGCGTGCAGGTGGTGACGCAGTTGCTCGCGGGCAATGGCAAAAAACTTCATCTCTTCCATCAGCTTTTTGCGCAAGACAGCGCCGCGGCGGCGGGTCGTTTGCTTGCGACCGGCGAACAATTTTTGATCCACGTCTCGCTCGAGACGCGTCGATCCTCGGTACCAAGCGCTGCCGTGCAAGAGCGATTGCGCGACATCGAATCCAAACACGCTGCGCTGCCGCGGCCGGGGAGATTGCACTGTGGCCAACGAGACTGATCGCCGCGAGCCCCCCGTCGATTGGCCGGTGTTTGCGATCACTGCGCTGACGCTGCTCGGCGTGTGCTCGCTGGTATTTGCTGCACCGGACCGGGCAGGCGCCTATATCAATGGGCTCTACGACTCGGTGACGCGAAACTTCGGTTTTTTGTATCAGTGGTACGTGATCGCTTTGATGGTGTTTCTCGGCTATCTGGCTTTCAGTCGTCATGGGCGCATTCGCTTCGGCGGTCCGGATTGCCCGCGCGACTACAGCACTCTGAGTTGGATCGGCATGATTTTCTGCGCGGGCGTCGGTGCTTCGCTCATTTATTGGGCCGTGGTCGAGTGGGCCTACTACATCGATGCGCCACCGCTCGGTGCCGCGCCGCGCTCCACCGAGGCAATCGAGTGGGCCGCCACTTACGGCATATTTCATTGGGGCCCGGTGGGTTGGGCTATTTTTTGTCTACCGACCATTGCGATTGCCTATGCGTTCTACATGCGCGGCGAGCCGCATCTGCGCTTGAGTTCGGGTTGTCTGCCGTTTTTGCCGGGTGGCGTCGGCAGCAAGCGCGCGCGACTGATCGACTTCATCTACATGGTCAATCTCATCGGCGGCATTGCGACCTCGCTCGGCCTGACCGCACCGATGATCGCGGCGATGTTCGCCAAGATGAGCGGGGTGACCCACGACTTTGCGCTCGAACTCATCGTCATTTTGATCAGCGTGCTGATCTTTGCTGCGAGCAGTTGGTTGGGTCTGGAGAAAGGCTTCAAGCGACTCTCCGACGCGAATACCTGGATCACGCTGACCTTGCTCGTTTATGTGATTGCCGTGGGGCCCTCGCTGTTCATTTTGCAGATGGGAACCAACTCGCTGGGTTTGATCGTGCAGGACTTCGTAAGAATGGTGACCTGGACCGACCCTGTCGAGCACAAGGGCTTCGTCGAAAGCTGGACGATTTTCTATTGGGCCTGGTGGGTGGCCTATGGTCCGTTCGTCGCGATTTTTGCCACGCGTATTTCACGCGGTCGGACGCTGCGCGAGCTCATCGTCGGGCTGATCGTGTTCGGCACTTTGGGTGCGGGCATTTTCTACATCGTGCTCGGCAACTACGCGATGCATCTCGAGCTCTCCTCGGTGATGAGCGTGACCACGATGATGCGCGAACAATCGGGGCCTTACGCGCTCGCTGAAGTGCTTGCGACGTTGCCGTTCCCGAGCATCACCATGCTGGCGTTTCTCGTGGTGGCGGTCATCCTCATGGCAACCACCTATGACTCGGCGTCCTACACGCTCGCTTCGGTGGCGAGTCGCGACATTCGGGTGGGGCAAGACCCCGCGCGTTTCAACCGACTTTTCTGGGCGATTGCGATTGGCATTCCGCCCGCGGCGCTGCTGTTCACCGACGGCGGCATCAAAGTGGTGCAGTCGGCGACTGTGGTAGTGAGCTTGCCGCTGCTCGGTATTGGCGTGCTGCTCGCGTTGTCGATCATGCGCATGATTCGCGAAGACGAGGCCGCAGGTCGTCTGTAGAGCGTCGGCCCACTTCAATCTTGCGTCCGTTGCCTGCTTGCCGCGGTCGCGTACGCTCTAACGGATGTCGCTTTCTGGCGGGAAATTACCCCGACGGGCGCCCAAAATCGGCGGCGAACGATCGGGGGATGGCGCTTTGAAAAGCAACATAGAAATCGCGCAAGCGGCCAAATTGCGGCCGATTGCGGCACTCGCGCAGGATCGCCTCGGAATTCCGGATGAGGCGCTGAACACCTACGGCCGTCACAAGGCCAAGCTGTCGCTTTCGTACATTGATTCGCTCGCCGATCGGCCCGATGGCAAGCTCGTGCTGGTGACGGCGATCTCGCCGACCCCGGCGGGTGAGGGCAAGACCACGACTACCGTGGGCTTGGGCGATGCGCTCAATCGGATTGGCAAGCGTGCCATCGTTTGCTTGCGCGAACCGGCCCTGGGTCCGGTATTCGGCATGAAGGGCGGCGCCGCGGGCGGTGGCCATGCGCAAGTGGTCCCGATGGAGGACATCAACCTCCACTTCACCGGTGACTTTGCGGCGATCGCGCTCGCCAACAATTTGCTGGCGGCGATGATCGACAACCACATTTACCACGGCAACGAACTCGGCTTCGATGTCCGGCGTATCAGCTGGCGTCGTGTGGTCGACGTCAACGATCGTTCGCTCCGAGACATCACCATTGGTTTGGGCGGTTCGCCCAACGGCTTTCCGCGACAAGACGGGTTCGACATCGTGGTCGCCTCGGAAGTGATGGCGATTTTTTGTCTGGCGACCAGCATCAATGATTTGAAGGAGCGGTTCGGCAAGATCGTGGTGGGTTACACCCGCGAACAGAAACCGATTCTGGCCCGCGATCTCAAGGCGCACGGCGCCATGACCGTGCTCCTCAAAGATGCGCTCTCGCCGAACCTCGTGCAGACGCTCGAGAACAATCCGGCGATCATCCACGGCGGTCCTTTTGCCAACATCGCACACGGTTGCAATTCGGTGATCGCGACGCGTACGGCGCTCAAGCTCGGTGACTACGTGGTGACCGAGGCGGGTTTCGGTGCCGATCTGGGTGCCGAGAAATTCGTCGATATCAAATGTCGCAAAGCGGGGCTCAGACCTGCGGCGGCGGTGATCGTTGCCACCGTACGGGCGCTCAAATATCACGGCGGAGTCGAGGTGCCTGATCTGCCGACCGAGAACGTCGCTGCGCTGCTCAAAGGCATGGCCAATCTCGAGCGGCATATTGCCAACGTGCGCGATCGCATGGGCTTGTCCTGTGTGGTGTCGATCAATCATCGCGCCGAGGACACGCCCGCCGAGATCGCGGCTTTGCAGGAGCGCGCGAGCCAGCTCGGCGTCAAAATCCTCAACTCGAGGCACTTTGCCGAGGGTAGTGCGGGTGCCACTGAACTTGCCCACGAAGTGGTGCGCCTCTGCGAGCAGCCCAACAACTTCTCGATGATGTACGAGGACAGTCTGCCGCTCTGGAACAAGATGAAGACGGTGGCGACCGAGCTTTACGGGGCTGCCGACATCACTGCTGATGCGAAAGTGCGCGCGAGTATTCGCAGCCTGCAGGAGAACGGCTATGGTCACTACCCCATATGCGTGGCCAAGACCCAGTATTCATTCTCGACCGATCCCAAGTTGCGCGGTGCGCCGAATGGGCACGTCGTCAACATTCGCGAGGTTCGTCTTGCGGCGGGCGCCGAGTTCATCGTGATGATTTGCGGTGACATCATGACCATGCCGGGTTTGCCGAAGTTGCCAGCCGCCTGCAACATCGACATCGACGAGTCGGGCAAAGTCGTCGGGATGTTTTGATCCGTCACATGGCTTGGAACAAAGAAAAAGCAGCGGCGATCATCGAGGCCAACCGGCACCTCGACGGGCCGGCACTGCCGGTGCTGCGGGCGCTGCACGAGGCTTTCGGCTATTTGCCGGAGGAGGCCACGGCACAGGTGGCCCTGGCCCTCAATCTCTCGCGCGCCGAAATTCACGGCGTGATCACGTTCTATCACGACTTTCGGCGTGAGCCCGCCGGGCGCGTCAGCCTCAAGCTCTGTCGCGCCGAAGCCTGTCAGGCGATGGGCAGCGATGCATTGGCGGATGAGGTGAGTCAAAAATTGGGGACGAGCTGGCATGGCACGACCCAAGACGGACGCGTGACGCTTGAGCCGGTGTTTTGTCTTGGCTTGTGTTCGGTGGCGCCCGCCGCGCTCGTGGGTACCGAGCTTGTCGGTCGCGCCAACTGGTCGCGTCTGCAGCAGGCGCTTGCCAAGTGCGAGCATTGACCCGCACCGATATGAGCAAGCCAACCCGAATTTATTTGCCTGCCGATTCCGCGGCTCTCGCCCTTGGCGCCGATGCACTCGCCAAGGCGATCGCTGCGGAGGCGCTGCGGCTTGGCCAATCGATCGAGATCATTCGCACGGGCTCTCGCGGCATGCACTGGCTAGAGCCGCTGGTCGAGGTTGCAACCCCAACGGGTCGAATCGGCTATGGCCCCGTTGGTGTCGCGGATGTGGCAGGTCTCTTCGCGGCCGAATGGTTGCAAGCGGGCGAGCATGCGCTTTGCATCGGTCAGGTCGAGGCGCACAAGTTTCTGCGGCGGCAAGATCGCTGGACTTTTGCTCGTTGCGGCATCGTCGATCCGCTCTCCTGGCGCGATTTCATTGAGCATGGCGGTGGGCAGGGTCTCGCTTGGGCACGCGCCAACGGTCCGGCGGCAACGCTCGCTGCCGTGACGGCTTCTGGCCTGCGCGGCCGGGGCGGTGCCGGTTTTCCTGCGGGCATCAAGTGGCGCACCGTGCATGACACGTCGGCCGACATCAAATATGTGGTCTGCAATGCCGACGAGGGCGACTCCGGTACCTTCGCCGATCGTATGCTCATGGAGGGCGATCCCTTCGCGCTGCTCGAGGGCATGGCGGTCTGCGCGCTCGCGGTCGGCGCGCGCAAGGGTTTCATCTATATCCGCTCCGAATATCCGCGCGCGATAACGGTTCTGGAGGGTGCGCTGATCGTTGCGAGAGAGCAGGGTCTTTTGACCGACTGCGACATCGAACTGCGTATCGGCGCCGGCGCCTATGTTTGCGGCGAAGAAACCGCACTCCTCGAGAGCCTCGAGGGCAAACGCGGACAGGTTCGAGCCAAGCCGCCGCTGCCCGCGCATCGCGGACTGTTTGGCAAACCCACCGTCGTCAACAACGTGCTGACCCTCGCGACGGTTCCGGCCATCCTCACCCGCGGTGCCGAGGCTTACGCTGCGCTCGGCAGTGGTAAATCGCGCGGCACCATCCCGATTCAGCTCGCCGGAAACATCCGCCACGGCGGTCTATTCGAGGTGCCGTTCGGCATTTCTTTGCGCGAGCTGATCGATGAGGTCGGTGCCGGCACGGCAAGCGGTCGACCGGTGCGCGCTGTGCAGGTCGGCGGCCCGCTGGGAGCTTATTTTCCGCGCGATTTCTTCGATACTGCCCTCGACTATGAAGCTTTCACGGCCCGCGAGGGGCTCGTCGGGCATGGTGGCATCGTGGTCTTCGACGATAGTGTCGACATGAGTCGACAGGCGCGCTTCGCCATGGAATTTTGCGCCGCCGAATCTTGCGGCAAGTGCACACCGTGTCGCGTGGGTTCGGTACGCGGCATGGAAGTCATCGACAAAATTCTCTCGGGCCGCGAGGTCGATGAGAATCTGGTTTTGCTCGAAGATCTTTGCAATACACTTCGCTTGGGCTCGCTTTGCGCCCTCGGCGGCTTCGTGCCGTTTCCGGTGCTGAGCGCGTTGCGCCACTTTCCGCAGGACTTTCGACGCTCATGAACGCCGTTATCGATCGTGACTTCGGTACGCCGGCCTCGCAGGCCGAGACCCGCGTGACGCTGGAGATTGATGGCCAGCGCATCGAAGTGCCTGCGGGCACTTCGGTGATGCGTGCCGCCGCCGAGGCGGGTGTCTCGATCCCCAAGCTCTGCGCGACCGAGACCCTTGAGGCTTTCGGTTCTTGCCGGCTGTGCCTTGTCGAGATCGAGGGTCGCGCGGGCACGCCGGCCTCGTGCACCACGCCAGTCGCCGAAGGCATGCGCATCCGCACGCAGACCGAGAAGCTCAAGTCACTGCGTCGCGGGGTGATGGAACTCTACATTTCCGATCACCCGCTCGACTGCCTCACGTGTTCGGCGAACGGCGATTGCGAGTTGCAGGACATGGCGGGTGCCGTGGGCTTGCGCGATGTGCGCTACGGCTATGCGGGTGCCAATCATCTTGAGGCGCCCGAAGATGAATCCAACCCGTACTTCAGCTTTGATGCCTCCAAGTGCATCGTCTGCTCGCGTTGCGTGCGGGCCTGCGACGAAGTGCAGGGCACCTTGGCGCTCACCGTGTCGGGTCGGGGCTTCGAGTCAAAGATTTCAGCCAGTGCCGACGAGAAGTTCATCGATTCCGAGTGCGTCTCTTGCGGTGCCTGCGTCAAGGCTTGTCCGACGGCGACGCTCAATGAAAAGACGGTGATCGCAATCGGGCAGCCCGAGCGGTCGGTGATCACCACCTGTGCGTATTGCGGTGTCGGCTGCAGCTTCAAGGCCCAGGTGCGCGGCAACGAAGTCGTGCGCATGGTGCCGTACGATGACGGCAAGGCAAACCGTGGGCACTCTTGCGTCAAAGGGCGTTTCGCCTGGGGTTATGCCACCCATCCGGATCGTGTGACGACGCCGCTCGTTCGCGAGCGCATCACCGACCCATGGCGCGAGGCGAGCTGGGACGAGGCAGTCGCGCGTATCGCGAGCGAGTTTCGGCGCATCCAGACAAAATACGGTCAAAACGCGATCGGCGCCGTGACGTCCTCGCGGTGCACCAACGAAGAAACCTTCCTGGTGCAAAAAATGGTGCGCGCTGTTTTTGGCAACAATAACGTCGACACCTGCGCACGCGTCTGTCACTCGCCGACGGGCTACGGTCTGAAGCAGACCTTCGGTACTTCTGCGGGCACTCAGGATTTCGACTCGGTCATGCAGGCCGACGTCATCATGGTGATCGGTGCCAACCCCACGGATGGTCACCCGGTGTTCGCATCGCGCATGAAGCGCCGCTTGCGCCAGGGCGCGAAGCTCATCGTGGTGGATCCGCGCCGCATCGATCTCGTGCGCACGCCGCACATCGAGGCGAGTCAGCATCTGCAGCTGCGACCGGGTACCAACGTCGCCATCGTCAACGCGCTTGCGCATGTGATCGTCACCGAGGGGCTCGTCAACGAGGCCTTCGTGCGCGAGCGTTGTGATCTGGCCGAGTTTTCGAGCTGGGCGAACTTCGTCGCCGAGCCGCGCAACAGTCCCGAAGAGAGCGAGAGCATCACCGGTGTGCCCGCCGAGACGGTGCGCGCTGCGGCTCGGCTCTATGCCACGGGCGGCAATGGCGCGATCTACTACGGGCTCGGTGTCACCGAGCATAGCCAGGGTACGACCATGGTGATGGGCATCGCCAATCTCGCGATGGCCACCGCCAATATTGGTCGGCCCGGCGTGGGCGTGAACCCCTTGCGCGGTCAAAATAATGTGCAGGGCTCTTGCGACATGGGCTCGTTCCCGCATGAGTTCGCGGGCTATCGACACGTCTCTGACGACGCTGCGCGCGAACTGTTCGAAAATATTTGGGGCGTGCCGCTGCAGTCGGAACCGGGGCTGCGCATTCCGAACATGTTCGATGCGGCCATCGATGGCAGCTTCAAGGGCCTTTTCATTCAGGGCGAAGATTTCGCGCAGTCCGACCCGGACATTCAGCATGTGGCCGAGGGACTGAGCGCGATGGAATGCGTCGTCGTGCATGATCTGTTTTTGAACGAGACCGCCAAGTACGCCCACGTGTTTTTGCCGGGAGCGTCCTTCCTCGAGAAGGATGGCACCTTTACCAATGCCGAGCGACGCATCAGTCGCGTGCGCAAAGTGATGCCGCCGCGCGCCGGGCTCGCCGACTGGCAGGCCGTGATGGCGGTCTGCAAGGCGCTTGGCCACACCATGCACTACGAGCACCCGTCGCAGATCATGGATGAAATTGCACGGACGACGCCGTCGTTCGCAGGCGTCAGTTATGCGCGGCTCGATGAGCTCGGCTCCATTCAATGGCCCTGCAACGACAAGGCACCGAGCGGTACGCCGGTCATGCACGCCTCGGGCTTCGTGCGCGGCAAAGGTCGCTTCATGATCACGGAGTACGTGCCGACCGATGAACGATCATCGGCGCGCTTCCCCTTGCTGCTCACCACCGGACGCATTTTGTCGCAGTACAACGTGGGCACGCAGACGCGGCGTACGCCGAACATGCAATGGCACTCCGGCGATCTGCTCGAAATTCATCCGCACGATGCCGAGCAACGCGGCATTCGTGACGGGGATCTCGTGCGTCTGATGAGTCGTACCGGCGGTACGGAGCTGCGGGCGGACATCACCGACCGTGTTGCACCGGGCGTGGTCTATACAACCTTCCATCACCCTGACACGCACATCAACGTCGTGACCACGGATTACTCCGATTGGGCGACCAACTGCCCGGAGTACAAAGTCACCGCCGTGCAGGTTTCGCCCGCGAATGGGTCTGCCGCCGCCCGCAGCTGAGGTCGCACGCCTCGCGGTCGGCAGGGCGGCTGCGGCGGAGCGGCGCAAGCTGCCCGAGGAAGTGGCGATTTCATTGACCTACAACCGCGCCTCCTATGCGGTGATGATGGCGACACCCCTCGATCTCGAAGATTTCGGGGTCGGGTTCACGCTCAATGAAGGCTTGATCGGCAGCGTCGACGAACTGTCCGAGATTGAACTTTGCAGCCATGAGCTCGGACTCGAGCTGCGCATGACCTTGGTCGGGGCTGCGGCCGAACGCACGGCGGAGCGTCGTCGGCGTATTGCAGGCCCCGTCGGTTGCGGTCTTTGCGGTATTGAAAGTCTGGAAGAGGCCTTACGCCCGTTGCCGCCCGTGCAGTCCTCATCGATCGTCACGCAGCAGGAAATCCTCGATGCGCTCAGAGCGCTGAGTGCGCAGCAAGCGCTCAATCGCGAGACCCGTGCCGTCCATGCGGCGGGCTACTGGCTGCGCGGGCGAGGCCTTGTGGCGGTGCGCGAAGACGTAGGTCGGCATAATGCCCTCGATAAACTCGCCGGTGCGCTGGCGCGGGGTGGGGAGTCTGCTGCCGAGGGGATGCTGTTGATTTCGAGCCGTGTCTCCATCGAGATGGTGCAGAAGGCGACCATGATGGGGGCAGGCATACTGGTCGCGGTGTCGGCACCCACTGCGCTCGCCGTGCGTTCGGCTGAGGCGGCAAGATTGACATTGGTCGCGATTGCGCGCGATGACGGATTCGAGGTGTTCAGTGCACCCGAGAGGATCAAGACATGAACGTGGACAAGCTCGTACGAATGGCGAACCAGATCGCCGGTTTCTTTGCCCATGAGGGACGGGACAAGGCACCAGCCAGCATCGCCGATCATATCCAAAAATTTTGGGATCTGCGCATGCGCAAAGAAATCATCGAGGCGGTGACCGCCGAGCGTGCGAAAAATCTGGATCCGCTCGCCTTGGTTGCGGTGCAGCAGCTTGCAGCCGAGGCTACCGCTGCACCGGCGGCGAGCTCGGCCGCAGCCAAAAGTGTCCCTGCTCCAGTCGCCAAGCTCGCGAGCTACAACCCGGCGACGGGTGAATGGCTCGGCGAGGTGCCGATTGCGGGCGCCGTGCAGATTGACGAGGCTGTGCAGCGGGCGCGCGCGGCACAACCGGCTTGGGCTGCACTGAGTGGCACCGAGCGGGCGCGGGTGCTGCGTCGAGTCTCCGACATTTTGCGTCAGCGCAACGATGAGCTCTCGCTGATCGAAATGCGTGATACCGGCAAACCGATACAAGAAACCCGCGTGGTCGACATTGTCTCGGGAGTCGAGTGTTTCGAATATTTTGCTGCGCTCGCGACCGGTGCTGCGGGCGAGCATATCGATCTTGGACCTGCGGGCTTCGGCTATACGCGACGCGAGGCGCTAGGCGTAGTGGCGGGGATTGGTGCCTGGAATTACCCCATGCAGACCGCTTGCTGGAAAACCGCACCGGCGCTGGCGTTCGGCAACGCGATGATCTTCAAGCCTGCCGAGCTCACGCCGCTGAGTGCCGCCGAGCTTCCCGGCATCATGAAAGCCGCCGGTGTGCCGGACGGCATCTTTCAGGTGGTACAGGGCGGCGTGGAGACCGGCCGCTTGCTGACTCGTCACCCGGGCATTGCCAAAGTGTCGTTGACGGGCTCGGTCGAAACCGGCAAGGCGGTGATGGGTGATGCGGCGGGCACGCTCAAGCATGTCACTCTCGAACTCGGTGGCAAATCACCCCTGCTGATTTTCGAGGATGCCAAGCTCGATCAGGCGGTCTCGGGTGCACTGCTCGGCAATTTCTACTCGGCGGGCGAGGTGTGTTCGAACGCGACCCGAGTCTTCGTGCATCGCTCGATCAAAGATGAATTTTTGCGTCGATTGCTGGCGCGAGTGTCGGTGATGAAAATCGGCGATCCTGCCGATCCGAGCACGCAGGTGGGCTCGCTCATTTCCGAGGAGCACTTGTTCAAGGTGAGGGCGTACATCGAGAGTGGTAAGCAGGAGGGTGCGCGGGTACTGATCGGCGGCAAGCGACTGACCGAAGGTTCTTTGGGCAAAGGTTTCTTCGTGACGCCCACCGTGTTCGAGGGTTGCCGCGACGACATGAGCATCATGCGTGAAGAAATCTTTGGTCCGGTGATGATGGTGCTCGATTTCGACGACGAAGAGGAGGCGATCGAGCGCGCCAATGCCACCGAGTTCGGTCTCTCGGCGGGTGTATTCACCCAGGATCTGAATCGCGCTCATCGCGTGATTGCCAAGCTGCAGGCCGGCAGCTGCTGGATCAATCACTACAACATTTGTCCCATGGAGCTGCCTTTCGGCGGCTATAAACATTCGGGGATCGGCCGTGAAAACGGCCGTATCACCATGGAGTACTACACCCAGCTCAAGAGCGTGTACGTCGCGAAGGGCGACATCGACGCGCCGTACTGAGTCTGCGCCGCCATGCAACACGAAGAGTTTGAATACATCATCGTGGGTGCGGGCTCCGCGGGCTGCGTGCTCGCCAATCGATTGAGTGCAAGCGGGCAGCATCGCGTGCTGCTGCTCGAGTACGGTGGCTCCGACCGATCGGTATTCATCCGTATGCCGTCGGCGCTGGCGATCCCGATGAATCGCCAGCGCTACAACTGGTTCTATTACAGCGAGCCCGAGCCAGGCCTTGGAGGTCGCCGACTGCACACACCGCGCGGCAAGGTGCTCGGCGGTTCGTCGTCGATCAACGGCATGGTGTACATCCGCGGTAATCCACTCGATTTCGATCGTTGGCAGGAAGAGGGCGCGAGCGGTTGGAGCTACGCCGATGTGTTGCCCTACTTTCGGCGCGCTGAAACTCGCGCGAGCGGTGGCGATGTTTATCGCGGTGAACAAGGTCCCTTGCAGACCTGCTACGGCAGTCTGCAAAACCCGCTGCATGCTGCATGGCTCGCGGCCGGTCGAGAGGCTGGGTATCCGCTCACCGACGACATCAATGGCTATCAGCAAGAGGGCTTTGGTCGCTTCGACATGACGGTGGGAGCAGGGCAGCGCTGCAGCGCTGCCGTCGCCTATCTGCACCCGGCGCGCTCGCGAGCTAACCTCGTCGTGCGCACGGCCGCGCTGGTGCAGCGCATCGTGTTCGAGGGCGAGCGGGCGGTTGGCGTCGAATATCGGCGCGGTAATGCGAACCACACGGTGTATGCGAGCCGTGAAGTGATCGTGAGCGCGGGGCCGATCAATTCGCCGCAACTACTCAAGCTTTCGGGTCTCGGGCCGGCCGTGGAGTTGCGCGAGCACGGCATCGGCGTGGTGCAAGATCTCCCCGGCGTCGGCGAGAATTTGCACGATCATCTCGAGTTCTATTTTCAGCTCGCCTGCCGGGAACCGATTACTTTGTACTCGGCAATGAACCCGCTCGCCAAAGCCTGGATCGGCGCGCGCTGGCTGCTGTCACGCAGCGGTCTGGGTGCGACTAATCATTTCGAGACGGGCGGTTTCATTCGCAGTCGAGCAGGCGTTCGCTATCCCGATCTGCAGTACCACTTTCTGCCGCTGGCGGTCGCCTACGATGGTTCGAGTGGCGCCTCGGAGCACGGTTTTCAGGCGCATGTCGGGCCAATGCGTACGCGTAGCCGAGGCTGGGTACGCTTGCGGTCGGCTGACCCCACCCAAGCGCCGCGCATCTTTTTCAATTATCTCGGCGAAGCCGACGACCTCACCGAAATGCGCGCTTGTGTGCGACTCACGCGCGAAATCTTTGCCCAGCCTGCCTTTGATCGCTATCGCGGTCGCGAGATTCAGCCGGGCGAGGGCGTACAAAGCGATGCCGAGATCGATGCCTTCGTGCGCAAGCACGTCGAGAGCGCCTACCACCCCTGCGGCACCTGCCGCATGGGCGCTGCCGACGATGCGCTCGCCGTGGTCGACCCCGAGACCCGAGTGCGAGGGGTGTCAGGGCTGCGCGTGGTCGACTCCTCGATCATGCCCTCGATCACCACCGGCAATCTGAATGCGCCCACCATCATGCTGGCCGAGAAAGCCGCTGATCATATTCTGGGTGGACCTTTGCTGCCGCGCGCGACGGCGGAGTATTACGTGGCGAGCAACTGGCAGACCGCCCAGCGCTGAGTGCGCTTCGCGCTTTAGCGCGCTTCCCGCTGAAGCGCGAAGCCGAGATCTTGCACAGCCTCGCGCATCCAGCCTTCGAGGTAGGGGGCGAACGATCGCCAGACCTCGATCTGAAATTCATTGATGCCCCGTCGCCATAGCACGATCTCGGTCTTGTTGAAGAGCGTGCGACTGCACATGTCGATCGGGAAGGCTGTCAGCGACAGATCTTGTGGGCACCCACAATTGAGCAAGTCTTCGGCGAAGGCGGCCGAAAGTTTCAAGCCGAGCTGTCGATGGCTGACATCCACGAGCGAGTACGGCTGCGCCGCCAGTGCGCCGCGCAGCGCGGACTCGAGACCGTTGCTCGACGACGCTGACCCGGCGTTCGCGATGATCAGACGCTCATCGGGGCCGAGCCAGAGCACGCTTGCGCGCTCGTTGCTGCGGGCGCGACAGGCGACGTCAGCGGCAGACAGGCCAAGTATTGCATCCGCTGTGGCAAGTGCAGTGGGCGGCCCCTGCAAAATGTAGCGCTCTGTGGTCGGCATTGCTTGCAGCCATTCCGGTAGCCGAGGAGTAGCGTCAGACATTGAGGCGCGCTCCCTTCGGATCAAAGAAAATCGGGCTGCAAACCTCTACCGGAATATCGCCGTTCGGCATGGGCACGTAGAGGGTTTGACCGATTCGGCTGCGACCGGCTTTGACCACGGCAAGGGCGATCGAGCGACCGAGCGTGGCGCTGGCGTAGGACGAGGTCACATGACCGATCAAGGTCATCGGCGTTTTCTGCCCGGCGGTTTCGATGATCTGCGCGCCTTCTTCCAGGACGAGCGCCGAATCTTTGGTCAAGAGACCGACGAGCTGCTTGCGATCAGTCTGCTGCATCGAGGCGCGGGCGAGGGCGCGCTTGCCGACAAAGTCCGGCTTGCTCTTGCCGATCGCCCAGGCGAGCCCGACGTCATCGGGTGTGAGCGTGCCGTCCGTGTCTTGACCGATGATGATGAAGCCCTTCTCGGCGCGCAGCACGTGCATGGTCTCGGTACCGTAAGGCGTGAGCCCATGATCTTTGCCCGCAGCGAAAATGGCGTCGAGGGCGGCTTGCCCGCAGCGTGCGGGGACGTTGACCTCGAAACCGAGTTCACCGGTGAAACTCACCCGAAAGAGCAGCATGGGCATGCCGCGCAAGCTGCCGCGTAGCACCGCCATGTGCGGCAGCGCCGCCGCCGAGATATCGAGCCCATCGACGAGCGGCGCGAGGATCTCTCGGGCCTTGGGGCCCTGCAGGGCAATAACCGCCCATTGTTCCGTCGTCGAGGTCAACCAAACTTTGAGATCAGGCCACTCGGTCTGCCGATAGTCTTCCATCATCGCGAGCACGCGCGCGGCGCCGCCCGTAGTGGTGGTGACATGAAACTCGTCGGCGGCGAGGCGAGCGACCACGCCGTCGTCGTAGACAAAGCCGTCATCGCGCAGCAATACGCCGTACTTGCAACGACCGACTGCGAGCTTGCTCCAGTCGTTGACGTACATGCGGTTCATGAATTCCGCGGCGTCCGGACCAACGACGGCGATCTTGCCGAGTGTCGAGGCATCAAAGATACCGGCGCGCTCGCGTACCGCAAGGCACTCGCGGGCGACCGCGGCATGCATGTCCTCGGTACCCCGCGGGAAATAGCGGGCGCGCTTCCACATGCCGACGTCTTCGAAGACCGCGCCCTGACTTTCGGCCCAGGCATGCATGGGCGTGCGTCGCACGGGGTCAAAGAGTTCGCCACGCGCTTGCCCGGCGAAGCTCGCGAAGGTGATCGGCGTGTAGGGCATGCGGAAGGTGGTCAGACCCACTGCAGGCACAGGCTTGCCGAGTTCGTGTGCTGCATGATGCAGGGCGTTGAGGTTCGAGGTCTTGCCCTGATCGGTCGCCATGCCGGTCGTGGTGTAGCGCTTGATGTGCTCGATCGAACGAAAGCCTTCGCGCATCGCCAGATCGAGATCTTTGAGCATGACATCGTGCTGAAAGTCGACGAAGGCTTTCGGGCCTGGCGTGGCGGCTGCAGCGCGCGACATGACAAGGCCCGTCGTGATCGCGCTGTCATCGCTGACGGTGAGGCTCAATGGCCCGTTCACAGCATCGCTGAGCACTGCGGCAAGTCCGAAAACGCCTCGTGCAGCGCCGACCGAGCGCTCGCTCTCGGCGGACGCTCCGGGTACGAAAGCCTGCAGGGTTTCGTCGTAGCGCAGCTTGCCGCGAGACTGCGAGAACAAATGCACCGCAGGCGCATAGCCGCCTGCCATCAGCAACAGATCGCAGTCGATACGGCTTTGCTCAATGATGTTTCCATTGCCATCGAGGCGAGCAACATCCACCGAACGCAGATGGTTGTAGCCCCGTGTGCCTTGAACTCGGCCGCTGGCCCAAGCCTTGATGCCTGCAGCCTGCAGCTTCGCGAGTGCCTGCGAGTGATCGACCGGTCGCAGATCAATGAAATGTTCGATGCGGGCACCGGCCGCTTGCAGTTCAAGCGCTATCGAATAGGCGCTGTCGCAGATCGTCGCCATGACGATGCGGCGCCCAGGCAGCACGGCAAAACGTTTGAGGTAATGCTGCGCAGCACCTGCGAGTATGATTCCCGGACGATCGTTGCCCGGAAACACGAGCGGCTGCTCGATCGCCCCGGTTGCGAGGATGACTTGCGCCGCACGCACCTGCCAAAGGCGCTCGCGCGCCAGGCCCGCGGGGGGGGTTGCCAGGTGATCGGTCAGGCGTTCGCTGAGTCCGATAAGGTTATGCGGAAAATAGCCGAACGCCGTGGTGCGTGGCAGCAAACGCACTCGTGGGTTGGCGGCGAGTTCTTTGATCGCGCCTGCCGCCCAGATGGCGGGCTCGAGACCATCGATGCGGGCGGCGCTCTGCCAGAGCAGCGAGCCACCGAGCTCGGCGCCTTCATCACAAAGAATGACCCGGTCACCTGTCTTGGCCGCCGCGAGTGCTGCAGCAAGGCCGGCGGGGCCACTGCCGACCACGAGGACCTCGCAATGTGCGAATTGCTGCGCGTAGCGATCCGGATCAGCGGCTTTCGGTGCTTCGCCGAGACCTGCCATCCGCCGAATCAAAGGTTCGTAGAGGCGATGCCATGCAGCGCGCGGCCACATGAACGTCTTGTAGTAGAACCCGGCAGGCAGCAGCGACGAAAAGAGCTCGGACAGACGCCCCAGATCGTATCGCAGCGTCGGCCAGCGGTTCTGGCTGTAGGCGCGCAGCCCTTCGTACAGCTCGACTTGCGTTGCCCGCAAATTGGGTGTGGTGCGCGCATCATCGCGACTCACGGTGACGAGCGCGCTCGGTTCCTCGGGCCCTGCGGTCATGATGCCGCGCGGGCGATGATATTTGAACGAACGACCGGCGAGATGCACGCCATTGGCGAGCAGGGCAGAGGCCAGTGTGTCACCGTGATAGCCCTGATAACTTTGGCCATCAAAAGTGAAGCGCAGCGGTCGACTGCGATCGATGCGACCGCCGCTTGGCAAGCGCCAGCTCACGGCGTCCCTCCGTTTGGCGCGCGTTCACCGGCTTTGTAGGTCACGAGGATGCGATCGGTCGTGGTGTCACGCAGCGCGTTGAAGAATCGGCCGCAGCCCCGCGCATGGCGCCAGCGCTCGGCATGGACACCCTTGGTGTTCTTGCGCAGGTAGAGATAAGTCGCCCAGTCATCATCGCTGACGGCCGCAGGGTCGAGGGGACGTGCGACGTGGGCTTCACCGCCATAGGCGAATTCCAACTCGGGGCGCGTTCCGCAATGAGGGCAATGAATAAGCAGCATGGCCGGCTCAGTGAGCGACCGCCGCCGCGGCGGCTTCGTCGATCAGATGCCCGTCGCGGAAGCGCTCGAGCGTGAACGCCGCGTTGATCGGATGCGGTTCATCATGGGCCAGCGTCCAGGCGAAGACGTGCGCCGAACCCGGCGTTGCCTTGAAACCGCCCGTCCCCCAACCGCAATTCACATAAAGACCCGGCACAGGTGTTTTACCGATGATCGGCGAGCGATCGGGCGTGACATCGACGATGCCGCCCCAGTTGCGCAGCATGCGCAGCCGGCGAAAGTTCGGAAAGAGCTCGCAGATGGCTTCGAGCGTATGCATGTTGACGTGCAGCGCACCGCGTTGCGTGTAGGAGGTGTAGATGTCGGTACCGGCACCGATGACGAGTTCGCCTTTGTCCGACTGACTGATGTATGCGTGGATGCCGTTCGACATCACCACGCAGGGGAAGATCGGTTTGACGGGCTCCGAGACCAGCGCCTGCAGCGGAAAGCTTTCGAGTGGCACGCGTACGCCGGCCATGCCGAGCACCACGCTGGTGTTGCCGGCAGCCACGACGCCGACTTTGCGCGTGCGGATCAGACCGCGCGAGGTTTCGAGTGCTTCGACGGCGCCGCTTGCATCGCGAGAAATGCCCGTGACCTCGCAGTTTTCTACAATGTCGACGCCGAGCGCATCAGCGGCTCGCGCATAGCCCCAGGCCACGGCATCGTGACGTGCCGTGCCGCCGCGACGCTGCAAGGCAGCGCCCAGCACGGGGTAACGCAGACCGGGGTCGATATTGAGCGGCGGGCAATAGGCCTGCGCCTCTTCGGGTGTGAGCCACTCGTTGTCGACGCCGTTGCAGCGATTGGCGTGGATGTGTCGCTTGGCGCTCTGCACATCATGCACCGTGTGCGCGAGCATCATCACGCCGCGCGGTGAGTACATGACGTTGTAGTTGAGCACTTGCGACAGATCGGCCCACATCTTGACGGCGTGGTCGTAGAGACGCGCGCTTTCGTCAAACAAATAGTTCGAGCGGATGATGGTGGTATTGCGGCCAGTGTTACCGCCACCTACCCAGCCTTTTTCGAGAACGGCGATACGCGTCAGACCGTGCTCGGCTGCAAGGTAGTACGCCGTGCCCAAACCATGGCCGCCACCGCCGATGATGACGGCGTCGTATTCGGCCTTGGGCTCGGCACGCCGCCACTGTTCGCGCCAGCCGCGGTGCTGACCGAGGCTGTTCCACAGCAAAGACAGGCCTGAAAATCTTTGACGCGGCATCGACGCTCGGCTCCGCTCAGGCGCGCAGGTCGTTGTTGGTCGGATCGTAGGGCGACTCGACCACGACTGTCGCCTGCTTGCGCTCACCGAGAATCTCGATCTGCAGTGCGGTGCCCACGGTCGCAAACTCGGGTTTGACGTAGCCGATGGCGAGGCTCTTTTGCAGCGCGTGCCCGTAGGCGCCCGCCGTGGCGCGGCCGACCATGCGGCCATCCGCCGTGAACAGCGGCTCGTTGCCTAGCGGGTCGGCATCGGTCACGCCGTGCACTTCGAGAGTCACGAAGCGATGGGGCACGCCGCTCGCAAGTTGTTTTTCGAGCGCAGCCTTGCCAATGAAATTACCCTTGTTCATGCGTACGAAACGATCGAGGCTGGCTTCGAATGGCGTGTAATCGCGGGTCAGATCGCTGCCCCACATTCGATAGGATTTTTCCATGCGCAAAGATTCCATTGCGCGCATGCCCGCCATGACGATCCCGTACTCGGCACCCGCGGCAAAGATCGCCTCGAAGAGGTGATGCGCGTATTCGATGGGGAAGTGCAATTCCCAGCCTAGCGAACCGACAAAGTTCACACGCAACAGATAGACGTCGGTTGCCATGCCGACCTCGGCCACCTGACCGGTGAGCCACGGGAACGAGGCATTATCGAGCGGTGTATCAGTGAGTTTGGCGAGTACGTCGCGAGCACGTGGACCCGCGAGCACGAAGCAGCCGCGCTGCATCGTGATATTGCTCAGTTGCACCGAGCCATCGGTCGGCAAATGCTTTTGCAGGTAATCACTGTCGTAGCGTTCGGCTGCACCGGCGCTGACGACGTAATAGTCGTTGTCAGCGAGCTTGGTGATGGTGAATTCGCTGCGAATTCCCCCGCGCTGTGTCAGCGCGTGACATAGCGCCATGCGGCCGACTTTGACCGGAACCTTGTTGGCAACCAGCCGGTCGAGCCAGGCCTCGGCACCTGGACCCGTGACGCGGTGTTTGGTGAAGGGCGTCAGATCGATCACGCTGGCGGCGCCGCGCAGTCGACGACATTCGTTGCCGACGTGCTTAAAATAATTGCTGCGCCGGAAGCTCCAGACATCTTCGCGGGCGACGCCTGGCGGCGCGAACCAGTTGGCGCGCTCCCAGCCGTAGCGCTGCCCGAATACGCCGCCCATCGACTTCAGCCGTTCGTAGATCGGACTGGTCTTGAGCGGTCGGCCTTCCGGACGTTCTTCGTCGGGGTAGTGCACCGTAAAAACGTTGCGATAGGTTTCTTCGTTCTTGGTGACCACGAAGCGCTTGCTGGTGTAGGGACCAAAGCGCCGCGGGTCGACGGCGAGCATGTCGATGCCTGGTTCGCCCTCGACGATCCATTCGGCGAGCTGCCAACCGGAGCCGCCCGCGGCAGTGATGCCGAAGCTGTGCCCCTCATTTATCCAAAGATTTCGCAAGCCCCAGGCTGGACCCACCATCGGGCTGCCATCCGGCGTGTAAGAGATCGGTCCGTTGACGATATCTTTGATCCCGCAGTGCTCGAGTGCCGGCACGCGGCGCTGCGCCGCTTCGACATGCGGCAGCAGGCGATCGAGATCGCCTTCGAACAGGTTTTTGCCGAACCATTCGGGAACGCCGTCGGCGAAACGCGCTGGCGCGCCAGCCTCGTAGGGGCCGAGAATCCAGCCCATGCGTTCTTCGCGCAGGTAATAGGATTTGTCCGATTCGCGCAGCACCGCAAGTTCGCGTCCACCGGCCGTGCGATAGGCTTTGAGCTCGGGCGATTCCTCATAAACGATGTACTGATGTTCGACCGGAATCGCCGGCATGTTGAGTCCGAACATGCGGCCCGTCTGTCGCGCGTAGTTGCCGGTGGCGCACACCACATGCTCAGCGATGATCTCGCCGCGCGTGGTCTGCAGCCGCCATTCGCCAGACGCCGTACGCGTGGCTGCGGTGACCTCGGTCTGTTCATAGATTTCGGCGCCGCCTGCACGCGCGCCCTTGCGCAGCGCCATGGT
>Ga0194116_10001419_pt1 | contig 34118 bp, 19 predicted proteins | sample TA2MahsurfametaG_4_FD_148617 | JGI IMG/M metagenome (GOLD analysis project Ga0194116, IMG submission 148617) | Freshwater microbial communities from Lake Tanganyika, Tanzania - TA2015008 Mahale S9 surface | ecosystem: Environmental > Aquatic > Freshwater > Lake | place: Tanzania: Lake... | reverse complement strand
GTTCTTCGATAATAAACTTAAATACGTCAGCAGTTTGCCAGTCGTATATGACTTTTGCAAATTTAAGAGGAATTCCCTTCTTTGATTTATATGGCGTAACGATGTAATTTTCGTGCAGTTTTTGCACCAGAGACCGATAGCGCAGCATGGATTCGGAAGCGCGAACTCCAGTTATAAATGCGGTATTTCCCGTCTTTCCCTGCATGGTGTAGTAGTCAACTATTTCAGGCGGGGGTTGCCCAAGGGGCAAACCAAAATGGGCTGCAGTTATCGCCCACGGCGGAATTTCCCTGCAAAGACGACCTTCCTTTTTTCGTAATTCACTCCACAAAATGATTGATTCGCGTTTTCCCAAAACCCAAACCTCAGACCCCTGTGGCATGCAGTACCACTCCATTTCAACCCACGGCTGACTTCGCACATAATTTACGTAGTCAATAACGAGTGGGCTGACCATTTCCTCATCCCTAAAAATAACCTTGACGGGTCCCAGGTCGCGCTCTTCGTGAACCTCCTTTGCCAACAACAAAACAGCAGTTGAATCTTTGCCACCAGAAAATTGAACACACACCGTATCGAACGTGTCGTATACGTGCCGGATTCGTTGACGTGCTGCATCAACGCAATTTATATCTAGGAAAAGTCGTTGCCTGGTCACGCGTCTGTATGTCCGTCAATAAAGTTAATTAATCGTTCAGCCGTTGTTTTTCCATCTATCGCGGCATCGTTTCTAAGCCAGCGTATAAAGTCATACCAGCGCCGCTGCTGTTCTGGGGAATCGAATACAACCTGAACCGAAACAATTGCTTGCGGAGCGGAACCAGGAACTGCAACAGCAGAACCGCGAATAGCAACTTCTGAATGGTCTACGTCTTTTGGTGCAATCAATTTATTTTCGCCGTCATCATCTTGGGATACTAATGACACTATTTGTTTTTCTGTTTCTGTACTTTGAAGTGTCGTTGGATTAATCATGACTGGCGCTGTATAAGTTGAATTGGTCAATTCTTCATTCGCTTTGAGTGTTGCGCGCTCATCCATGGCGGCTATTTCAAATTCATCCCAGCCCAAACCAGTCCAAAGGTCGCTAAAGTCCTGAGAAACCTCTGTTAGAAGTTTTTGCAATATATCGTCATCGGTGTAGCCAAGTTCCATTGTTCGGTTATCTGCTAAGGCGTATGCAATCGCGCGCTTGTCATCGCCATCAATAAATACAACAGCAATCTCATTCCATCCAAGTTGCTTGGCGGCCATAACTTGATGGTTGCCCGCAACAATCGTTGCAGTGCCGTCATCGTTTTGCTTAACAACGATTGGCTTAATCTGTCCAAACTCTTGATATGACGCCGCAATGGCGTTTACGTCGCCCTTGCGGGGGTTGTTGTTGAGGTGAACGAGTTGGTCAATCGGAAACACCAATGATTGCAACGAGGGATGGATGTTGCTCATACCTGTACTCGCACGTTTGCATTTAGGGTTCGCAACGAATCCATCGATGTCCGCAGGGAAAGAAGTTTTTCTCGTTTTGATTTGACCAGCGCCTCAGCAATTTTGTAGTCGTAATCAAAGTCGGCCATTTTGTAGTCGGCCCACGCTTCACGCTCCTTTATGGAGCCTTTGGCTGACAGATATTCCTTTGCCCAATTGGCCTTGTACAGCGCCTCTTTTTTGGCAGCATCCTCGGCTAATTTTTCAAATGCTTCAGTTTCGCTTTCCAGTAAATCCATCATGCGCAGTAATTCCTGCTCGATTTCTACTTGACTTATCGGAGCAGTTCGGACCATCTTGTGTTTCTCCTTAATGCCTTAAACAGTGGTTCCCAATCTACCTTTTGTAAAGCCGCCAATTGGTCTTTCGACCAGGAATACCACGATTCGTTCAATTTGGCGTAAGCCATCTGCTCCAGCACCCATGCATCGCATTCATCGTGACTGTAACCGTCCACAAACCGCATTGGAAACTGCTTTTGTAATGATGCCAAAACGTCGGCTTTATTAGAATTGCCGTTGCCAGTCGCGAATTTGGCCCTGCACTTTGGGGGCACTTCAACAATTTCAAACCCAGCCTTATGTAGGGCCACCTTGACAACACCCCCCAACTCACCCAAAGAGTGGGCTCTTGAGAATCGCGACCCAAAGGAGTACCCCTCCACGACCACTGCTATGGATTGTGCCGTCAGGGCAGAACCTACGATTCGGTCTGATATTTCCGCCAATCGCTCAACGCCACGCAGTTTTGATTTGATTGAAAAAGTTTGTCCATTGATGCTTACGCCAGTAGACGTAAGCGATAGGTCAAGGCCCATCATTTTCGGATAATCCATTTTAGCCAGGCTGCCCATGGCCACAAGATTAGTCGCTGGGTGGCTTGTCCCAGTGATGCTTTGATAAACCCAAATCAAACGCCAGTTGCGGATGTCTGCCTATCCTGTCATGACATTTTCTACATACAGCCAACAAATTGGATTCATCCAGTATTGAGCCACCCTGTGAACGTCTAACTAATTCGTGAATGTCCTGCGAGGGATTTTGTTGATAAGTGACCTTGCCATCGTGTTTGGCAAACACCCCACAGGCTTGGCAATAGGGATACTTTTCAATAAGTTTGACAACCAAGGGTCTTCTTAGTTGATACTGCTGCTCTTTCTTTTTGCTACGAAAGCGCATTAGAGATTGCTTTCGTTAATCCCCTCGAAGGCCCACTCGTTGTCCAATGCCCGCCACAACGCCCTATCAATTTCTGTTGCTTCAAGGTCGTATTCGTCAAGAAGCGAGCGATGCTTGGCAATTGCCTTTCTATAAAAGTTGGCATCACTGTTTAAAGTCAGCGCATCGCGCTGAACGTGGTCAGATGCGCCAGTCTCAATCATTTGAGTTACATCATCAAGTCGGCGATTGACATGAAACTTAAACCGTTCAATCTTCATTTTGCGCGACCTATATGCATAGTCAGCCTCTTGAGCGAGAATTACTCCATCTTCGCCCATGGAACCAAAGCGGCGCGCGTCTGATTCTTGGTCTGCTTCTATGTCTGAGATTTGATTATCAAGGTTTTGAATGAGCAATACCAATGCTCGTTGCCAGCGACTCCAATTTTCTGAAGCCAGCAAGGTCTGGCGCTGGCGGCTGGAAATCTTGTTTTTCACATCCTCGGATACGAGTCGTGCAAATTCATCATCTGTTATGTAACTCATCGTTTACCCCATACTGGACAAATTGGCTTGTAGGAACACCAATCACACAATTTAGATTTTACAGCCTCGAATTCACCAGTTTGACAACGATGGTCAATTTCTTCTTTGATGCGCGCAACCCTACCAATTGTTTTGGAAAGAGATTCGGGTGTCACTTCTTCTGTAAATTTCACACCATCACGAAGATAAATGAGTTCCAGTGACGTAACAGGAAATATCTGTATTTCTTGCATAATTGCCGCATAGATGCGCAACTGCTCAAACTTATCCGACACCCATTCAACGCGCGGCGTTTTGCCAGTTTTGTAATCCGAGATAGTCAACCCGTTATCGTCGTGCAACGATTTCGTGTAGCGGTCGATAAAGCCCTTGAGCATCACGCCACCAAGAGCGTGATTCAACTCGCTTTCCAAACCTATTGGATGGACTTTGGTTGGGTCTTCTACCAACCAAAGATTTTCTATACAGAACCACGCTTGCCACCTAAAATTAGAAATCTCGTCGGCGCGACGTAGATGGGTTTGGACTGTTTCTGCGTACTTATCCATATAGACACTGCGTGCTTGGTTGCGGGCAGTATCTTTCGTTCTAAATTCTGGCGAAAACGCATACAGCGATTCCAGAACGTCATGCACGAAATTGCCCAAAATCGCTTCAATCCCTGGTTTATCTGGAATTTGGTCAATCTTGCTGAATCGAAATTTCAGCGGACATTGCTCAAACGTGGCCAATGAAGTTGGCGACAAATGTGGTGGCGGTATCAGTACCTGTTCACTCTTTGGCGGCAACATGACTACCGCTAAATTGTAGTCGAACTGCCTCGGCCAGAAGGGCGTCTAGTTCATCTGACGTCACCGTTTCTGCGCCTTTTGGTTTTGGCTTGTCTCCGTAGGTTGTTTTCCAAAATGCGCCGATTGCCTCTTTTTGGTCCTTGTTCAAACCAGCGGAAATGTTCTTGAAGTTTTCCCACTTTTGCTGGTGTTCGGAAAGAGGCGCACTGGATGCGTCAATAACCTGCTCAATTTCCATTGCTTCTTCACTGCGGGCAAGGTAAAGACCGACACCAAATGTCTGCGCCGCCTTCTTCACGGCATCAGAAATGGCGCCCTTAAATTCGTCGCCCAAGTCAAGGATTGCTCCAGCCTTGGTGCGCTTAATTTTCTGACCACCGATTCCGTCGCGGGTAATCGTGCTGAATTCAGTGAGAAAATACTCAATGCGAACATGCGCTATCACAAAGTCTGGGTCGTTTGGGTCACGGTGACAACTCTGAATAGTCATTGACCACTTGTCAACGCCAAGTACTTTGTTGAGACGATTGATGACTTCACTGACGGGAATGTAGGTCAGATTGACCCCACCCTTATTGATTATCTTTTCCATCTCCTGCGGAAATGGTTCGGATAGACGACTGTAGGTATCGCTCATTTGTTCTTGTCCCCCAATCGGACGATGACGTTTGTTTTGTGTTCGCCTTGTTCGCAGTATAGGTCAGGGTTGATGCCCAGTTCCCCCAACTTGCCAACGCGCCAATACGAAACAGCAGCGTAATCAAGCAGTTTTTCAACCATTTGCGTTGCCGTCATGGTGCGCTCGCCAGTATCCATGTCAACCGACATTTCATTCAGGCGTTCGGCTACTCGTGTTGCAAGTTTGCCGTGGTCCCATTTCTTGCGGTCTGTTGCGCTCTTCTTTTCAACGGAAGCGCCAGACTGTGTTTCCACAAGGCCACGGTTGCCCATGAGCATGCCGACCTTGCCAGCAAATGAGTCGTAGATGATTCCCATGTCACGCTTGACCATGTTTAATTGCACGAGCATCTCGCCCGCTTCTGCAATGTCTGGTGTTGTACGGATGTATTCATCCAGCAGGGCATCAATATCCATGATGTCCTTGCGCCATTTTTCAAATACAGAAATATCAAGTGACATTACCAATCTCCTAAGTAGTGGGTTATTAACTCAGACTACGATACTGGCTTTACGTCTCTGTGGCAACCCCAAACCTGTTAAATAATTGAATGCCCCCGTAGCCGAGTCAACTTGGTCATCATGGTTGGCGGATTCTGGGAATGAGGACAATTCGTCCAACCAATCGCCCAGCCATGCCCCCCTGACCACCCTGACATTGCCATTGGCGAGGGCGGCGGCAAAAGGCCGTGCTCTTGTGATTTTGTCGCCAGTTGACCGATTGGCCCCAAAATCAAAACCAGGCAACACGTATCGGGCGTATTGGTCTATTAGCGCCTTGCCAGACGAGCCAGGTTCTTGCTCCATCCTTATTGGGACGACAACGCCATCTTCGTAGGCGGTTTGGGCGACGAATTGTTCTACTTTATCTGCCTTAATCCTCTTCTTTTTTACGTCAAGAACATAAGAAATCCCTTGGTCAAAGAGCATCAATGTGCCAACCGTCCAGTCGGGGTCTGGTGTTGATTGGTTGGGTTCCGTGGCCGCCAAGTCCCAGAATCTGACCATTCTTGCTGACGAGGTAACCACTGGCACTTCGTCCTTATCTATTATTACAACTGACGTTCGGTCAAACATGCTGCCAAGCGTTGTGGACCACCAGTCTCCTTCTTCCAGTCTCTTGCGCTCTACAGGGTCCAACGCAGACAGTGCTTGACGATAAGAGTCGGCATCAATGCCTGGGTTGTCGGTCAGCCGCGACGGAACAAAAATTCTTCCCTTTTCTTGCCCCTCGACAATGAACCTTTGGCGTACCCAGTTTGGCGCTGGGTTTGAGGCGCACCTCATGCGCAGGGGAACTGATGAAAGCGGCCCTGTCGCTGGTCTGCGAAGACGAGAAAAGAGGTAACGGTAGTCAGATTCCCTAATCTCTGTCACCTCGTCCATGCCTATGAATTGGAATTCAGAACCCTTATAACGCAAATAGTCATTTGTGTTATTTAGGTACCCGAACGAAACTCGCGCACTGGAGGGAAATGTTGCGACGAAACTGTTGTTGTTCCAATGTACGTCGTCATACTGCGTGACCCAAGTTCTGAATCTGTCCATCAAGGCGCCAGGAAGTGATAGGTCGGCGAAAGTTCTTCTGAACAAAATTGCAGAATACCCAGGGATATCAACATACTGAAGCGCTGCCATCAGCAAGGCAGAAGACTTGCCACCACCAGCCGCTCCGCCAAAAAGGGCCTCGATTGAGTATGTTCTTAAAAAAACCTTTTGATTTATTGACGGCTGTTCAGGACAATATGAGGGTGCTTTTGGTTCTAGATATTCAAGAATTTTATTCCAGTCTTTAGTCACTCTCCAATCGTAGACCAAGATGTGCGCTAGTTTAGGACGACATGGACAAGGTGCTCGCATTTTTGCGCAGGGCAGTAAATAGAACTACCTTCGCGAATATCTTGATGTCGTCATTTATACTATTTACTGCGATAGGTGGCTTCCTTATAGCGCCGCCTATTGGTTTTATCGTCGCGGGAGTTACCTGTGGAGTTTTCGGATATCTGTTGGGCGCTGAGTAGTTAACAAATGGCTTGGAACTCATTTAGAAACAAATCTTTAGGCAACGCCGCCGCTAAGGCATTGGGCGTTGGGGCACCGATAAGTCTTGACCCAGGCCGCGCAGGCAAGCCGTACCACGACATGTGGGATATCGAGCGCGCTTACCGCGAAGGGTTCCAAAAAATTACCTGGGTCCAAAGGTGTATTGACGCAATCGCTGGAAACCAAGCAAGATTACCCATCATCCTTCGCAAAGACAATTCTCGGGATGGCCAAATCATCACTGGGAGAAGAGCACTTCGTTCTCCCCTAATTGAAATCTTTAATACCAAAGCCAACGAAGGTGAAAATTCATTTGTTTTTCGCTACAGGCTGTCGTCGCAATTGTTGATGTCTTCGCGTGGAGCGTTTATTGAAAAAGTCAAAGGACGCGATGGACGATTGATTGGCCTCAATCTTTTGCCACCGCAATTCACCGCACCGATTCCAGACCCAAAGAAATTTATTTCTGGCTACGAAGTGAAGATGCCGACTGGGCAAACAATAATTCTAAAACCAGAAGATGTGCTTTGGGTTCGTCGACCACACCCACTTGACCCGTATCTGTCGCTCACTCCAATGGAATCTGCTGGAATTGCGATTGAAATTGAAAACTTGGCAAAGGTCTATAACCGCAACTACCTAATCAATGATGGTCGCCCTGGCGGAATCCTTGTTGTCAAAGGCGAAATTGATGACGATGATAAAGATGAATTACGTAACAGATTTAGGGGCAATATAGGGCGCGCAGGACACACAACCGTAATATCGTCTGACGAAGGTGTCGACTATGTTGACACTTCGGCAAATCCGAGAGACGCCGCATATGTTCAAATGCGGCAAATTCAGAAAGAAGAAATTCTTGCCGCATTCGGAGTTCCAGAATCGGTAATTGGAAATGCATCTGGCAGAACGTTCAGCAATGCCGCAGAAGAGCATCGCGTGTTCTGGAACGAAACCATGCTTCCACATATTGATTTGCTTGCGCGCGCATTTGATGAACTTGATGAAGTCAACTATGTGGATTTTGATGTAACAAGCGTTCCAATTCTTATTTTGTACAAGCAGGAGCGCTCTCGTTACTATATGGAAGAAGTTCAGATGGGTCTCATTAGTACCAATGAATATCGTGAAGCAACAAGCAGGAAAACAGTCGAAAGTGACCTTGCTGATTCTTTGTTGATGAATCCAAACCTTACGCCAATCGCCAACACTGAAAAGAAAATGGAACAGCAACCACAAGCAGGAATGCCAGGAATGCCAGGTATGCCGCCTGGTGCCCCAGGGATGCCACCACAAGGTGGGGCGCCAGTTGACCCAACCGCGAGCCCGCTCGACCCCAATACGATGGCTGGCGCGCTCGCCCAAGAGGGTGTTCCACCAGGAGGTCAATTGCCGCCAGAAGCCGCTGGGATGCCAGCCGCAGAACCGCAGCCTGGAATGGAAAACACAGCATTACCGCCAGGTCAGCAATTGTCCGCCGAGGCGTTTGGTCTCATCGAAACCAAAGAGGACAACGTCTCGCTTCAGCGATGGTCCGCGATTCTTAATCGAGCCTTGGAAAGAACCATCGAACGCCAACAGAGAGTTACTCTTGAAAAAACAAATGGCGCGAAGGCCAAGAAGGCTCTACAAAACGGCAGTCTTGCAATTGACATGATTTTTAATACCGAAGTCTGGGACAGGCAGTTTGAGGAAGACATCAGGCCAGTTCTCTCCACCATCATTTCAGATAGTTCCGAGTACTCAGAAAAGACCCTTGACCAATCCGATGTGGTGGCACAACTTGGTGCGCAGATGCAGAGATTTAGGGAAGTTAATGAGTCAACTTATAACGCACTTAACTCCGCCTATGTGACCAGTCTCAACGTAAAAGACGCAGAGCAGCGCAGCATTATCTTCAAGTCGAGTTGTGTGGCCATATTTTCAAACATCTTGGCCAAGTCGGTGAACGAGATATCGAGTAACGAAGCCCGACGAGCGTGGATGTTCGCAAACTAATTTCTGTATTCTTTACATAATGACCAAATACTTTCAATGAGTCGGTCCATTGTCGTTTATTATTGCTATGGCAAAAAGGATTTTTGATGGAAGATATCAAATTTAAGTCCAACTCTGGACAGTTCAATATTGACCAAGCACAAGGAATAGTGGAGTGCTTCGTCGCTGGGATAGGCAATAAGGACTCCGTCGGCGACATTGTCGTTTCTGGCGCGTTCGCAAAGAGCCTAGTCCGCAGAAAGCCAAGAGTTGTCTGGGGCCACAACTGGAATGACCCAATTGGCAAAGTCCTAGAAATTTATGAAGTTCCGCCAAATGACCCACGGCTTCCACAAAAGATGAAACTTGCTGGCATCGGTGGACTATATGCCAAAGTGCAATTCAATCTGAATTCGGAAAAGGGTCGAGAAGCGTTTACCAATGTCGCGTTTTTTGGAGAAGAGCAAGAGTGGTCGATTGGCTACAAGACGCTTGATGCGATATATGACAATGGCAGACAGGCAAACATTCTGCGTGAAGTTGAGTTGTACGAACTGAGCCCTGTCCTTCACGGCGCAAATCAACTTACTGGAACAATCTCTGTAAAAACAGAGGAAGAAAAAAATCATATGATGCACATGGTGGGCGGCGGTTCAGCGGTTGCCGTCATAGAAAAGCCAAAAGGTCCAGTTGACCCATTTGCGCAAGGTGTTGCGCAGCCAGCAGACAGCGATAGAACCGCAGCGCTCGAAAGAGAACTTGCCACAAGAACTGGCGGCCCAGTGAAAATTATGAAAGCAAACGAAAGTTCGGTTGTTTTCATGAAGCCAGGCAGGGGAGTTTTCCGTCTTGGTTATTACTTTGACGGCGAACAGTATATGTTTGGCAAACCCGAGAAAATGGGCGCGACGATGATGGTCGTCTCCCCAAGTTCTGGTCGCCCAACCTCAGGTCCAGGAATGCCAAGAATTCCAAATTTCCCTGCGGTTCAGGGCAAGCCATCTACATCAGGGCCAATCATTCCAGTTAAGTATGGGAATGATGCAGCAGCCACTGGGTTTTTTAATCTGGATGATGAAAAATCATTGACCGAACAACTGTCGGAGCAGCCAGATTTCGTTGAGCAACTTTCGGGGATTATCGGCTCTCTGCAGGGTTTGGTCAATCAACACCGCTCCGAAAAATCAGAGTTGATGATTCCATGTAAGCCACAGGACGCCTTTGAGACAAAACAAGCCCTTGACCCAGTGTTTGATTATCACAGAATTGAAACATACGTTACGGAAGATGGCATCGTAATCGCGTCGCCACTGAGTGGAGATGCTTACGAGGCGGTGGAAAATGCGACCAAATCACTCCTCGGAAGAATTGGCAGGAGTCTTGGTGGCGGGGGAAAAGTTAGGCGCGGCAGGGCCGCGCTAGCCAGAATCGAAGGGGTACTAGACCCCAGAAAACGTCGTGACTTTGATGGCGACGGACTCATCTTTGATGGCACATGGATGGAGCAACCAGACCCAAATCGCGCACAATCTGTCTATAGGCAAGTTTCGTTTCTTCGTTCTAGCGGCAAAAAGCCCAAGGAAGTCACTGATGCATTGACTGGGGACGAAGTTCCTCGTTTGGAAATTAATTTTACCAGAACAGAAAAAATAAAGATTCTTGAGGTTTTGGACAACGTAATCAGTGAAAATCAATTGACCGAAGACAATCCAATAACAAAGTTGAGAGATTCGATAAAGAATGCCAAGAAAGTTGGCGAACAACTTCAACCGCAACTTTTCGGACCAGACGGCGAAAGTTTGCTTGATGGCGCAAAAGCAGAATTTGAAAAATTGCAACCAAGTTTTGAAAAGCATGGCGGCAAAAAACCTGGAACAAAGGGCAGAACGCCAACTGACATAATCAAAGATGTTTTGACCAATAAGCGTTATGAAAGAAGAAATATCGACAAGCGTGCCAAGGGCGGTCTTGGTGGCACCTCTGCAAGGCAGGGAACAGCGCAGGGCAGACGGACAAACATTGTTGGCTCCAGTAAGCCCCTTCCACGGCTCGGGGGTAGGCGCGACGGAAAGTTGAACGTAGACGATTTTATTGAAAAAGAATTTTTGCCATTTGATTGGTACAAGATGTCTGGTGATGAAAAACTGAAATGGCTCAACAGCAAGCCAGATGGCGCTGGAAATGAAGGGACCAATGAGGAAGCGTTGATAGGTTTGCGGCCCAAACAAGAGGCATGGCGAAAAACGGTCGAGCAAATAACCAATGACGCGATTGAGCAGTCCCTTGAGGAAGAGGACCCTGCTGAAAATCTTAGGGAGCGCAGGCAAGCGGCGAGTGAGGACCGCGCGGAAAGAGCGGCGGCGCCACGACGCGTATGGGAACAGACCATAGAAAGAGAAGAAAAAGAAAAGGCCAAGGTCGAAGAAAAACGCCGCAAGATGCGAGAAGCGGCGGCGGCAAGAAAGGCAAAAGACGAAAAGCGCGAGCCTCGCGAATTCCAGTCTGACCCAGATAGACCAGACACGATTGCACACAAGCGAACAGCGGAAAAAATAACTAGAGATTCGGACAAAATCAGAACATTTCTGGACGCGCAATCAGCAAAAGGAAGGGTTAATAAGACTGTTGAGGATTTAATCAGCGATGGCCTTGATGATGTTGATGTGTTGATTGCTGACGAGGATGATGTTCCAACGCTTGAATCACTAAGTGAGGCACGAGACAAAATTGAAGCGCTTATTGCGACACTCACCGACCCAGACTTGATTGAAAAAATCAACAAGCGAAGAAAGATAAATAAAGAAACTGGCAAAGAAGAAGATGAACTAGAAGTTGTCACAACCCTTAGCAATGCTGAACAACAGTTGATTCAAGGCTTGAAAACTGTTTCTGGCAGATTGTCCGAACACATCAGTGAATGGGAGGACAGAGAGTCAGACCTTGATGCCGAAAGGGACCTCATTGGCCGTGCTGGAAGGTCTGGTATCAGGGCGGAAGATTCTGGGTATGACTTTGATGAATATGGTGGCGGAGATGATGGGGCTGATGAGGTAACCAACTTCAGTGTAAACAGGAATCCAAATTTGCTAAGAAGTGGCGGTTCTGGGGTCAGGCGAAGGGACTTGAACACAGTAGTGAATGAGGCTCGACAATTTCAAACAACACTGGCAAGAAGAAAAACCAGCGGGGGGTTGCGCTCTGGCGGCGGAGGAGACAAAACGCCAAGAACGGAAATAATTAAAGAGTCGACATGGTGGAGGGGTATCGATACGTCACTAAGGAGAGAAATAGATAAAGCAGAAACATCTGCCATAAAAGATGGTTTGACGCTTTTGCAACAAAAAATCTCTAAATATAAGGCTGGCGCATTTACGCCTGGCTCCAAGAGAACGAACGTAGGTTCAATCAAAATTACAGCCGATGAAGCAGACAAAATTCTTGACGCAGTTATGGCGGTAATTGATAGACAAATGACTGCTGGAAAAGGCGGAAGCGTAGGCAGCAGAGCAGAAATTTTTGCGGAACTGCTTGAGGCTGTCTCGTCAGCAGCAATGTCAACGTTTATAGATAAAAGCGGTTCGCCCGCGGACTGACAAGTGATTTGTAATAGATTTCACCACCGAATAAGTCTGTGAAGTATAATTTGTGAAAACGAATTTTAAGAAATACAACGCAAGACGGGTGCCTGTGGTATTGTCGTCTCGCAACACATAAGGAGCCATCACAATGGATTACGACAAGAACGCAGTGGTTAAGTTGGACACCGACGGCTCCGTTTTGAAGTGCGCCAAGGGTGCTGACGCAGAGGGCTGCGGCTACAGCATGGGCGCCAAGGTTTGCGCAAAGTGCGGCGCCATGCCCGTTCAGATGAAGGCCATGCCGATGGATGACGACGAGGAAATGGACGACCAGGAAGAAATGGTTGATGCCGAAGACGAAGATGACGAAGACGCGGTCGAAGAGGATGCGGACGAGGATGACGGCGAGGAAGACGACATTGATGCCAAGACCATGATGCAGGACGAGGACGAGGACGAAGACGAAGAGGAAGAGGAAGAGGAAGAGGAAGAGGAAGAGGAAGAGGGAGAGAGTTCCGAACTTGAGGAAATGAAATCTCGTCGTCTAAGAAACATGGGCTACAAAACAGCCGATGTTGGCGCTCGTGGTTACCTGTGCGCAATTGACCGTAAGGTTTACCCAGGTGGTCAGCCAGTTTGTGACGACTGCGTCGGCGGATGCATGGCCGAAAAGGGTATGCCAGGTCTGCTTCATGTTGAAGGTATTGCGGAAGACATGTTTGACGGCAAGGTTTTGGACTCTGGCTATTCAGCAGAAGCCGACATGTTTGTCGTTGACGTTGAGGCCAAGGATGGTCGCGCCGTTGAGGTGTTCGTTGACGGAACCAGTGCAGAAGTATTGGGCTGGCACAAGTTGGACGGAAGTGCGTTTGAGCAGAAGTCGCTTGTTGACGAGATGATGCTCATCGACTTCAACGACGCCGCCGAAATCGCAGTCAAGTCGATTGAGGGCAACGTTGTGGCTGTTGAGCCAGATGTGTTCGAAGGGTTTGACGCATACGCAGTTGAAATCGACGGCATTGACGGTAAGTCATATGACGTGTTCGTTTCTCTTGATGGCGAAGTCCTTGGCTACGACAAGTACGAGGAAGAGGATGCACAAGACATCGAAGCAGAGGCTGCAGAAATTGCATTGAAGCGCGCCTTCACAGACGAACAGCGAACAAGCATGGCCAAGGAGGGAACTGCCCTTCCAGATGGCTCTTATCCAATTGGCAACAAGGAGGACTTGTCGAACGCGATTCAGGCTTTTGGTCGCGCCAAGGATAAGTCTGCCGCCAAGCGCCACATCATCAAGCGCGCAAAGGCGCTGGGTGCTGAGGCAATGATTCCAGCAAACTGGGTTGCTGGGGCCAAAGCCGATACGGGCCAGTCCGTGGGGGCTGACGGAGAAGCAGTTGACTCGGAGTTCATGTCACAATTGCTTGAATTTGAGTTGCTCAATGCCGAGGTTGAAGAAAACCAAACCCCAGAATCGTAATCCGATTCCAGAAAAAGGCGCCTGCCATGCAGGAACGTAAAGTATTAATTGCGCGCGTCATAAAGAGCGCTCGGGTTTTGCCTACATCGAAAGATACGCCGCAAGAGCGCATATCGAAATTTGTAGAGGCACAGAAGCAGGTTGTCGCGTACCCGTTTTCGCCAGAACTTTCGGTGAAGGCACTCGGGCAAGCACTCAAAAACAACAAGGACCCTTCTGCCGACAACAAGGAAAAACGCAAAAAGGCAGAATCCAATTTCACTCGTATCGGTGTTGCTGTTTTTGACCCAGATGCGACACCCAAAAAGGGCCAATACTTTGAGATAAGACCTCGCAAAGTAAATCAAGACGGACAACTTGGCGATGTGCCGAATGTTGGTTGGCTTGACCCACGAAAGACGGTCAAACCAGAAGATTTGGTTAACCAGGGCAAGAAGTTTCTAGCGTCGAAAAAGGGACCATCTGTAAGAAAGGTTCCAGCCAAGAAAAACCCGCGCACTGGACAAATGGAAGTTAAGGCGCTGGGCAGAACAATCGGCAGGGCCGCTGGGAACATCGGGCAAGCAGCCGCAAGGGCGGCTGGGGTTCTCGTTGATGCTGACGGCAAGTTCAGATGCCCGCCAGGAGTTCCAGCGGCCAATCAATTTACGGATGAAGTTGGAAGCAACTGTTTTGATTTTTCCCCATTGGTAGCCCGAGCGTTGGTGAAAATCGCTGAAAAGTTTGGACATCAAATGATGGAAAAACTTAGCAAAGTTAATAACGCAACCCCCTTTGAGCGGAATGACGATTATCAACTTGTCCTGCGTAGTAGTGGCGGAAGACTCCGTGGCACAGTCCTTGGTCCAGAGAAAGAAAGACTTCGCGGAACACTTCTTGGTCCTGATGGAAAACCAATACCGCCGACACCACCACCGCCGCCAGCAACACCAATTGAGCCTTTTGATTTGATTGAGCGCGAACTTGAGATAGCAGAAAGAGACCTTGCAAGAATTGCTGGTTCTGGAGAAATAATTGACCCAGACACCTATGAAGAAAAATTTGAAGAAGCGTTTCGCGCCGCATACCCAGAATTGACTGACGAAGAAATCAAGTCGCTTGCCAAAATCGCATCAGAGCGTGAGCGCATGAGAGATAAATTACGCGCAGAGCAGAGAAGCGCACTGGACCTAATAAGGTCGCTTGGAATAGACGTTGACGAAAGTGACCCAGTGTCAGTTCAAAGAGGAATAGCGCTGGCGTTGTTGAAAATGAAAGAAATGGGCTGGGATATCGACCTTGACTCATATTTTGGTGAAGGATTTTCCGAAAATCCAGAGCGAGCATTACTCGCATACAGGAACACCATCGCAAATATGGCTTTGGATGGGACGCTTGATGCGGTAAGGCAGGGGATAATTCACGGGATGAGCCCAGCCGATTTAGAGGTACTGCAAAGAAAATACGGGTCAAAATTTGAAGAAATGTTGGTGCAGGGGATAGTTGATGGCTCCAACCCTTCTGAAATTTTCCCTGATGACGAAAAAGCACAACAGTTGCTTGCCATGGGTCAAAGGTCTCTCGCCAAGGCTCAACAATTTGAGACTGGCACCCTTTTGCAATTGATAAATGCAAGGCAAGAGAACCCCGAACTTACGCAAGATATAAAAAGTATTGTTCATGTTGCTTACGACCCCAGTGACCCGTTTTTTGGGGGGATGAGTATTGACGAAAAGGGCAATTTGCAGTTTCAGATGAATCTCGGCGGAATGTTACTGCTACACCCAGCCGCGTCGTTGTCGGATTCGGATTCATTCCTGTATGAACCAACTGGGACCGCTGGAACAGAAATAGAAAAATTGAAAAGAATAGGCGAAGTTGTAAGCGCGGAAAATAGGCACCGCCTGCTTGATTCATACATGGGGGGCCTAACGACATTTGCAGAACAAATATCTAAAATCCGCAACGGCGAAGGCTACATGACGCAGAGTCTCAACGATTCATTTGGTGGTATGGCGCTTGGCCAATTCGTTGCTTTTCATGAACTGACGCATGGGCGCCAACTTTCCATGGCAAGGGAGATAATCAAGTCAAGAAACCCTGGAATGTCAAACAGTGAGGCTATGGCACTGTTGGGTCAAATGATTTTTCAGGGCAGAAAATTCACGGATTCAAGAGGTGTTGACTTCGATTACGGAACAATGATTACCGACCCGCAAGTGATGCTCACCGCATGTGCGAACATGAGGGAAATAGTTCATCACTTAATCGACAATAAAGTCGGAGGTACATACGGTCCCTCGCATTACTATTCCACGTTTTACTTAAACGAGGTCATGAGCAAAGCCAATAATTATTCTGACGTGAGCGACCTAAGAGACAGTCTCGTTATGCGGAAGCGAGAATTGGAGGCCGCAGGAAAAAACGAAGAAGACGCAGAATACAAGGGTCTGATTATGGCTATAGGGCGTATTGACGGTGTCCTAGCAAGTGCCACCGATGACGAAGACGCCCTATTAAAGATGCGCAGACAAGTAAACGAAATGGCTCAAGTTACATATTTGGAAATGCAGGCAGACCTTTCGGCTGCAGTGAAATTCGGGCTCATAAAAGAAACTCCAGAAATAAAGGCATTCCTGGCTCCGCTATCGCTTGGCCAAGACCTCCCAGAAATAAAAAAGAATATTGTGCCGCCGCCGCCGCCAGCACCGCCTGGCCCACCACCAACGAGGCGAGATAAGTTGAGGGAATTGGCAGGGATAGGTAAACGAGCAAGAAAAATTTCGATGATGGACTTGCGAGACATGGTTGAGGGAATCGCTGACATAGATGAAGCCACTGATAAAACTGGTGGTCTTTCTGCTCACGACAGGACTCTCATGTCGGCAGGTATGGCGTCAGCCGCAAAATTTGATAGTAGGGGCTCTGCATCCAGATGGGGCAAACAAGTCAGAGACGCTGTGTTGCGCGACATGACAGAAAAACATCGTGAGGTGTTGGAATCTGAATGGCGTGAACTTTTCGATGTTAAAAACCCAATAGCAGAAGACGGAACAAACCAGTCCATATTGGACCATAGGCTGATTATGGGTGGTGTTGACGACTCCTGGCTCTCAAATGAAATAGAAAATGGCTTCATTCCATTGGTAGAAGTTGTTGGTGAATCCAAACTTCCGAATTCTGTGGCTGCTGAAATAGTTATACCTGGTGGCGCCATTAGCGAATTTGGCGAGGAAATGAAGGGGAGAAGAATAGAAATCAGAACACATTTCACTGGGGTCATCAAATCCGACGACAACCTTGGTTCCTCAGATTCCATTACAAATCCAATTGACAATCAAAGATTGATTGTCGCCGTACCAGAGGGGTATTCGGGCCTTCCCGACTACACGCCAGGAACAGACAAAAGCGAAATTGGCTCGATAATTCTTCCCCCTGGGGAAATAGAAATTGTTGGTGTTAGGGATGACGGTGTCGCAATTGGCCGCGTAACGTCGCAGCGAAGCGCCGACGATATTATCGACGCAAAACGCCAAGAACTTAAAGCATTTGACGACAAAAAAACTGACATTGGCGAAAAAATAACAGTCAGAAAAGCCATAAATAGGCTTGAAAGACAACAAGAGACCCGCAGACTTTCTGCGCTTCGTTCCGCTGGTAATACCGCTCGCGCATTACCAGATGAAGATAGAACAAAACTTCCATCAGCAAAGTCGAGCAAAACACGCGACGTACTTGAGCGCCTCAATGCCGTTGGAATTAAATTTGGCATCAGCAGCAAAAAAGACAGGGAGAGAAAACGCAAGGAGCGATTGTCCAGGGTTGGCGGAGATAATGCGCGTGTCGGGATGAGCGTTAGAACAGACACGTATGAATTCGAAAGTCCAGAAGAGTCGCAGGTGAGGGTTTCGAAAAGCATCGATAGGGCTGTAGAACTAATTAAAGAGGGCAAACTTCCTGGACTGGCGCCAGAAGTTGCAGAAATCATGAAGGACAAATCCCCAGAAGAAATTAGAGCCATTCTTGTTGCTTCCGCACGTTCGTTTGTCGATGGACTTGATAAGAGACCGCGATTTAGGGTGCGTGGAACAAGGGTCCGAGACGTAAAGGACGCCAGAGAAATACCGTTACTTGGATTCTTGAAAACTGGTGTTTACAAAACCACCTATGATGCTGACGCAACTGGTGTCGCGGCGGCATCCGATGTGGGAAGGAGGGCGGAGTATGAGATTCTGCTTGGTTTACCAGAGGGGGCCGATGAATCCCTGAGGCCAGCACATGGCTTCATGACGCATAGAGACCAAATTGAGTTTGAGGACGAGTGGGCAAAAGCACAGATTGACGCTGCTGAAAAACGGTCGCCAAACGCCGTTTCGTTTAGAGACCCAAGCGTTATCCCGCCAGCATCTGGCTCCAATAACAAACTCAAGGATGCTGACGGCAAACTGAGGGCTGTTGACTCATTGCCATATCAGTATGGTGACAGCGAAATAGTGTTGAGAACCGACGCGGCCAATCGTTCTGTCGGAACAATGGGTGACTCGCTAAATGGCTTTAGGACCCCATTCCAACTTGATGGCTCATCCACCGATGATGAATTATTGGAGTCTTTTATTCTCAATAGGGGTTCTGCGGCTGACAAGGGCGATATTACCGCTTCAGAACAAAGACGAATTGCAAACCTGTTGAATGCCGCAGTCGGCAAAAATCACGCACACACCACCGACTGGACGGAAGATGGTGGGGTTCCACAAAGGGATTATGTAGAAGCAGTTGTTGCTGGTTCTTTTGATATGAGCGACGTGGAAGAAATAAAAATTTCCAAGGGCTTCCAAGATGCAGAAATAATGCCGTTTGCAAAAGTTGACGCTCAAAATGTCGGGGGTGATGAGGTGGTTGAATTATTGCAAGACGTACTCCCACAAAAAGATATAGATGAGGTTAAAAAACTTATTTCATCTCCACAAACAGACCCAGACAAAAAGCGCCTTGCTGAGGACATTAAGCAATTAATCGCGGCGAGACTCCAGTTGGTAAGAGAAAGAAGTGGCAGAAGGCAAGTGCGCGCACGAGTTGCACAACATTCATCGGATGGCAATGTTCCCAAGGTTACTTTCTTGAATCCTGATGGAATAAACATTGATGACCCCAGGACCTTCAAGAGAACAATGGACGCCGTCGGTATGGGCGAAGAGCACGAAATAGACGACATCGTCAAATATGCAACCGCAAAAGCCATCCGTGAAAGACTTTCTGGCTCTGGCATTTCTGTTGACGACGATGCATCATTCGCTGCCCTGAAGCCAAAACCAGTTATATCTGTTGCCAATAATAAACCAGCACTTCGCTCCAGTGGCGCCGCGACACCAAAAACAAGAACGCAAATACTTTCCGAACTGACAAGTTCGGGGAATAAGCCAGACTATGCCCCAATAGGTTCTCGTTCACTACAGATGATGGACGAGGCAAAAAAGAGGCGAGAAGAACTATCCCAAATACTTGATTCGGCAAGAATGATAACCCCCAATTTTGAAGAAGATGAATTGAGCGAAGTTCTCAACATGGCCGACAAGACTTTTGCTTGGGCAGATGAGGAACTTATTGCATCCTTAAGACAATTACGAAATCGCCCTGGTCTCTCAGATGCTGGTAGAAAGAAAATTGACCGCGCATTACAAGAACTACAACAAAGAAAAAAGGAATTTGTTGCAGCGGGTGAACGAGGATTTGTTCCAGGGATTCGCAGAAGCGGCGCCGACAAAAGCCGACGCCTCGCAAGGCGTTCTGAATCTGCCGCTCGCAGAATGGAATCTGGTGACCCAGCACAAATAGCCCGAGGTTTGAGAGACATTCGCAGCGCAAGAATGAGCGCCGAGGGGAGGGAGAACACCACCCGAATCGCCCAAAACCAAGTTATCCGAGGGAGTGGTTCAAGGTCTGCTTTCAGGACAAGGGGTGTTGGCGCCTCACTTCGTTCTTCTGGTGCCACAAGAAGTGTGGATGACAAACTTTCCGAAGGGCCAAGAAACCTTCAGTATGGAACAGACTCACAAAATTTGCCGCGCGTGGCGACGGCGGATGAATTGGAAAAGCGATTTGGGAATTCCACAAAGGCTCACAGAAAATATTTTCGTCAATACGGCGTAAAACTCGTGGGCAACATACCCGATGACCCAGTTGAAAGAGAAACTTACTACGCGTCTTTGCAAGCGTTGGATGATTTATTTAAAAACGTAGACCATAAACAACTGTTGAAAGGACTCAAATTTAAGGTAAGAGTTAATTCTTTTGTAACAAAGGGTGGCGAGGGACCATTTGGAGAATTTTCAAGGGTAAAAAGAATATTTGCAGATTATGGAAAAGATAAAATCCAAATGAGCATCTCAACTGACAGAATTACCAAAAACGCAAAAGAACTTCACGACGATTCGCTCAGGTATCGTTTTGTTGACCCGATGACAAACCAAATGTTGTCTTCCTTTGTGAACAGACTTTACATAAGTCCAGAAAGACTTAAAGGCTCAAATGGCTCCCAAGAAGAAATAGCAAGAAGGCTTGCGTATGCATGTGCAGTTCACGAATTTGGACACTTCCTTGATTTTGCAGCGGTCAGAAAGGAAGATAGGACAAGAATGAGGTCCCTTCTTGGTGAAGGAGTATTTGGTGAAAGGGACTTGGCAACCGAAGAACTCGGCGCCTATAGAACAGCGCGTTTAGTTGAGCAATTGAATCAGATGCCGTCTGTGTCTTCGTACGGAGTATCAAGCCCACAGGAAAAACTCGCAGAGGCGTTCACCGCCTGGTTCTTGTTTTCCAAACGACCAGATATAGCGATTAATGGCGACCTTTCGCTAAGCGATAAAGAAAGGTCGCAACCAATATCAGGAACAATTGGCGGATTTGCCAAACCAGTTGTTGAACTCTTGCTGGAAGAATTGGGACCAAGAGTCAAATCCGCTAAACAAAACAAAAACGATGATGATGATGATGATGATTTGCCACCACTTGTCGCCATGTACGCCCTGTTTCCGTTTATGATTGAAGATGGTGGAAAAGCGTGAAGTCAATACTTGTTGGAAAACTTGAAAAAACGAAGGTTTATTACGTCGTTGACTCAATACACAAAAATGCTGACTGCATTCTGGTCGGCCAACTAGGCGATACCAAGGTGACAAATTTCTGGGAATTTATTGACTGGAATAAAAACATTCAAAAAATAACGAATACTAATTTTCACGATTACCTCTGGAATGGACATCAGTCCAAATCGGGTCCGCACTGGTATTCTGTTTTTGTCGAGAAATCTTTGCCAGTCGACCAAAATCTTCTTGATGGCACAGTTGTCAATGAGGATGTCTTGAGAAGGCGCCCCAAAGTACTCGAATACGAGAACAGAGCAATTGACTTCATGGTTTCACTTCAATCACAGGTCCCATCATCGAAGACGATGCAACACTGGGCGACAAGAAGAGTAAATAGGAAAAGAAAAAAGCGTGGCAAGAATTATGAATGAGCGTTACGAATTCAAAGCGCCACAAGATGTCATTTTTGACCTTCCACAGGAAAGAATCACTGGAGATATTCTTCGCGGTTATGGCCCAAGAAGAGGAAACTTGGAAAGACTTTTGCGCTACTGGCGACCAATCATGCGCAAGCCAGGGGGCTTTAGACGTTGTCGTATTATCCTGGCCGACCATCCAGAACTGTATCCGTTAAACAACATTTGCGCTTGGCTACACCATGAAACTACAGGACTTTGGCCAAACGAAGGTTGCCATCACCCTGGCATGAAAAATTGCAAAGGAAAATTAAAGAAAAGAAACTGGACAAATAGGGAGTTTTTGTCTCGACTAAAAAGGCCAATTCGTGCTCCTGGAAAACTTGCGCGAAGCGCGGGCAAGGACAAGCCGCTTGGGAAGTCTGCCAACTATTTGGAAGTAGACGAGTTTTATTCAGAAAAAGTTTGGCGAGCCACGATTGATGAGGAAGCGCCAATTATTACTGGCGGAGACCAAAAGTACGCCATGACTGTTCTTAAGGAATTCATGGATGCAGAGCCAGATTTCGTAAAGTATCTTCGTGACGACAACAACTGGGAAATAGAGGGCGAAGATGATGCTGGCATGCCAGCAAAGGCTGCTTATATTGCCCAGAAATGTTGTGGTGGATGATGAGAACAGATAGACGAGCGGTTTCGCAAATTAGGAAAATAATTGAGAAAAGTGCTTGCTGCCCTGATTCGGACATTGTAAAAACACGCGTTGTTTTTGTTCATGGAGAAACAGCCCCACAAGATGTAATGCGTTCATACGGCGCATATCGCCAAGAAATCATTTCTTTCAAAGCGCTAATCAAGCGAGGCGGCAGGGGTAGAGACTTTGAGTTCAAGAGAATTGGTTTAGTTGCCTCCAACAACCCAGTACTTCAAGGTGTTCAGGCGGTTGGCTCCGTCCTTACTCCTGGAAACTTGAGCGTGATAAGAAGCCCAATTCGCTCCGCAATCGCAAGAACATTGACCCCAGGCGTTCCTGGAATGCCTGGAAGAAATCAATGGAGAGATGGTGTGTCCAGATGTCCAGAGGGTTATCAATATGGCGGAAGATTTACGGATAATAGATTCTCCACGTGTGGCCAAAAACTTTTTGCACTACCTGGACCACTGGGAGCGGCGATTGGTCTCATCAGAAGACTTGCACGTGCGGCAAATCCACCAGTTTCAAACGTTTCTTCAACTGTTCTTGGCGCTGGTGATGCGCCAGACAATCTCATTCAATCTCGCGCACCGCAGATTCCAAAGGTGACAATGTCCAATCCACAAAAGGCATTGGCGGAAGTTAAAAAGTTGGTGAAGCCATTGGGCTCTGTCGATAATCCAGCAGCACGAATGGTTCGTCGCGATGGATTTGTTCTTGAGCCAGTTGTGCCGCCATCAGTTTTGAGAACCATTCCAGACAACAGGGACATGGAGGGCGCAACTTACATGTTGAGCGTCGCAAGCCCTGACCTGATTGGCAAGGACGAACTCGGTCTTTTGTCAAATACTGGAGTGACAAGTCTTAAATACGTTCTGCCTGGCGGTTCTGTTCTTACGTTGGAAAAACGTCGTCAACTGACCGTTGGCGAAAGAAGAAAACTTGGAAGAACTGTAAATGCGGCAATGGATGCTGACAACTCTCGCGACCCATCGGCGCGTCTAAAAATGGTCGCACAAGAGACTGGTGAAGGTATCGGATATTCAGAATCGTTTGTCGGTGTTTCGCGACCAAACGAAATTGGCGAAGACGGCAAGCAGCGCTGGGCAACCCGTGCATTCAAGAAGCGTGTTGCAAAAGCACAAACTGAAGAAAAGCCAGAAGAACAACAGCGCCAGCCAGATTCCGTTTCCCCAATTGGTAAGGACATCACGACACTTGCTGGAGCGGTGGCCCATATTCAGCGCGGCGGCTCACTGGTCAACATATCCCCAGACATCTTGCAGCAAGCACTTGCCAAGGTTTCCGAAATCAAGAAAGACAAGATAAACGACAATCAAACAATGCTGACACTGCCCAATGGTGACCAGTATGTTCAAAAGGCGGCAAAGTCGGATTTCGAGGCAGTAACTCAACGATTTGTGTCGCAAGTTCAGCAACACATGGGCGTCGAATCACCCAACATCGTATTGGTCGGTACTGGTAATAAACGTTCGTATTTGGTGGAGGACGCTGCAACCGCCTTGAAAGGTGCAAAAATTGATACAGAGGCTGGGTTTGCCCAGGCGCCGTGGTCAGACGTAATGCGATTGATGGTCGCAGACCTGTTGACGGATATGGGCAACAGAAACAGCGGCTCAATTGAAATAGCCGACTACAACGGAAAAAAGAAGTTGATTCCAATATCTAATGACGGTGCAGGGTTGGTTGAATTATCTAATATTTCCATTCGTGAAAGAACACAGGCCCAACTCCGAGACTTAGTCCAGCCTTCCGAATCGCAGTTGTACATCAAGTATTTCAAAGAGTTGAAGGCACGACAGCGCGCTCAGCAATTGCAATTTCTTGCTACACTTATTCAGCGCGCACGAGCGTTTAATTTGAGTAGTTTTAAATCAAGGCTTTACACAGATGGTAAACTTAACTCTGGCGAGAAAATTCACTTGAATATTCTTGAAACCTTGTACACAACCAGACTTGAAAAACTCGTACAGCAAGACTCAGCGCTACAAGACGTGATTTCGGGAAGACAATGAGACAATACGCGGTACTAAAGAATGTGGTTCGCGACGTTAATTTTGGCGTCGTCGTAAAGTCCGATGGAAACCTTAAGTTTTTTGGTTGGTCCCAAAAAGCAGTGGAGTGGGCAAACTGGGCAAATTCCAACAATGCCGACCTAAGTCAACTTCCGCCGAATATCTCTGTGGGTGAATTCAGGGGTATGTCCGACGAGACAATGAAGAGCATTATTCTGAATTCCCAAGATGCCGTCGCTGCTGGTTCGGCAACAATCAGCACCAAGACCTTGGCCTTTGATTTGGGGCGCGAGCACAACCCAAATGCGTCAAAATTCCCCTCTTTTATTGATTCGCCAATTTCTGGAGACTGGGTCTCAAAGCATAAGTCAATAAATTTCAAGGCGCATAACTTCAGAAAAGAAGTTGTACAAAATGAACTTGCCCTAAGGGTCCGCATTCACGAATTGGCTTTCAATAACGAGACTAAACAATTTGTTTCAAAGCCCAATAAAATTACCGCAACCCACACTCGTTCAGAAATTCAAAAAAAGATGTCACGCGGTGCGGAGCGAAAATTCGGTAAGCAAATTGTTGAATACACGAACAAAGAAATCCTGAAAAACTACGTTGCCCCAACAATCAAGAGAGATACGCTGGGTAAATCCACCAAGGAAATTCTTGATACCTATACAAAGGCAAGGCTCGGACGAGCGATTGGACGCGCTGCTGGTAACGCGATTCGCGGAGCAGCGTCAAGCAGGACAGCAAGAGGTGTTGCACGAAGATTTATTTCTGGTACTCTCGACCCACGCAAGAGAAGAGACCATGACGGAGACGGGTTGATTTTTGACGGTACATGGCGGGAAATGCCAGACCCCAATAGATTTGTTTCTGCGCCGCGTGCCAGCGAAACCTCAACGGGCATGTTGATGGAGGGTACTCCTGGTCTTCGACGCCGCGGCGGAATGAACCTTCCAGGTGGTGGCGGTGTTGGAATTAGAAGTACTGACCCAGAAGAAAATAGGAGAGTAGAAGACAGCCTAAGAGCCCAAGATGAACTGCGACAACAATTTACGGCAGAAGTAGAAAAAATAGTCAATACACTAAGGGATGCTGGTCTTACTATCGAAAAACCAAAGCGTGGAAAGCGCGAACGAAGACTTTCTGACGGCACTTCCCTAAGAAGTTCTGGTGCAACCGCGAACGAGCCGCCACGTGCCGCCGCTGCGGTTCAGATGGCGTTTGACACGCGAAATAGTCGCAAAGCATCAAAGATGACGTATGACCCGCAGACGAATTCTGTTGAAGTCACATATAAAGACGGAAGAATGAAAAGATTTGACAATGTCCCATACGATGAAGCAAGACGCGCTGGGGCCGATGACGCAATAGACAGACTCATTACAGACATGGAAACTGGCCGCATAGGCAAGGAATCCAAAGAGCCAATTATGGGCATTCGTTCATCTGGCAGAAGACCCAAACCAGACGTTGACATGACAGATATGACGCCAGAAGAAAGAGAAGCGAATAGACCTAGTAGCGTTTCAGAAGATGAGTATCGTCGCCGAATTCGACGTGATGTCGACCGAAGTTTGCGCAGGGCCGACGAAGAGGGTTTGCGTTCGTCTGGGAAATATACACGCGGGAACATGTCGCGCCTCACCCCTCAAAGCCAAAGTCGCGTTGACAACGCAAAAGAAATGCTTGATTCTGGAAGAGTTGACAACGTCAGGCAACTGACGACCCAGGTCGAAGGTCTTGATTTACGTATTTCCAGAAATCAAAATTATCTTGATTCGCTAAGGGACACGCTTCGCAGGTTGGGCCCTGGTGACAAGCGCCGCCCAGATACAGAAAAAGATTTTGAACGCGCCGAGCAAGAACTTGGCGTTGATATGGCGATTCGCGACCTAACTCAGCAAAGACTCAAGAAAATCGACAGGGGCCCAAAGCCAGGTGGTTTGCGCTCTAGTGGTAATCGAAATACTGCAGAAAAACTCCCTGACGAAGGCGGAGAACCTGGTCGCTATGACGACATGCCGAGCGTTGAGGACGCTGTTAAAAAACTTACCTCTGGCGACAGAATGTCAGCAGACGAACTCGAATATCTGGAGGAGGTGACGGACAGAATCCTCGATGACCCAGACACACCAGAAAATATTCGGGATTCAATGTTGGATTTGAAAAATCAAATTGCTGCACGAAGAAAGAATGGCGGCAATACGCTTCGCTCCAGTGGTGGAGGGGGAAGACGACGCGCAACCACGCCAACCCCAGTGGACGTTGAAGCATATCTCAAAGACTGGTTGGAAAATCGAAATCGCAATCGGCCATATATGCCTGGACAAGATACTGGCCAAAAAACACCTGTCGATGATATCCCAGACCTGTCCGACGAAGCGATTCGTGACGAAATCGACAGAATTGAAAATCGTCCTCGCGTATATGACGGCAACGTTACTGCTGCTCGCATGGACGGCGAGCGCAAGGCGGCGCTGGAAAGAGAATTGCAAAGAAGACGGAGAGGCGGAGGCAGAAGAAAGCCAACTCAAAACACTAAGCGCCCGTTCTCGAGCGAACCAAAACCAGAGACCAACAGACCACTTTCGACGGGCAGTAACCAGCGCGTTAGTAACTGGTTGAATTCACCCGAAGGTAGAAGGAGTGTTCAGACCCTTAGGTCATCTGGGGCAGGCCGTGAGGAATTTGGGTCGACCGCAACTGGTGGTTTCAAATACCCCAATGCGTCGCAAAGAAAGCGAATATTCAACAGCAAGGAAGACGTCGACGATTTCATACAGGACCTCAAAGACGATTACGAGGCTCGCCGAAGACGATTGGAACAAGAACTTGGCTTTGAAGATGGCTACTACATGGACGACGAAGAACTTATTGAAAAGTTCATGGACGACTACGGAATGTCGAGAGGCGAAGCGCGCCAAGAAATGCGCAAATACAGACGTAATTACGACCTTCTAGAAAAAGAACAGGAAATTCACGAGCGTCGTCTCGATGAACTTGATGCAGAGAAATCAAGGCTTCCACACCAGCAGGAAATTGACGACCCGATTGAACTCGACACAAATGGTTTCCCCAAAAATCCAGAACAGACGGAACGTTTTAACGAACTGATGGAGGAGGGGAATCCAGTCTTCAAGGCCCGCAAGAGGCCAACACGAAAACCCAAGGAAACAGAAGACAAACGAGACCCAGAAGTTGAAGACCTCATTTCCAACATTATGTCGTCCACCGCTGGTCCAAGCGAAGGGTCAAAGCGTTCACTCCGCTCTTCTGGCGCTGGCCCAGAAACCCAGGATAGACCAGAAATAACATCAATTACGAAATTGATTGAGAATGACTACGACAGCATGCTGCAGGGTGGGGCCGACATGGATTCTGGCATGAGAGAAGTCGCTAGAACGGTTGGACTTAACGAAAAACAAACTGAAAAGTTGTCCAAGATTGCTTACACCTTGGACAGACAAAGGGACGAACTTCCGCAAACCGCAAGTGACCAAAAGAGGCTCGTTGACGGAATCATGGAGGAAAGATTTGGCAATCAACCACTGAATGACGACCAAAAAGCGTCAGTGCGGGAGGCTCTGTCGGCATTTATTGCCTACGCCGCGAAGAACGCAAAAGCAGAAGCCAACGGAAAAGCGAAGCCACGCCGCGACAGCGAGCCAGATGACATTCAGTCGATGATTAGAAGATTGCAGAGCGGGCAGCAACTGAGTGATGACGAACTCGACATGCTTGATGAACTGAAAAACATCGTCAGAGGGAAACGGAATGTAACCGAAGACGAACTTGATGCAATGGCTGACCTGGAAAAGGAAATACAAAGGGCACGACGCGCACCACGTCGCCAATTCGAACCAGCACAGCAGGCTCTCTTTTCACGAGGAAACGTAAGAACGGATGTGCCGCTAAGTTCCCGTAGGTCTCTTGCAAGAACCGAGCGTGCCGCTAAACCACGAGGGACAACGCTCCGTAGCGCTGGTGGAGATAAAACAAAAACACCAAGAACACCAGCACCAAAGAGTGGCGCTCCGCGCGGTGTTGGTGCTGGTCCTGGTGGCAAGGCTGGCCACGCAAGAATGACAAGAACGTATGGTCGTGACAAGAAGGGCAGTGACGGAAAGGTATTTGACTCCCTCACACCAGAACAGAAGGATGCCGTTAAGAAGACTCTTGTCGAAGAGGTCAAGCCAGCATTGGATAAGAAACTAAAGGGTTTCTTCAGTAAGTATTGGAAAGCCAGAAGCGAAAGAGGCTCTAAGAAACAAAGCCTTTTGGCTGTCCGTAGAAGAGCAAAGGGTGACGCTCGCGGAAGATACGACAAAGTCGCAGAAGACACCCCACTTGAGTCGGCAGATATTTACGAGATGCTTTATCGACTTGACGGACAAGTGTCCGAAGGTCTACTTGAAAAGTTTGAAGTGTCCGATAAGGACTCGCGAGAATTAAAACTCACCGAAGATGGTGAGGCCAAGGTGAGCGCGGCCAAGAATGGATACACAGTTCAGCAAAGAGCCTTGGATGACGCTCAGACAATCATGAACATGATTGAAGACGGGGACTTCTCCGCTCTTGAGCACTTGCATCCTGCCACCAAGAAGAAGATTGCTGACGTAATCAAAAAGAACGGCGGCGAGGTTCCAAAAGGTTGGATTGATTCAGAGTCATCAGTCGCTGGTTGGGCTGGCGGAGAAGGACGAACAAAGGCCCCAGACGCAATCGACCTAGAGAAAGAACGTGGAATAGGGAAAAAGAAAAAAGAAAAGCGACTCTCCCTGTTCCAAAGACTGCGCCGCGTCGACCCAGAAAGAGAACGAAAAGTTGAATTGCGCGCTGCAAGAAGACAGGGCCGACTCCGCGAGGGTATTGAACTTGACCCTGACCTACAGTTGAAGCGACGTATTCTTCGTGGCCGCGCCATGAAGAGAACTTTTATGTCGAGGTTTAGGAAGAACCGCGACCCAGAAACGCTTGCAACAGACATGAGGGAAAGGCGAGAAGAGGTTGCAGTTCTTAAAACAAATGCTACGGATGGAAAGGTTGAGGTTACTGACGGTTATGTCGACCTTTTGCACGCTCTTGACCAAGGCTTGATTGGGATTAATGAAAAGAAGAGAAAGGGAGCAAGCGAAGAAGAAGTTGAAAGCGAACATAAAGCGTTGTTGCGCAGACTGTGGGAAAACTCGGGCTTTTCAGAAACGCCAATCCAACTGAAAGAAGATGAGGTTAAGTTACTCCTTGATGCTGGTTGGCAACCCATCATGCGTGGCACTGGCCACGAAAAAGTCAATAGCGAAACCTATGTTGAGCAATTCATCACCTCGGAAGGACGATTTATCCCAGGTCAGGGTGGCTCCGCGTTCGGAATCGGCGAATACTTCTCGTACCCAGGCGAATGGGGTAGTTACCATGGCGCGAATCCAACCGACAGACACACGCTCGTGGCACTCCTGCCCCCAACATCAACAATTGTCAAGCAGAGTGAAATTGCACGTGAACATGCAAATCTCGGCGCCATCACAACAAAAATTTCGGACGCATTCAAAATAATCGGTGGTCGAGATGCGACCAAAGCCATGGAGCCAGAAGAACTGGTCGCCGAAATAGACAAAGCGGTCCCAGACCTGTCATCCGACGCATCGCGAACTGGTCAGATAATTAAGCAATTACGCGACAGGCTTGAGGCATTGTCAAAACTGCCCAAAACAAACGACGAAGAACGCGGTGCAGTTCAAGCACAAAAGGAAAAGATTTTGAATTCGCTTGACTATCTACAGCGTTTTTCCAAGCAACGCTCGCCAGAAATGATTGCACCGCTTATCGGTGTTGACGCCATTGACACAAACGAGAATGACTCCTCCATTAAGGACCCAATTCTCCTTCACAACAGAACGTCTGTTGCGGTTCTTCAGGTACCGACAACCTACGACCAGGGCTTGGCATTGGTTTCTGGCCCCAATGGCGAACGAAGGCCCAAGGCGTGGCTTAAGTGGAAGCGGAAGAGTGTTGAAACACCAGAAAGAGAAGCACCAAGAAGAAGGTCGCCACGTCGCGCAAGACGAGCACAGCCGCCAGCACCCCAGCCAGCAGCAACCCCAAATCCGCCGACGCCAACCCCAAGTACGCCAACGCCATCCCCAAGTACACCAACGCCACCCACTCCGTCACCAGACGGCAAGGGCGCAAAAGCACCAGTTGATGTTTCGTCATGGACTTCAAGCAGACCACAGTCGACTGGCTCAAATCCAGCCACACTGCTTACTGCGCCAGACGGAACCCAGTACTACACCAAACTGCCAAAAGGAACCCCAGACGACAAGGACAGAATGGAAACAGAAGCCCTTGCATCAGAACTTTATAAGTTGGCTGGGATTCAAAGCGCCGATGTTCAAATGGGGACCCGCAATGGTCAGCCAGTGACCATTTCAAGAATGGTGCAATCGCGTATGCCAAATTCGCAGGGTGACCAAGACGAAGCACTTAAGGGTTTTGTTGTGGATGCGTGGCTCGCAAACTGGGACGCACCGCTTAACGACAATATCAAGATTGATAGCAATGGCAACGCAGTGAGACTCGATGTTGGCGGCTCACTTGATTTCAGGGCGCAAGGCGCACGAAAAGGTAAGGCATGGGGCAACACGGTTGGTGAAATTGAATCAATGAAAAAAGGTGGAACATACGATTTCAAAAAGATTACGGATGCTGCAATCAAGCAGCAAGCCAAAGCACTGGGTAACGTAACTGACACAGATATTAGGGCAACAGTTTCCAGAATTGTCTCTGACCCAGCAAGGGCAAAGGCACTTGCTGATACGCTTATTGCACGACGAGATGACATAGTCAAGAGGTATGCATAGTCATGGATTACTCACAGGGTATTAAAGCGATGGAGTTGGCAGAAAAAGAATTGCTGGAATTAATGGACTATCCCCCATTCAGCGAAATCGACGGCGGTGACGAAGTCGAACCCGACTGGGGTTTCCCGTCAATCAGTGAACGTGGTGAGGATTTGGCGGAGGCAATCCGCGATGCCATTGACCTCGTACGGACCGAGCAAAAGCGTCTAGAAAAAGCGGGCAAACGAATGTATGACATGGATGGCGCCATACTCGCTAAAGCATTTACAGATGTAGAGAAAGAATTTGCCGATGACCTTGACGAAGCACGCTTGTACCGAAAGCGTTTTCCAAAAACCAGAATTTCTGCCCTGATGCAGGCGTGGAAGCCAAAACAACAAAAGTAGGTTTGGCTCATGGCCGATGAGCAGTCCGATACAAATTCTCGTGTTTTTGCCATTCGCGCATCACAGTGGATTGGTTGTTCTGGAGCGCACAAACACGAGGGTAAGTGGATGCCGTGCGAAACGCATGAAGAACTTCTAAAAATTTCTGGTGAGGCAGAGCCAAAAAAGAAAACTGCTTTTGAAGATTTGTACAAAAGATACAACACGCGAAAAGCAAAAGGGAAAAAGAAAAAGCGCGGTTGGGAAAATTTAAGAGAATTAAGACCGCTTGGCGGGTTTGCAACACTTGAGGGCGGCGGCATAGTTTCTGCCCCAATAAATTCAACAATTTACTCTGGTGGCGTTAAGTCATACATTCCTGGCGTAACTCCAAGAGATAATGACCCAGACGTTTTCACAGACATCGAATCGGCGCGCAAAAGAAGCAGGATGCTGGGGTGCATTGGGGTGAGAAGAATGCCTTCTGCAAGCGGAAGAACAGTTTGGATGCCGTGTACAACGAATACCGATTATGCGCGCCTTGCTGGAACGACATTTCTTGGCAGAAGAGGTCAGCAAGAAGCACAGCGCAGAATGATTAGAACGATTGTCAGAAACGAATTCCGTAACGAAGAGCGAAACAGAAGAATTAGAAAGAAGTCACTGTTCGAGGAGTTGGTCCAAGACAAGAGTCTACTTGGAAGAGCCATAGGCAGAATAAATTCACCTGGTTCTTTGTCAAGAAGACTAAGAAGAGGAATGTCTGCTGGCGGCAGAATTGAAGGAGTACTTGACCCCCGCGTGAGAAGAGACCTTGATGGCGACGGTCTCATTTTTGATGGCACGTGGAGAGAAATGCCAGACCCAACCAGGGCGACAACCGCAGCGTCGAGAGTGCTACGAAGTTCTGGTGATGCGACACCACCAGAAATGAAATGGTGGAAATCTAAAACAGACAACACCTGGCTGACGCCAAACAGAATTGGCAAAGGGGGGAAACTCAAAGCCTCCGAAATACTCAACTTTGACAGAGTGCGCTTGCGAAAAGACAGAGACGAACAAGCCGAAGTTCTCGGTGTATCACGAGAAGTCATAGACGCCATGCACCAGCCAGGCGCATCATTGGACCCAGAGGATGCAGACAAACTCTCCCTAAGAGCACTTGAATTGCACCCAGCGCTCATTTGGGGCGCATCATGGCTAGAGCCAGATAGGAAAAAGAAAACCAAAATACGAAGAACCAAAAGTTCACGCGGCAAGTACGGCTCGCTTGACGGAAGACAGGTTCGCGCCAAAAAACGTGGCGCTGGGGAATTGGACGACAGGGACAAGCGCGTTCTTGAAATGCGCGCAAACGGCGCAACAATGCAGGAAATAGCGGATGAACTCAAAGTAACAAAACAAAGGGCTGACCAAATTTACAAGAGGGCGGTTAAAAGAAATACGCAAGCAGACATCAGTAGAGATGGCAGCATCCTTCGCAGTCAGGGGACAAATCTTGCGCGCGGTGACGGGATGATTCGCCGAGACGAACGTGGAAAGCCAATTCGTCAGGCAGACAGAAGAAAAGAAACCCTTGAGCAGACAATAGCCAAACTCAAAGAAATGGGTTTTTCTGATGAAGAGATAAATCTGCTTATGACTGGTGACCGAAACACACCTGTCGATACGACCACAAGAGATGTTGATACCTCAGAGGCAAGAAGGCTTCGGTCTTCTGGTCGAGTCAATTCGCCAGTTGGTCTAAGGTCTGGCGGCTTCAGTATTAGTCAGATGGAAATAACGCCGCCCAAAGAGTGGCCAGAATCGTCAAAAACACACATGCTCAACTGGGCAAATGGAAGACCATCTTTCAATATCCCATACTCAATAAGCCAAAAACACAAGCGTGATGGAAGTCTTTCCGACAGAGAATGGAAGACGCTACTTAGGTTCTACAAGCAATGGGGCCCAGAAAATACATCTGGGAGAAGATTGCGTTCTGGTGGCGGTGGAAACATCACTGATACATACACCAATGTTGGTGCAAGAAGAATGGCACAAATCATTCTTGACAGAGTAAAGCCGCAGTCCAGAAATAAGCCAGTAGGTAAAAGACGGCACTTCCACATAATTGGTCCAGGCGGAATGGGAAAGACCACGCTGCGCGAGTTTCTAACGAAAGAAGGGGTAATACCTGGCGACGACGAAGCGGCGCTTGTTGACCCCGATTTCATCAAAATGGGAATTGTTGGGTATGAGGGTGGAAAAGGTTCAGAACTTGTTCATAGGGAGTCGGCACATTCGGCAACACATACGGTGAATGACGCGCGAAAAGAGGGCATGGACATAATCACTGAAGGAACTGGATACAGACTGCACGACTACAAAACGACAAGTGACAATACCTATGAGAAGGTGTTTCACATTCCGTACCTGCCATACGATGAAGCAGAAAGGCGAGTCCGCGTAAGAAATGCACAAGGAAAAAGACAATTGCCAGTTAGTCAAATAAGGGCCAAGGGTGCTGGCCTGTATGGATTCATAACCGACCACCTGAGAAGAGGCGAAGCGCAAACAATGTATATCTGGGACATGGACGTTCCAGAAGGGGCTGCGCCAAGGGTCATCGCAAAAATAGAAGATGGTGTTTTTCAGGCTTTTGACGAACCAAAATTCAAGGCTTGGGCCGTGCAGCACGGTGGTAGGGGTGGGGATTCCGATATCTCCTGGTTCAGGAGAAACTTCCCTTCTAAATAAAACATCTATTTACACACATTGATTTGCCCATATTTACACAAGAGTTACACTACGCAACAATTATTTTCTGTATCTTTGATACCTAAGGGCTGGGTGCTTACCTGAGCCATGAAGCAACAAGTCCAAATACTCACAAGAAAGCAAGTCAATCACATGTCTACTCAAGACACCAGCAGATTGAACGAACTGCAGACAGCACTTCGT
>Ga0194116_10001409_pt1 | contig 34258 bp, 37 predicted proteins | sample TA2MahsurfametaG_4_FD_148617 | JGI IMG/M metagenome (GOLD analysis project Ga0194116, IMG submission 148617) | Freshwater microbial communities from Lake Tanganyika, Tanzania - TA2015008 Mahale S9 surface | ecosystem: Environmental > Aquatic > Freshwater > Lake | place: Tanzania: Lake... | reverse complement strand
ATCCCCAATATTCTCATATTTTTTTATTTTTTCTCTATAAATACTCTTATTAAGGAAAGAGATTAAATTAAAATCTAAAATATTTTTTTTGCAAATATAATTTATATTTTTTTTTATTAAACATACAAATAAATTTAATTATATTGTTTTAAAACATTTTTACAAGATTTGAAATCAAAATTCATAAAATTCATTTTAGATTTTAAATTATCATTGTATTTCCCAAAAATATTTGATTGGTTATTATTCGAAATCTTCAATTCATCATTATCAACTATATTTTTATTAATTTTTTCAGCAGTCCACAATATATTTTTTAATTTACTATCATTATGAGAAGCTTCATTTGTAATTTTTTGATTATTCGGATTTCTAGATAAAAAAGCTAGAACATTTGAATTTGATATACTTCTTCTGGGTAATAAAATATTTTTATCATAACGATCAATTATTTTTAAAATTGGTTTTTTCTCTACATCTTTATTATACTCAAATAAAAGATTTATTTTTGTTGAAGATTTATTTTTTGAATTTTTATTCTTATAACTACTCATTATAGTTATGATTAGTTGCCTGTCTTCAATATTAACGAATTGGCAAAAATAATTTACTGTCGGAAATTTATCAAGATTTTTTACTTGAGGTAAATGCTTCTCAACAAAATTTCTATAATTTTCAATTTGAGAAATTGGATTATCATTAAGCCATAAAATTGATAAACCTTGTAATTTTTCCAAATACAAGACTTGATTTAACTCTTTTATATTATTTTTCCTCAAGTATAATTCTTTTAAATTTGGGCAATTTCTTAGAACAGATATATCTGAAATGTTATTGCAAGATAAACATAATGTTATAAGATTCGTACATTTATTTAAAATTGATATATCTTCGATATCTATTCCCCAAAAGTTTATCAATTGTATGTCTGCTATTTTTTTAGAAGAATAGGAATATTTTTCTTCTATTAATTCTTCTGTTAATATTTTTTTCATTTAAAATAATATTAAAGTCTATTATAAAAACAATTAATTTCAAGAATGAACATTTATTAAAATCGATTTCTATAGATTTATAAAATTTTGAATCAACAATCAAAATATGTATTAAAATTATCTTTCTTTTGATAAATTTATTAAACATAAAATTTATGAAGTTTTCTAAATAATATAATTAATAACTGAATTTATTTTAAAAACTGTTTATTTGAGTCTTTCAATTAATTGTTTTATTTGAATTTAATATTTTTATAGCCAGAGAATGACCGTAAGGAATCCCAAGTTCTTTATCTTCCCAATTAACTAAAATGCTCTCATCCCATAAATTTTCCTTAAAAGGCTTACTATTTCCATTTTCATATTCATACACACTAAATATCAATTTTTCTTTTTTAAATAATGCAGAATGTAGTTTTTCAAAATTTATCCAAGTTATAGATTCTATTTCATCTTTTTGATAAGTTATATTTATTGAATCTTTTTCTGTGTCAATTTTAATAATATAAAATAATGCAAGACATTGGGATGTAGCTAATCCTTTGACTAAATATTCTGGATAAACGCTTTCATAGAGCATAAATGGATGTAATTCTACTTTTATTTTTTGATTTAGAATATTTGTATACTCAAAACTCTCATTGGAAGATTTAATAATTTTGATTCCTATTTCTTCTGTTAATTCTCTTATTAATGCTTCTTCAAAATTTTCTTTATCTTCAAATCTACCTCCAGGAAAGACCCTAGATAATATATAAAACAATATCAATAATCAAAATTATCTTGATATGAATTTAAAAATTTCAATTCTTGATTTACCACGCAAGTGGAAAAGTGCTTAAATTTATACTTCTTCTAGTTAACAAAATATTGTTCTAATTTTATATGTGAAATAAATTTTTCATTTAAATTTTAAGTACATATTTATCAAAGATAATTCCAACAGAAGCTAGTGATATATTTTTATTTTTCATCTTTTGCAAATTCTCAAAATGTTCTTCAAAAGTTTGAATTTCTTCCTTAGACTTGTTTGTATACAATCCTTTTAAAGGGCAATTTGGAGAGTGATCTAAATGAATTTTAACATTTTCATAATTTGGTAATAAAAATTCCTTTAAAAATTCTTGTTGCTGGTCTGTTTGTTCAAAAAAACATTTTCCAAATTTAAGACTAAATTTTTCCTTTTTAATTATCATTTTTTTCTCAAGAAATTTTTTCATTTAAATAATCAAAATCGAAATAATTTCTTTTTTTAAAAGAATTGACTTTAAGAAAAACATATTAATTCGGTTTATTTATATTATAAATGATTACAAAAAATTTTAAAAATATAAATAATTTCCTAAAGTTTATACACACAAATCACATAGAAATCTCGAAAAATATGACATTAAATAAAATATTAAAAGTCAATTTTTTTTCAATAGTTAATAATTTGAATAGGATTAATCAGATTTCATATAAAATAAAGGAATCTCCTAAAATAAGAATTAAAAATATCCACAACTATTCTTTTACTATTAAAATTGATAATCAGAATCCCAAAACAGAAAAAAATGAATCAAAAATAAGCAAAGAATTCATTATTGAAAGATTAAAAGTAAATTTAATTGAAATAATGAAAGAGAGATTCGATATACTAGGAACCCAATCAAGTTTTACTAATATATTTGATTTCAATTCTCCATATGATATTGTTATACATTTGAAAAATACAAAATATTTGAAAGTTTTCGGAGCTAATAATATGTTTTTCAATAACTCAAAATATGTATTACTTGAAACAGATGAGAAGTTAAATTTGAATTTATCTTTATCGGATGAATTATATCTTTCAAAATCAGAGATTTTTAACTTGCTTAATAAAATGTTAATTGATTTAGAGGTTGAAAATTTTTATACAGAAAATGAAATAATAAAATTGATAGATAAAAGTTATAAAAAGAATTCTAATTTGAATGTTATAATTGAATTATTAGAAAATACAGTAAAAAGCTCTCAAATAGAAAATAAGAATGAATCAAAAATTAAATCATAACAATTTTAAAATAATTAATTATCAAATTTATTTAAATTATTAAAAATATATTTTAGATATTTGAATTTTCATTATATTCAGGTAATTTATTTTCACAATTTTTTAAATGTTGAGAATATTCATCAATTTCAAATTTTTTTTCACATAATACATTAAAACATTGAATTTTTACTGAAAAATTTTTTAAATTTTCTGATTTCCAATTAAGATTGAATAATTGATCCAAAAATACCCCTTTTGGGTCTGTGTCGAAAAACTCGAAAAGTTTTATTAAGTTATTAAAATTTAAATCAATAATAAATTTATCATTTTCATCTGAGATTTTATTTTCCTCATGATGATTGATGTAATCTTCACATTTTTTAATTCTCTCCAAAATATAAAGTTCTAAATTCAAAAATTTTTGCATAACATTTTTTTCAATAAAGAATGTCAATTTTATATCATTTATTTTATCATAAAAATATCCTTCTCCATTTATAATATTTTCTTCATAAAAATTCAAAATATAATCTTCATCACAAAAATAATAAGTACATATTCCATTTTTCTTATCATCTTTCCAAAATCCTTCTATCCTCTCTCCGTTAGAATAATAAGTAATTCCAAATCCATTCTTTGTATCATTCTCAAATTGACCCTCAAAATAATCTCCATCAGCATAAAAATATTTTCCAATTCCATTCATATTGTCCTGTTTGAATTCGCCTTCATATCTCTCATTTCCTCCAAAATAGAATATTCCATCTCCTTCCATTTCACCTTTTAAAAATTCTCCAATATAATAACTCCCTGAAGGATAATGATAATTTCCAAAACCATGCATTTCACCCTCATGTATTTCTCCATAATATTCACTTCCATTTCTATAAAAAAAAGATCCATAACCTTCAAATGCATCATTTTTGAATTCACCAACATATCTTTTTCCACTTTCAAAAAGATAAACGCCAAATCCCTCCTTTTTATCATTTTTGAAAACTCCTTCAAATACATCACCATTTAAATCAATTAAAAGCCCTTTTCCCTCTTTTTTTCCGTTTATTATTTGACCCTGATAAAATTTTTCAGACATTTGACTATTTTTATTTGCGAAATCTTCCATTAAATATAGTTGTTTTTCTAGGTCAAGTAATTGAGAATCTGTTAATTCATCTGGATTGATATTATCAAAGTTCATGCCAAATTTATCTTTTTCATTATTTTCCATTGAATTTAATTTAATAAAGTAATGAAAATTTAATTTGAATATTGTATATTTTTTAAAAAGAATAAATGTAAATTAAAACATATATTTATATTAAAGTTTTAATTATAATTTTCATGTTTTCTTTAATTTTATCAATTCAAATTTAAAATTCAAATTTTTTTTCAGTTTTATTTTTATATTATTTGATATTTCTAAAAACAACTACAAATAAATTATTTTTTTCAAATCTAACTCGAAAAATGAATATAAATTAATTATTTAATTTATGGGAAATTGTTTGAGAAAAAAAGGGAAAAAGAAGAATATAAATAATTCGGTAATTTTAGAAACAGACACAAATTTAATTGAAAATAAAAAGGATAAGAAAAATAAAAACAATGACAAAGATAAGAAAAATAAAAATAAAGACAATTCTCAAAAATGTAAATTTCTTTATTTTATCATTTTATTTCCATACTTAAATTAATAATAAAGCTAAAGAATCTAACAATCCTTTGGAAGAGATTTTAGATGTTAAAGACTTACAAATAAAAGGAGAGATGTTAATGTCTGAATCCATCGGGAAACCTAAAGAACTATATGAAACAATTGAAAATATATCTCCAAGTAAAATTACATTACATTTAATTTTCAATTTTCAAATTATAGTGTCCTATGGATTGATAAAAAAAGTTAGACATAAAATTACAGATAAGATAAGAGCAATGAAAATTATTAAAAAAGAATTGATTGAAGTAGAGGAAGATGAAACTATTTTTCTAAAAGAATTAGCATTGCTGAGATCTTTAGATCACCCAAATATTATTAAATTATATGAATTTTATAGAGATGAAAAATACTTTTATTTATTGGCTGAGTAGAAATTATAATTGATTATAATTTTATAAAGTTGATTTTTTGTATTATTTTTTTTATAAAGATTTTAGATATTGTGAATATGGAGATTTGTTTAAAATTATAAAACAAAATGAAACTGGAATAAATGAATGTACTGTTGCAAATATAATTAAACAAATTTTATCTGCAGTCTCTTATATGCATGCAGCCAATATAATCAATCGAGATTTAAGATTAGAAAATATTTTAGTTCAATCAAAAGAAACTAAAACTGTAAATCAAAATGAAGTTGATCTATATAATATTAGAATTGGTGATTTCAAATGTGCACGTTCATTCAAGAATTCAAAAAAGCTTAATAAGAAAGTTGGTAATCCTTATTATATTGCTCCCGAAGTGTTGAAACGAAGATACACAGAAAAATGTGATATATGGAGTTGTGGAATTATAATGTATATTTTACTATGTGGAAAGCCTCCCTATTGTGGATGCTCAGAAAAAGAAGTTCTAGAAATGATAGAAAGACCGGATTTTAAATTAGAATTTTTAGGTAATAAAAAAAATTCATAAACAATAAAATTTATTTATTTATTTAATATAGATAAAAATGTAAATTTATTTCAGATGAAGATTTAAGAGATGTTTCTGATGAATGCAAATCCTTATTAGTAGAATTATTGAAATTGGATTTTATAAAAAGACCATCAGCCCAGGAAGCCTTAAAACATCCATTCTTCAAAACACATGAAGTAAAAGTGATTATTGAAAAGGATTTTATTGTAGATTGTCTTAATAATCTTCTAGCATTTTCTCCAGATTTGAAATTTCAACAAGCAGCTTTGGCATTTATGGTTCATCATTTAACAGATATAAATGAAATTAGAGATTATAAAAATCTTTTTGAATTGCTAGATACGAATAAAGATGGAAAATTAAGTCATAAAGAAATTATAGATGGTTTTAAAGCTATAGATATGAAAATTGAAAAAGATTTACAAAGAGTTATAAAAAAAATAGATCAGGATAAATCTGATTCAATAGAATATGAAGAGTTTTTAAGAGCTGTCATTGATAAAGAAAAAATAATTTGTGATGATAAATTAGAAAAAACATTTAAATTATTTGATAAGGACGGAGGAGGTTCGATTACTCCTGATGAATTAAAAACATTTTTGGGAATATCTTCTAAATATTCAGATAAAGTTTGGAATGAGATTATTTCACAGATTGAACATAAAAATGATAATGAATTAACTCTAGATGAATTTAAAAAAATGATGAAGTTAATATTAAAGAAAAAATGATATGTATAATTATTTAAATATAGAAATAATTTGTTAATCTGAAAAAATTATTCATAAAATCGATACTCTTTTTGGAATTAATAATTATTTTTTCGGTTTTTTAGAATAACAAAATGGCTTGAATTTATCAATAATTATAAAATTTATTATATATTTAAATAGAGTTTTAAAATATTAATTATCTATAGAAAAGTATCAAAAATATTAATATTAGATAATTATATAATTGAATTTAAAGGAGTGTGGTTGTCATTATTTGCACTTTTTGTTTTATCAAGTTTTTCAATCATTTTATCTATTTCTTGCAAATAAAAAACGTGTTTGAAAAATATTTGATTTTGTTTTTTTATAGCATCCGAACAATATCGTAATACCTGTCCTCGATAATTATTTTCAATATTATTATCGATATCATTTAATTCCTCAGTATCATAAGTTCTATTTTTTATATCATAGTTTGAATTGATCTCATCAATTGTCATTCTATTACTATTTATTTGTTCTTTTTTATATAATTTTTCTTTTAATATTGTTTTCAGTTTACTTTCATTTTTTATTTCTGATGAATTTAGATTTTTTAAGCTAGTAGCATATTCGACCACTTTAGGAGTGATTTTTATTTTTTTATTAATCATCAAATTAGGAAAAAGAGGATTATTCAGATTTTCGAAAATACAAATTTTTGGAGTTAATAAAGATTTTAATGAATTCAATTTCTCTGAATCATAGATATTTCTTTCTGACCAAATATTTATCATTCTATGAATCTCTTTTTTTGTTTTATCATTTACCATATGATATAGTAGGGGATAAACTTCCAAAATATGTTTAAAAAAAGATTCATGAAAAGTAAATTTTTTATATGCTGAATTTTGAATTATATCATTTGCAAGATAAACGTAGGGAAGTTTATTTGATTTTCTCATACAATAAAATTTCCATAATTTAACAAGGTCTTCTACAATAGATTCATCTTTCTTAAAAGTTGATAAAAATTCTTCTGATGTTTTTTCTATAGTACTTTGAGAACAATCCAAATTCGATAATTTATCTTCTAAAATTTTTATTGATTCATTCATTTTTCTTAATATATTTATTTTTAAACTTAATATTGAACTTTAATTTTTTAAAAAGTTAAATTTTTGAGGACTTTAATTTTATAGTTTTTTATCTTCAGGAAAATCATCATGCTTTTATTACATGAAATAAGGTTTGTTATAGTAATTTATAAAATAAAAAATTTATTAAAAAATATTTCACATATATAAATATAAGAATATCTTGAAAGACAAATTTATATTTTGATTTCAAATTACTTTCATAATATTTATTGAACAAAATTTAATTAATTAAAAATTTTTTAATACTAAATTTTAAAAAATTAACAGTTAAATTATTATTGATTGTTTAAACTTAAATGATAATAATTTGTAAATTATAAATCAAATTTTATTGGATCGTAGTTTTAGAATATGAATTATGGATATTTCTTCTATCCATATCATTTTTCATAGATTCTTTCAAACCTATTCATTAGGTATAATTTTATTTAAATTATATTTTATATTATTTTTATCTAATGATTTAATAACAAAAAATTTTTGTTAAAATTAAAGTAAAAAATCAAAAAGTTGAAATATCTTATTAACATTATAAAGTTTAATTACTCAATAATATAATCCTAATACTGAAAAATTTGAAGGAATTAGTTAGTTTATTCTAATTAATTTTTAATCATTTTGAAATAAATTAAAATAATATTCTCTTAATTCAATAATATCCCATAACCATAAAAATTTCTCATTAAATTTCTCTATATGAGAGAATTTAATTATAATTTCATCGAATGATTTATTATTAATTAATTTATCATCTTTTAAAATTTGTTGCATTCCTTCTTCTAGTAATTTAATTATTTTTTCAATTTTTTGTACATTTTTAAAACCTTTAGAGTATTTATTAAGATTTTCTAAAAATTTTTGGTCAATATGAAATTGCCCCATATTAAAGGATTCAACATTTTTATTCATCGAAGACGATTTTTGAATAGTCAAAAAATTATCCAAATCATCTTTGTCGATATTACTTAAACGATTTTTGTCTAATTGATTAAAATTAATAAGATCTTTTCTATTTAAATTGTATATAAACTCAAGAGTTGAAATTATTTTGTGTGGAATTTCAATTATATTTTTTGTTATATATTGTTTAATAAAATCAAAGAAATAAAAATATCTTAATTCTTCTTCCTGTGAATACCTAATTTTAATCAAAGTTTCTAAATTTTTATAAATCTGTTCTATATCATTTTTAAATACAAAACATATTGTTTTATAAAGTAACAAATATTCAGGATCATCATTTAAGAAATCATTATAGGAAGGAAATAAATTTAGTTGAATAATATAATAAGGATTTGATTGTATTTTATTTTCAATAAATAATTTTTTGAGAAGGAAGTTATAATTTTCTTCTGAAAACAAAGTAATTTCTTTAATAATTCCATTGTCATCGATAATATTTTTTAATGTAGCTTTATTATAAAATTCATGTATTTCATTAAAATTGTATTTTCTTATCTTCAAATCAAAAAGAACTTCTAAAATAAAATTTTCATATATGTTATTAGTAGAGAATTTATATGAGCAGCAATTACCCATTTTTATGATTATTATTAATTAAAATGAAGAGAAAAAATGTCTTTTATCTTATCTTTTTAATAAATTTATTACTAACTTTTTACTCTTTCAAATTAAATTCCAACCTGCCGAATTTTGATAAAAATATCAATGATGATCTTACAATAATAGCCGATGGTAATGTTTTATTAATTATAAAAGTAATCACGAATAATTATTCAAATATTTTTAATTTCATAATTTTATAAATAAAAAATCAAGCTAGTATTTCCAATATATGTATAGATTTAATCTGAGATCTAATAAATAAAAGTTTATTTTGAATTCATAAATTCATATTACAATTATATTCATAAATAAAATTAAAAATTTTATGTTTTAAAAATCTTCAGATATATTAAATTTGATGAATTCAAATTTTGATGCTTTCCTTAAACCTGTCGTGAATATTATTTCGAATAGTAAGAAAGATAATGGTCCAAAGAAATTAAACTCGAATAATCTAAATAATAAAAAAATAAAGTTAAATCCAATAACTAATCTTCTCAAAAATAATATTAATTCAAATCTTTCACAAGGTTATCTATCCTCCTTTTATCATAACCAAACAGACTCTTTAGAAAAATCTTTGATTTCAAAAAATGAAATTGAAATTAATAAAAATAGTGAACCAGTGATAAAAAATGAAAAGGTTGAAAATATGAATTATATAAACAAAAAAGAAAATGTTAATATTGATAATGATAAAAATATTAAAACAATTTCAATATTTGATGATATGGAAGATTCGGATTTAAGAAACAATAAAAATAGTATTCTTGTTTCAATTCCAACAAAACAATTTTCAAATAAGAATGAAAACGGTATAAATTTATTAATTTATTTTTAGAAGATATTCAAAATAATTTATATTCTATAGAAGAAAAAACGAATAAAACTCCTTCAAATGTTGTTAATTCATATAAGGAAATCGAAAATAATAAAAAGGATATTGCATTTAATAATTTGATAATTAAATTGAATCAAGAATTAATTGAAGTTAATAAAATTTTAAATAAAACAAAAATATTAAAAAATAAAATCAAATAAGGAGTAATAATTATCCTTTTAAATAATAAATAATTTCGGATCATTTAAATTAAATTCTTGTTACATTAGTGAAATAAAAATAGTAAGTAATTTTTTTTAAAATTTTAAAAAATTTATAAATTTTATTAAGGAATTTTTATAATATCATTTAAAAAAAATATATTCATTTCAAAATTTATCATTGTTATTCATTAAATTATTTAAATCACCGTTTGTCTCTTCATATTTGAATTTTTTTATCATTACTTCTTTCCATTGATCAAAATCTTTGGCCCTTTTTTTAGTACTAGCATCTACTTCTGCTTTCATACTATTAATTTCGTCCTGAATATTTTGCATAGTCTTAGTGTTATTTGACAAAATTGCTTTAATTTCATTGAATTTTTTTATTAATTCATCTTCCTGTTTTTTAAATAAATTATTAGGATCTTTTTCATCTTCAATATTATTTATAATTTTTTCTCTTCTTATATTTTCTATCTATATTTTAAACGATAATTATAAAAATTTATAAAGCTTACACTGGTTTTAATTGAATTACTCATGTCTCTAACTTTTGTATATTCTTGTGCAAGAACTCTTCCTTGCTCAAATTTATCTTTTAAAATTTTTCTTCTATTTTCCTCTTCTTGTGTTGGAAATCTAATGTAGTTGTTTTTGAAAACTTCATACATTTTTAATTCATTTAAAATAATTTCCTTCGTTAGTTTGATTGGTTGATGGGTAAAAGTATTAACAGTATTTATCTCTTTTAAAAGACTGATTGGAACAGGATTATAATTTGAAGATTGATTAATATTAATAGAATTATTGTTTGGATTATTTTGAGAAATATTATTTCTTGCATTTCCATTATTAAAGAAATTATTGATTTGGCTTGAAGAGTTATTATTCAAATTATTAAGTATTGTATTTGAGCTAATTGTATTCATATTATTCATGTTTGAATTAGCATTTGTAGTTCTACTATTTGTATTTGAAAAACTTGTATTTCTTGAATCATCGATTTTATTAAAATTATTTTTTGTATTGTTAAAATTATTGTTATTCTCAAATGCGTCTCTTAAATTATCATTTTGTCTAAATTTTATTTTATCGAAATCTAATGCATTCCCATATACATTATTTCTTATTTCAGCTAATTTTTGTTCTTCCTCTTCTAATCTATCTAGTAAGCGTTTGTTAGGTTCGAGAGACTTTTTGTAATTTTCCTCCATTGCTTTATATTTGTCTATAACTCCTAATAGAACTTTCATCTCTTCATCTCTGGATTTTATCATTTCTTTTAAATTGACAATTTCACCTGTTAATTTTCTATTAATTATATCTAATTCTTTTTTTTTATCCAAATCTACATTATTCGTCAAAACTACTTCTTTATTATTTCCTGAACTTATTATTATTTAAAATGTAAAGAATATAAAAATTTAAATAATTCCAAATCAAATTTTAATTCATAAATTATTTTTCTTACGAGAATACTTTTTTTTCTAATTCATAATACATCAATTTTATAATGCTGAAACATTCTTGAATCATAAGCATATCTTTTAAATTTATATTGGTTTTGAACTCTCTATCTTCTAGTAAATAATCATTGACAATTTTTTTGCAATTAGTAATATCATCTTCATCCAAAAAGGTTTTTTGTTCGTAACCTTTTACTAATGCTAATTCATTCTTCAATTCATGTATTTCCTTTTTCTGTTTTTGAATAACAATTGATGGATCTTCTATTTCATTTATCTTAGCAGAGTTTTTAATTAATGCTACTCTTTGAGCAAATCTACAAGTTGACATTGATTCTAAAACATCTATTTGATCACCACTCATTGTTGCAATCATTCTTGTCTTACAATTTCCTCCTAATGAATCTCGTAAACACATTGTCATCATTGAATTTCTATATGGAATATGTTTATCTTTTCGATTCAAAGCAATGATAACTTGTTCTAGAAAATGTAGAGAAAGATTAATATTTAGAGCTTCTTCCATTCTTACTCCGTTCAAATCAGTTTTATGAGGTTCTTTGGTATTTTAATAAAATTTGAAAAAAATTTATTTATTTTTTTAAATATTTTTGTATTTTTAATTTCTCTCCAAAATTTTTTAATTACTTTCACTTCCTGATAAATCTACAATATGTAATTTGGATAAAGTTTTTTTATCTTCTTCTCCTATTTTTTGTGACTCTATTTGAATCATAAAAATGCAATGAGAACGAGTAGAAGCATCATTTTTAGGAGTTTCTGCAATAACTCTATTATCATCACCCACCATTAAATGGAATAATGCTTCTTCTTCATTTTCTACTTTGTGAACAGATAAATTATATAAAATAAATTGTTTATTTTGATTTTCTCTTAAAATAACTTTAGGTAAATCTTCCAAATTTTTTGTATTTGCATCTGCATGTAAAAGATCAAATCCATCATTATTATAAATTTCCAAATATGAAACATAGATGGTCCATTTGTAATCTGATCTTCGATGAGTTTCTTTAAAAATATAATTCAAGGCTCTTGGAATCAGACCTCTATCTTCTAGTCTTTCAGCACCTCCTGTAATTGTATATGTTTTTCCAGAACCAGTTTGCCCATAGGCAAATATTGTTCCATTAAAACCATTTAAAGCTGAGTCACATACTTCTTTTCCTATATTTTCAAAGATATCCTTTTGTTTTGTATCCATATCAAATATTTTTTCAAATTGATATTTATGTTTTTCTTTAGTATTATTTACATATCCTTGATTTTGTTTTGTAACTGATAATTCGAGTGATTTTTCATCAAGTAGATCTTAATTAAATTTGTTAATTTTAGTTTTGATTTAGAAAATAAACTCTTTAAAATGAAAATAATCTGATCCTCAAATTTATTAGTTTCAAACTTACTTATATGTTGATGGTTTCTTATAGTTGGCCTTATACGCATAAATACTCTAATAGTTTCATCTGTTTGTTGATTACTATTGCTATTTTCCATTTTTTTTATAAAATTTTTATTTTATCAGGAACTGAAAGTTTAATTAATAATTGATTATTCATCGTATTTTTTAAGAGAGAATAATTTTAGATTGTAATTTGTTTAGAATATATTAAACAAATATTATTCTCAAAAATATTGAAAGAATACTCTTTATATTATAGAATTAAAAAAATTTAATTGTTTTTTAAATAATTTTCAAAAAATGATAAATCTATTTATTTTTATATTGAATCAGAACTTTAATTTTATCATTTGATAATTAAAAAAATATTGCGAAATCTTTGTAAAATATCTTTAAAAAAATTAAGCCTAAATTGAATACTTTAAACATCAATTTAGCAAAATTTCCTTTTGTGATTTAAAATTGAAAAATTTTTTTAAAAAGGAAATTGATTTTCGACGAAATTATTTTATTTTTTATTTATAAGGATTATAATTGAAATTATTCATATTCATATTGTTATAATTGAAATTTCCCCCACTATTATTCATCCATTGCTGATTTTGGGAATTCATCATTCCTGGGTTTTGATTGTAAAAATTCTGTTGCATAAAATTAGGATTATTCATGTAATTTTGAGGTTGGTTGCCAAATCCCATATTATTCATATTTTGATTAACATTTGGAAAATTTACGTTGGTATTATTTTGATCTTGATTTGAAACTAAATTTCCAATCTTATCTTTTAATTTTGTATTGAGGATGATTCTTGATAAATTATTTTTTAAAGCTTCTAAAGTCTTAGATTTATCAGTTTTTTCATCTATTCCATCAACTGCCAGAATTTGTAAAAAATCATTTTTTTGAGTATTAATTTTTTCATTAATTTTTATAATTCTATCATCAAAGTCATTTTTATAGGCTCTAAAATCATTCAAATGATTAGAATTATCTTCTATCAAAAATTGATCAAACATCGATAGTTTTGATTGAAAACCTTGATTACAAGAATGAGTTGAGTTTACTGTAAATGTAGGTTTTACTTCGCATATTTTAGCAGGTTTATATAAATTATTATCTGTCCAATCTATATCTTTGATTGCGGCGAAAAATTTATTAATGTCTTCATTCACTATTACGCTTCCTCCAATTTTTCCCATCATCAACATGTTTGTATTCATTTTTTATTATAAATTTTAATATAATAAAAAAATATTTAAAATATTATAGATCAAACAAACTATATATAAAGAAGAATCTTTATAAATTAAAAACTTGACTTAATATATAATAAGATTTTTATAATAGTCAATAAATTATATTTATTAAGCAAAGCTTAAAAATAAATAATAATTTTTATTTTGAAATTTATTATTATGAAATAATAATCTAAAGTAGGAATCTATCAATGAATTGTTGTAATTCGTTACCACATTGTGTTTTATTTGGAGCACATAAACATTTATGATTTAATTGATGAGCAAATTGATAATCCTTGCAAAAACACAATTCTCGTTTTAATAATTTACACTCATTTAAACATTTATCTTGAAATTCTTTCTGGCAATCTGTTAATTTAATTGTTGAAGATTTTTTATTAAGTAGGGAATATACAGTCTGAGAAAGGGCGATCAGCATTAATATAAATGGAAATTTTAAGGAACTCTTACTCATTGACTTTTTTTTATTTTATAAAAGTAATAAAGAATATTTAATGATTGGTAAAAATCTATAGTTTTTTAGTATATTTATTAATAAAAAGCGTAATTAGAATTTTATTTAGTATTTCTTTGAGAAAAGAAATAAAATTTTTAATTAACGATAAATTTTAAGGAAAAAATTTACTTTTACACTTTATTAGATATGTAAATACTCTAATCTAATTATAAAATTTAAAATTTATAGAGATAATTTTAAATTTATAAGTGAAAATAAATATTACTTCAGTTTTAATATGTATTTATTTAATTTTTTCAATGGTGCATCAAATAAGATGTAAAGAATACTACTGTTTATAATCAAATTCATGTAGCAAACTATAGATATGAAAACAACATTGAAAAATTCAATTTTAATCCTTGATTCTGATTGATAAAAAATAAAACAAATTAATATATTCATCATCAAAAGAAATCCGAAATAAATTTTATTTTTAAAAGTCCATTGGTTACTCTTTAGTGCGTTATATATAAAGTTATTTTCTGATTTTGATAATCCAGAACAAAAAAAAAATAAAACAATAATAAATATCTCAATATCAATCATATAAAAGCAATTTAGAATAGTATTTTTCAAATATATATAGTAAATATCATCATTGTTATAGATTTTTAAAACTTTATTTAAAATATATTGAGAGGTTGCTAAGATTGTTCCAATTATAAAAAGTAATATTAATAAAAATCCATGAGTTTTTGTTCTTGAGTTTTTTAAAGTTTTGAAACTATTATAAATTTTAAATGGTAAAATTAGATAGCTTTTGCCAGTGGTTTTCAAATCCTCATAGGATAAAGACTTTTGATGTATGAAATTCATTGCACCAAAAATTACTCCTATAAGATATATACTATAATTAAAAATGGGATTTATTGATATATAATAATAAAAATTGCTTCTGTAATAAATTGTCGGGTAAAAATCATTGTTATTTTTATTTAGAAGAAAGAAAAGAAGAATTTTTGCTATTATTGATAATGGAATAAATGCAAAAATCACTAAGTCTAATCTATTATTTCTTCTGTAAGCAAAATATAGGAGAAAAGATGTTAAAATAAAAAACTTTATTTCTAAAGACATAATCCAAAACAAATAAACAAAATTTTTTTCTTTGTAATTGTTAAAATCGAATCCATCTATCAAGAAAATCTGGAAGATTAAATCAATAATTCCAAATGTATCAATTATATTTTTTTTAAAATATACCCACATAGGGCCAATTTGGCTTATCATAGGGAATAAAGTATACATGCAAAATTTAAAAAAGAAAATCATAAAAATATAAAGTAAATATTTATGAAATTGTCTCATTAAAAAAGAAAATAAATATTTAATAGGCAATGCATAAGTTGTACTACTATTCTTTTCTGAATCTGAATTTTTATTTTTTTTATATACTGATGTTTCATTAAATTCTTCTTCACATGCCATAAAATTTTGTTCATCAAAAAACTGATCTCCTGATACTCCTTCATTTATAAAATTCATTTTTCCATCAAAATAATTAAGGATTTTAAAAGAAAGACAGTAACCAGAACAAGCTAGCAAGATTCTTGGACTTAATCTGATTCCAATAGTTATTATGGGATTCCATCTTAATAGGAAATTCGAGTCATTTGAAAAAATTTTAAGGGGTGATTCATTCAAAATAAAAAAAACATTTCCAACAATCATAAAGATCATTGCTATTCCTCTTAATCCTAATATGTATCCAATAGAACTGAAATCATAAGTAGGCTTAATGTTTTCTTTTGTGAAATTAATTAAAAAAAGATCCTGAATATTTCTTAGGAAAGAAAAGATTTTTTCAATTTTTTTTTCATTGTCTTTCTTTTTGTCTAATTCACAATTTTGTTTAAGACTCTCATTCGAATTAATTTTAGAATCTTCTTTAATTTTCTTATTATTGATTTTCATGACTTCTTTTTTTTCATTTTTTAAATCATAAGATTTTGAGTTACTAATAGTTTTGATAATATCATCATCAACACATAATTTGGAATCGTAATCCTTATCATGATTTTTATCATGAAAAAAATCCTTTTCATTTGAAAATGTAGATTTTTTTTTATTTCTTATAAAAAAACAAGAAATCAAATATGAAGGAATAGAAGGAAAAGAAATAAATAAAATTTGAGTTAAAAATATAAAAATTGGAATAAGATTAAATAAATATACTATTTCAAAATCGAAAACTTCTTTCCCTATCGTAAAAAGTGTTATTTCTGTTTCATTTAAATGTGGAAATAATTCTAAATTTTCATTAACTTGAAACAAAATTTTTTTATGATCTTCATTTTCACAGCCTTTTATTGTACATAATCCAAAAATAAAGAATTCATTTTCGAAATAATCTTTATTTTCATTAGATTGGGTTTCAGAATTTTTATTACTGTTTATTGTTACTACAACATATTCAAGCTTATCACCATAATCCTCAGCTTTATTTTTATAATTATTTAAAATGCAATCCTGGAAAGAACCAACATCATTTTTATTTTTGGTTGAATCAACAACAATTTTATAATAAAAAAATTTTGTCTTATAATCAATATAGGCTTCTTTAAAATTATTTTTGCAAGTTTCAGTAATAGTTAGATTCAAGATATTATCAGCAATATTTCCTTTGAGGAATTTTATCACAGAAGAAAATAAATCATCATCATCTTCACTTGTCTGAAGATTTGATACTGTTCTATTGTTTAAATTTGTATTAATTGAGTTTAGATTATTTTTATATGGTTTGAAATTCCCTAAATATAGTATTGGTCCAAAATTATCCACCAACATTCCTTGTTTTTTATCATTTTTAAATGTTTGTTCTTCTCCTAAAATATTTAAAAAATTTTTTTCATTTAAAAAATCTGAATGAAAATGATTCAGTTCATTGAAAAAACTTAATATCTCATTATAATTTGTGTTATTCTCGGTATTAACAATTTCATCGAGTTTCTGAATAGGATTATAGTCAATAATATTTAATAAATTTTCAAGATAAATTTTTGAATTTTCATTTTCGAGAGTAAAAATATAATCCGAAGATATATTTAAATTTTTTTTATAATCGTCTAATTGTTTAAAATTTTCTGAAACAATTATTTTTAAAATGAATAGAAAATATAAAAAATTTTGAAATAATTTTAAATTTGTTTTTCTAACATTTTTCATTTCCAAGGAAATAATTTTTAAATTAATTATTAATAACAAAATATATTTTTCAATTGAATCAAAAACAAAACATTAACACTCTTTGATTTTTTATAATAAACTTTTAATTGTGAAAAAATTCTTTCATTCTTAAATTTAAATAAAACTAAAAATTAATCTTAAATTCCAGAAATTTAAATATAAACTATGTCTTTTGGTTTTTAAAATGTTTTTCCAAATAAAAATTTATTCTTTAATTCAATATATTTAAATGACTAAATCTATATATGATATTCATATTATCAAAAAAATCTTTAAATTACTATAAAATTTACTACTTAATTTTGAATAATTTATTTCAATTAATATTATAAAAATTTATATTGGATCATTTATTATATTTTGGAAGTCCATAGAATTTGTTCATTCTAGCATTCCAAATTGCAGCTCCAATCATCATTATATTTCCGGGATATATTAAATATGAAAATAAATTTTTATCATTAAAATGTGATATTAAAATTAAAACACATGAAAAAACTCCTAACAAGAAAGGTTTATGTTTAAAACTTTTCTTTTTCGCATACAAAGAATATAATGAGACCAATAAAAGCACCAAAGTAATGGGGAACAAATATTCGGAAAAATCTGATATTGTTACTCCAAATGCACCAAGTAAGCTTGCTATAGTACTTGCATAAATTTGAGTACATACTCCGGTATTAGCATTACAAACTATCATCATATTTGAAAAATAAGTTAATAAGGGACCTGTTAATGTACTTATAAAAGAAATATAAGAGTTCTGAGTAGATTCTCCTGTTTCAGGGTCTATTTTATTAATTTGTCTTTTTATAGAGAAAATTGTTAATTGTCTTAAAATATAGTATAGCATTGCTGAAATACAAGAACTTATTAATAAATAAATTGAGTAAATAAGACTTTCATCTTTTTTAAAATCAAGGAAATCTGAAAGATAATATATCGAAAAAAAAGCAAAGCTGCTGATAATCATTTTAAAGAAATTTGATATCAAAATTATTCTGTCTAAATTATCCATGTTAATTTTTACATTATAAACACTTCCAGAATTTATGGAGCTTTCTTCTTCAGAATAAAATTCAGAAATGATAATCTTATAGAATGATTGTAAAAATTGTAATACTATGAAAAATAATATCGGATAAAAACAAACTATCCAACTTGCAATAAAATTGTCATTGATTTTCTGTATCATATAATAAGCACTCAATGCAAAAGTAAAGGGGAATAGAAATTTTGCTGGTAAGACTTCCAATTCTTCATATGAAGAAATTATAATATGATCATTTGCTTTATCATTATCTTCTGCTATCATAATCTTTTTTATAAAATTAATTAATTATAATTTAAATATGAAGTGATCAAAAAAAGTAAAAAAATTGTTCTTATTTTAAGTTGATAGTTTAGATTTTTTTAATTTTAACTTTTAATTTGATTTAATTTTTTATTAAAATTTAAATTATATAAACATTAAAAAGAGGAGTTAATTGGCTTGATTATAAACTATTCACCTTTAATGAAAATAAAATGAAATTTTCAATTTTTAGAATTATCAAAAACTAAGAATATTATATAATATATTCTAATCAATATTAATAGGATCGAAATCAGAAATTTTTAAAAATGTAATATTTTCACTTTCATGGAAAGATAGATAAATATTTGTATTTGTTTTTTCAACAACAGGGGATCCGGATGCGAATATAAGAGATTGATAGAAATATCTTTTAATTTTATTGGCATCGATAAAAATATTATCAAATTCTTTTAAAGATATATTTTCATCCTGACATATATAAATTATACCAGATATTGTTCTATTTCTGTAATCTTCCATTTTTTCAAAAAAAATAAGGAAATCTTCCAAATTTATATTATTGTCAGCATCTATTTTTATTTCTTTATTCATATGATTGGGACTGACATTAATACTTAAATATTACCATACAACTATTTTTCCCGATCTCCTTAAATGAGAGTAAACTTCTAATCTAAAAGTGTTTAGAGATATTTTTTGAGAAAATAAGTAATCAATGAGAGAATTTGTTTTTTGATAAATATAAATATAATCTTGATCTTCATTTAAAAAATTATTTTCTTCTTTTAAATTCTTTCCTCCGTTGATCTCTTCAAATCTTACCAGAAAATTTTGTAATAAAAAAAATGATTCCTCAACATTTAAAAATAATTTCTTATCTCTTTTTATGCCAAATGATTCGATTTTACTGTGGTCCCAATCATTTAAATAAAACTTAAAATTTTTTTAATAAATAATAAATATTTGTAATTGTTTAAAAAATTAGTAAAAAAATTACCAGTTTGTTTGAATTATCAAAATACAGCAGATATAATCTAAATAAAATATAATGATTAAATGAAAAAAAGTACTTCTCCTGTTTAAATTTATTTGTATTATTTGATGTTGTGTCCACTCTTTCTTTAATATTTTTCTCTAAAAAAAAAAAAATGAATACTCTTATCATCATCCTTATTAAAATCAATGACTTCTCCATTGAATTCAGGGTCATTATTTGAAAAAAATTCATTAACTTGATTTCTATGAAGCAAGGCGAAATTTCTTAATATAAATAATTATTCTCTATATTTCAAGTTACTTTTCTTCTTCATTTAATTTAAATTTTTCATATTTCTTTTTTATTGGTATTTTTTGCATTTTTAAAAATTAAATATATTAAATAAATTATAAAAAAAGATTTTAAATTGGTTTAATTTAAAAAATTTTGATCTGAATTTTAATATAAATTTGAGTTTTAGATATTTTTACTATTTATTATTTATATTGTTTATATTATTTATTCTTTTCTTTAAAGTTTTAATATTATCTAAGGTGATATTTTCTGTTAAAGAAATTTCCGTTAGATCTATATATATTTTTGAAATATTATTGTAGATTTCATCTTCAAATTTTTTATTTTCTATTAGTTTTTTTTTATGATAAATCAATACTTTTAATTTATCTATTTCTTCTAAAGTATGGTTGATATCTTCAATGTCGTTATTACTTATTTCATTTGTTTCTTGTTGTGATTCCTTCTCATTATTATTTTTTGCTTTTGAAATCAATTGATCTAATTCTTTTAAAGCTTTTAATTCTTTTTGGTTAATATCAAATTTAAGTGAATCCAAACAAAAATTTTTTTTATACTTGAAACTACTCGTATAATTTTCATTGTTAATTTCAAAAAATCTTATTAAGAGCTGAATTTTAAATATTTAAAACTTACATTTTCAAATTCTGAAAACTCAATTTTTTTGAGCTTGCAGTAATTCTCAATTTTTTCTTTTAATTCATAATTAGAATAATAAACTATATCATCTAATGAATCAAACAATTCTTTGAGAGAGTTTTCAAATTTTTTATTAAAAAATTCGAATTCATCATTATTTTCGCATTTATTCAAGTCTTTATTTTCTGTATTTTCTATTGATATTGAAGGCGAAATTGAATTTTTAATTGAATTTCTACAATATAAATCTAAGCTTTTTTTCATTTTTACTTAATTTTCAAATTAAAATTTTAGAATATCGACAAGTTTTGATAAATGATTAATTTATTCATTATTAAAATTAATTATTTCTTTTATTCTAAAACTTAAATATGTAAATATTAATAATTATTTAATTTATTGGCTTTGACTTTCTTTAATTGCATTATTAATTGATTCTGCCAAATAATTTACATTATTTGTTGTGATTCCAGTCTAAAAATAAATTATTTATTTTACCAAACTAATTCTTCCATTCTTTAAAAGATGGATATGATATTTATTGATGAGTATTTCACAGATTTTTTCTAAAATATTATTTTTTTAAAATACCATTTATTCCAGTGTATGAAAACATTCCTATTTGATTTACAACATGATCCCAATTACCTGAAGTCTTTAATTCAATCAATTTATTTTTTAATGCTTTTCTAATTTCTATAATTCTCTTAGATACAGCAGCTAATTCATCACTCCATTTTTTGAAATTTTCAGGAGATGTTAAAACTCTATTTACTATTAATGCTCCGTGCATAGGAGGACTAGAATACATGGCCCTTATAATCAGTCTAAAATTAAATTTTTTTTATTTCAAAAAAGAAATATTTACATAAAAAATTAAAATTTGTTTCTCTTTATTTTTAAATAAAAAATTAATAAAAAAATAAAATTGAATATTTTTCAAGAAATAAAAAGATATTAATACTTTAATTGCGATAAAAGTTTATTAGCTGTATCAGGTGTATTACAGACTACATGAAAAGCACCTATTCTTTCCCCATATAAGCCCATATTTTTTGCATAAGATTGGGCAACAAACATCTGAAAACCTTTTTCATTAAATAGTCTAATTGGAAAAGCATCATTTTCCAAAGATCCTGAAGCAAATCCTTGATAGGCTGTGTCAAAGAAGGGGAATAATTTTTTAGATTTCATTAAGTCAGCAATTTGGCTCCAGTTTTCTTTAGTAGGATCAACACCGGTTGGATTATGTGCAGCAACATGTAATAAAACAATTGATCCTTCTTTTAATTTACTTAAATAATCAACCATGCCTTCAAAATCAAGACCTTTATCTTTCGGATCAAAATATGGATATTCAGAAGTTTTTAAACCAGAATTCTCGAAGATAGAATAATGATTAGACCAAGTAGGATTTGGAACATATACAATTTCAGGCATGAATTTTTTTAAAAATTCACCTCCAATTCTTAAAGCCCCAGTTCCACTTATTGATTGTACAGTGACAATTGAATCTAAATTTTGGCAATTTTGTCCGAAGATTAGTTTCTTACTAGCTTCATTAAATCCAGTATGTCCTTCAATTGGTAAATATTCTTTGTTTAATTTTCCAGAAACAAATTCATCTAATAATTCTTTTTCTATATCCTTCACAACTTCGAAAACATATGGCTTTTCTTCATCCGTTCTGTATGCACCTACTCCTAAATTCATTTTTTTAGGATCTTTATCGTTTCTCCATGCAATTGTTGTTCCTAAAATCGGATCAGGAGGAGCCTTAGATAAGTGTGAAAATAAATCATTCTGTAATTCCTAAAATTTTAAATATGATGAAACTTTCAATAAATACTACAAATCTCAAATATATATATGAGTTACTGATTGCATTATTTAGTGAATTTTTATAATTAGTTTTTCAATAACTCTTGGTCTATATATAGTTAAATTTTTTAATTCTTGGTTGAATCAATTTTTTTCTTCATTTTATAAACGTTCAAATATTATAAACGTTCAAATTAGCCTAAATTTTATACCTATTAAAAATTAAATTTTATTATGATTTTATATATCGTATAAGAGAATAAAAATATTATACTTTTTAAAAAATAGAAAAATGTTAAAATTTTTATTTTTGATAATTCAACTGTTTTTAAATGATTTGGTTGTTTTTTGCTTTTTATCAGCTTTTTTGGCTTTAAAAAAATTAAAAAACCAAATATTGATTGAAACTCAATCAATTTATAGAAACACTTAACTTTTAAATAAAATATTTAGAGAATAATTAATTAATTTCTTAAATAAATTATCTTAATTAATATATTTTATTTCTTAAGAATTTTATCGAATTTTCATTTGATGCAAAAAGTAGACCATTAAAAACATCAAGATTAAAATAAGATTTACTTCCGTCTTTTTTCTGAAATGGCTGAATAGAATCAATTAATTTAGGACAAGTCTTGTCTGCCAAATTCCATATTTTTACAAAACCATCTATATTTTAAAATTATTCTTGTTTATTTAAATTACCTTTTCCATAAGTAATCAAAAAATTTTCTCTTTCAGATATTTTTAAGCTTTTAATTTCATCTAAATGAGCTTGGAATGAGCTAATAACATTCATTTTCCTAATATCAATAAAAGATATATTGCCAGGTTTATCATTCGCAATTAAAATTGATGAATTTGAAGATATACTGTTTATAATATTTCCTCCTAATTCAATTTCACCTATTGAATTATTACCAGATGGCAAAAGAAAGTCCCAGAGTATTGTCGATGAGATGTTTTGTGAATTTTTCGAAGTTGTTGTTGCAATTATTCCTGAATTATTGAGAAAAATAGCATCTTTGGCTCCTTTGTTTAGAATATTAGATATATTATTTATCGGCAATTTATTATCTTTATCGTGTGTAAAATTAAACAAAGATAAATTTCCAATATCATCAATTGTTAAAAATTCGTTTCCATATGAATTAAATTTTATTTTTTTAATTAGTTTTGTTTTATTCATTGATTCTTTGTTAATAGGCTCGATACAATAATCATGAATTGATTTTCTTGAATCGCTTTCATATGACCAGATTGATATAATTCCTCTGTTATTGGTTGTTGAGTATAAAGGAAGTAGAGGATGAGAAATAACCAAATTTGCATGCATAGTATTAGAGATGCTAAATGAAGAAACATCCTTTATAATTTAGAATTTAAAAAAATATTAATTAAAGTAAATTTAAATTATACTTCTTTGAAATACTCACAAGGTAAATCCATATACCAATGTGGAGGCAGAGGAGCAATACTATTAAATAATTGAGAATTAATTTTTTTGCATATATCATTTTGGATAATAGTCAAAATCTCATTATATTTAAAAAAAATTTGATTATTAATTAGAGATCGAAAATCTGTTTCTCTCGAATTTGCAAATATTTCATCTTGATTCGGGGGTTCAATATCAATCAATTTTCTAAAATCTAAAAATTTTATTAAGGTAAATATATATTTATAATTTAATACCATCTGTTCTTTTTCTTATTAATAAATTAAACAAAAGATTTATTTTTCTATGTCCTCCAATTCCCAGTGCCACTACCAAATTTGAAGGATCACATGAATTTATAGTAAATCCATGAACTGAAGCAGTATCTCCATAATTCACTACTTCAACTCCATTTTTATAAATTTCATGAATGAATTTTATGCTTTGTGGTGTATATCCAGAGTTTACGTAATTAATAGTATTCGAATCACAATTTGACTCATAATTTATTTCATCTTTATCGAGATTTGTTAGATTGTAATTAGAATCTTCATTTAATTTATTATTGTTTCTTTCATATTCTACAAATTTAAAGAGACCGCTAATATATTTTATAATATTTTCTTTAACTTTGAATAACTCTTCAAAACTTTTTAGTTTTTCTTCATTTTTAAAAAGCAATTTAATTGGAATTAATGAAAATTTATAGAAATTCTGTTCATTTTTCAGATCTTTCATATAGATCATTTTAAGTTCTTCATGTATTTCTGAGAAGAAAGATATAGTAATAAATTTTTTTGCATATCTTTCAAAGTTATTATCAAAATTTTCTAAATATGAAGTCAAATATGACATTATAAAAGGAATAAATTTGAATCTTTCAAATACGTAATTAAGGTCATTTTTGTTTTTAGCAGCGAGAACACCTATTCCTGTATTTGCAATTGAGGGATTGATTGCGTTTATTTTTAGATTTTTTTTATTATCGAAATTCATTAGCAAAACATTTTTTTTTATAAACTCATATAATCGAAAAATATATGAATAATTTAAGATTTGAGAATACAAAAATATATTAGAATCTTTATTGAAGTGGGTGCTTTGAATTCTTTTTGAAATGCTATCTATATATTTTATTATTTTCTCTAAATAATGTCTTGCTTTCTCATTAAATTTATAGATATTATTGTAATCATGGGTTAAATTATTTAAGATATTAAATATTTTTAATATTTTATTGTATGTTAAATTTACTTTACAACAGAAAATTAAATAGAAAAAGTTAGTAAAAATTATTCTGAATATAAGCAAATTTTGTTCTGTTTTTATCTGACAAATTAATGTATTATTAAAAACATCGAATTTATCATACATTATATTAGGAAGATTTTTTTTCTTTTTTTCTTCTAGTTCAACTTTTTCTTCGAATTCAATTAGATTTTTCAAAAACAAAGATATATCTTTTATTTTTTTCAGACAATGCTCTTTTATATGTTGCAAATTTAAATTCTCCATTATATTAAAATCTATTAAACTTGTTATATTATTAGTGACTATTCTCTCAGTAAATTGACTAATCCTTATTAAATTCTCTGTTAACTTATTGCTTTTTTTACATGGAATAGCACAGGATCTATATTTATCAAACCAAAGTAATGTTTTATTTATTTCATGAAATATTTCTTGTTTTGTTAATATCTTATTTTCTTCTAATTTATCAAAGAATTTTTCAATATCGTTGAAATAATTGTCAACTCTATTATCATTCAAAAATACACTATCTAAAACAATTCTTTGACATAAAAGATTTTTCAATAATTCTTTATTATTATTCTCCAGAAAAAATTTGTCTTTAGGAAAAATACTCTTATATATATTCATTATAGGAGCATATAAAATACCGCGAGATAAACAATTAGTTAAACAAAGTTTAGATAGATTTTGATAATCAATATTTATTTCTTTTAATTCATTTTCATTTTCAAGAGTATTTTTATTGTTATTTTGATTATTAGTAGAAATTGAACTTGAACTATCATCGAAGTCCCAAATATCATCAAAATTTGTGTTCTGTACAGACTTTACATTAACTTGCTTTTCTTCAAATGTTTTTAAATAAATTTTCTCTAAGTTTTTAGCAAATATAAGCAATTTATAATCAAATGTATTTATTCCGAAAATATTTCTTATTATTTCAACATTATCACCAAAATATTCAATGCTTTCAATAATTTCTTTATTATCTTGATAAGAATACTTGATATCATAATTTAAAATATATTCTAAAGCTAAATCAATCCTTTTAATTCCTATATATCCAAAAATTACAAGCCATGGATCTCTTATTGCAGTCCCAAAACTAATAAAATACTCTTGTAAAAGCATTTCCATTGTATAATTATATTTAGTTGTTGTTGAATAAGGGCTTTGATATAATCTTAATATAGTTACTGTAAGATTAATATCTTTCAATTTTAATAATGCCATATCAACTGCTCCTCTTAAATCATCCGCTAATAAATAGAAAAAAGCAGCGTATATATATTTCTTCTTTTTAAGTAAATCGTCAGCATTTTCCCTTGCGATTTTTCTATTTTTTGAAATAGAAAAATCCCTCATTATGAATTTTTTCACATTCTCATTCCAAGGTTCTTTATCAAATAAATCAATTATTACATTTTTCTTTCCTAATAAGTAATAGTATAAAGCAACATTTTCTGCAATATTTTTATTCATACTATCTCCCTGTCCAAATACTATCTTATTTAATTCTTTTATTTCATTTTTGGCAACTGTCTCAATTAATTCCTTTAATTTTATTTCATTTTTGATCCATAAAGGAACGCTAAAGATTTTCATAAAGTCCCATTTTATAATTGATTGAGGATTTTTAGAGTTACTTTTAGATAAAAATTTGATAAAATTTTCTTGATCTGTTATAAATGTAATCCAGCATAAATCTGCTGTACTGAATTTAAACGTATTAATTTCCAAATCTTTATTTTTTGATTTTATTTTAAGAATCATATATTTTGTAAAGTTATCAATATTTCTAGTTGTTTCTTGAGATATTATATCATAAATTGACTTTAAATATAAGAAATTTTTATTTTTATTTGCTAGGATATTAATTGCATTAGTCTCTTGATCATCTTTTTCATAGATAAAGTTCAATTTAGGATTATCAAATTTTATTGAAAGAGAATGTCTTATTCCTAACTTAAAACTTGTCGAATGAGCCAGGATAGCTTTTTTATCCAAAAGCTGTGTAAAATTTATAGAATCTTTTTTATTTCTAAATTCTTCAATTGAATCCATCGAAACATCACTTTTTTTATTTTCAATACTTTTTTGACTCTTTATAATATCAATTTGAGGTGTATCTGATTTATTCTTTTTATTACTTTCATCTTTATTTGAAACTAGATTATAAGGAATACCGAAAGCAAAATCATCATCACTCTCCTCTTGATTTTGATCTTTTTCTTTAAGATCAGTTTTTAAATTAGAATCGTAATCTAAATCTTTACCTATCATACTTAAAACATTTAAGTCATTATCAAAAATTATTTTATAAAGATAATTTATATTCTCAATTATTAAAAAATTTGGAACCAATTTCGAGGATGTGTATTTTTCTTCAAATCCGTTTATATTGAAAAATATATTGCAAAACATATTTAAAATTAGTTTGATAATTTCTTCGTTTCCACTTAAAAAAAAATCCAAAAATGTTTGCATATCAAATAATGATATTGGATTAGAATTAATAAGAAGCATTAAAAATCTCTCATCTTCTAACTCAATATCATGTTTTTTTTTAGAAATATCAAATATTTTAAAAATTTGACTTTTATTTAACAAAATGAAATCATTTTTGAGAACTAATTTTGTATTTGAAAGAGAAACTTCTTCTTTATATATAAATTTAAGTTGAAATTCTTCTTGAAGATTTTTATTTCGAGGAATCCTCACAAACTTAATTTCATTATTATAAGTGAAGAAAATATATGGAAAAGTACCAAATTTTACTAAATCTATATTAATTTTATTTAAATCATCAAAAAATTTGTTTTCTGATATCATTTGATTAGTTAAGTTTGGAACTTTAATTAAGTAATCATTTTTAACTCTGTAAAAGCTCAAAGTAGAAAAATCAAAACTATTTAAATATTCTCCTGTTATAAATATCAAATAATTATTCATAAATATATTTGTATAAAGTAATTCATTTAGAAGTAAAGTTTGAAAAATTATCTTTTTTCTTCCATCAATTTCAGAATTAATTTCTATTAATGAAAAGATGTTCAACTTTTTATCGATAGAATAATAAACTAAAACCTTATCAGTAAAAATAAAATTATTTCGAATACAAGCTAATTTATTATTTAAATAAACATTAAAATTTGATTTGGAGAATTCAGATCCTTTATTATTTAAATCATCATAAATATCTTGTGTATTAATTCCAAGATCTTTATAATTTAAGTCATAAGTTTGTAGAATTGAAAATTTTATTGTAAATTCTGTTTCATTGCTAAGAATGCTGCTATTATCTTCAATTGATACTCTCACTAAAAAAATTTCTAAGTCAAGTGTAACAGCGAGAAAATTAAATTTTATCTCATTGATATAATTTGATTTAATCATCACTTTATTTAAAATTCCAATATAGTTGGTGTTGAATTTTATATCTACGATTTTATTTTCTTCTGATAGAGGGAGATTAAATATATTAAACTTTTCTGATATAGTAGTTTCATCAAATTCTATTATTCTCTTATTAATAAATTTTGAAAAATAATTCAAAATGGCGATTTTATTATTTTTGAAATTAAATATCAAAAAATCAGAATTTTCAACCCATTTTAAATTCTCAATTAAAAGATTTCTTATAATAATTAATTGAGTGAATTCCAGTTTTGAATTTAGAAGATAAATTAGTGAATCATTATTTCTATATTCCAATATCAACGTTTTTCTATTCATCTCATTGAATTTAATTGTAATTATATTCGAATATATTTTTAGGAATTTTTCTGTATTATGGATTCTATTTGGAGTTTCGGATTTAAAGTAATATTTCCTTATTATGTTATTTTCATCAATAAAATAAATACAGAATTTTCTATCAAGAGTTTTAGTGAACTTTATTAAAATAAAATCATTGGTATATTCTTCATCTGGAAAAACTCTACATATAGTTTCAATATTAATATTATTATAAGCATAAGAATTTAGGCCTTCAATTTTATATAATATGATGTTCTCGTAAAAATTAAAGAATAAATAATCAGTACTCAAATTTTTAAAATAAAAAGTTTGGCTTTGAAAAAAACCATCTGTATTCTCTAAATTATTTGTTGTATAATCTTTCCAAATCGAATGATTTATTATTCCAGATAATATTTTGATTTCATTAAGATCTGGATTTAGATTAAGAAAATTGCTTTCATTTGAAGAGGATAAATTATTGTTCTTAACATTGAATATTGGATTTTGATTATCATACAGTAAAGAAAAAGAAATGTTTGAATAATTCAAGTAATCAGTATACATACTTAAGTCCAAATATGCAAGCATTACTAAATCAGGTTTATTTATATCGTTTTGAATAATTTTTCTCATTATATTAAAATTAAGACCTTCAGTTAAAACAAAAAAAATAGAGGAATTTTCATTTTCCAAATAGCAGCTCAGATCTTTTTGCATTTCTTTTAGGTAAATTATTTTATTAGTAAATTCAATTAGATTTTCATAGAATTCTATTGAAGAATTGGGAGAAGAATTTGCGAATTCAGTAATGTTCGAAAATGTTGATTCATCTCTAATATTAATTTTATTTGGTTCTATATATGCTAAATTTTTAAAAAGAAATGATATTTTATTTTCTCCAAATTTACAAAGACATAAATTTTTTGTGTCATATGTGAAATTAAAATAATGTAAGTTAAGATTTTGAAGAAAATAATCTGGACTTATATTTAAATTGAAATTTGAAGACGGCCAATCATAAAAAAATTTCAACTCATGCTTAATAGTTTTCAAAACTTCAAGTTTTCTATTCAATATTTTTATTATCTGGAATGAGTCTAAAATTGCTATTATATCACCTAAGGTCGAAATTGTTAAATTTTCTATTCTTTCATAATCTTTTAGGAGATGAAGAGTATAATTTAATTTTAAGTTAAAGTCTTCTAAATTTTTGGAATTTAAAGAATGGATTTGTAAATTTTTCAAAGTATTAAGAATTACTGATGAATCCAATGGAGATATTTCAAAATTTATTATTTCTTCATTTAAATGAAATGTGTAAACTAGATTAAATCTAACTAATTCGTATATATTAATTGTATTTTTAATTTTTATAAATATAAAATTTTGATCTTTATTGAGGCTTCTAAATTTAATTATTCTATCTGAATTGTTAAGATCAATCTTTAAAAAATTATTTATATTGTTGTATTTGTTATTATCATTAAAATAATCATTTTCTGATAATTGTTCATTCTCTTTCACTTTTTGATTAATATATGTTGCCATTTATAATTTTGAAATTTTTATAATAATTTCTTAATAAAATGAAATAAAAAAATATAAAAATCAGTTTTCAGATCACATATAAATATTTTACTAAATAAATTTCATTTATTTGATTTTATTTTTCTATAATAAATTTTAAATAAATAATATTTTATTAAAGGTTAGATTATTAAGATTTTAATTTTTTTAATAATTATTTTTGATTATTTATGATTATAATTAATTAACTCGATGTTTACTAAATTTATCTTTAAACAACATTCTTATTGTTTTTTTTAAAAAAAAGGTAATTCGCTTATTTTTATTTTTGACAGTTAACTGATACTTAAAATCTAAATAAGAAAATTAGAATTTGTTGTATTGTAAACGACAATTTAATCTATCGAAATTTCATTCAAAAACTAAACATTAAAATATCTTTCTTTATAAAAAATTTTTTTAAAAATTATTAAAATAAATCAACTTCAGAGAAATAGAATATCCCATCTCTATCCTTATCAAATCTATCAAAAATTATATCAATTTCGACTGGACTTTGTATAAAATCATATTTAGTAAGATAATTCTTCATTTGAGATTTATCACAAAAATCAGTTTCTATTCCTTTTAATTTAACAAATTGTTCATATGGCGATAACTCATATTCTTTATTAAAAGCTAATCTAAGACTTTGTATTCTTAGCTCAGAATCTGCTAATTTTTCAAAGAATTCAATTAATAAATTTTTTGTTTGGGATGATATTTGATTTATTCGGCTTGTTACTCGATTACTCATATTTTTAGAATCTTTTAGGTTTTTTGGAAGAAATAATTCAGAAAACTCGTGAAAACTAATAAATAAAAAAATTATTTACTCTAGGCAACCATCTAAATCACCATCATATTCTTTAAATATTAAAGCTATTTCTTTTTCGGTTAAATTTAAACCAAATTTTTTAAGGGTTTTGTAGAAATTTGATTTATCAATAGCTCCTGTTTCTCCCAAATCAAAAAGTTTGAATAATTCAATTAAAATAATTTCATGATTCCTAGATAAATCTAATCGCATTTTTTCAAGTTCTTTCAACTCCTCTAAGATAGATTTGAAAAATTTAGGGAGTGTCATTTGTTTTTCCACTAAAACTTTAAAATTTTGTAATTATATTATAAAAAAATTTCTCTATGAAATAGTTTCAATATTTAACTCAAATACTTAATTTTAATACTTTTCCTTGATTCATTTTGTTTTTCTAGAACACCTACCGATTTCCCTCTGTAATTACCAGAAAGATCTTGATTAATATTTATTTTTTTATATTTTCTTAAATCTTTCAAATAATTTTCCTTTGAATCCTCATTTAGAATTCTTCTCTCTTCTTTTTTATAATAAAATTTTGATTCTTCTTCAAAATTATTAGAATATTCATTTGCTTTTTTTAAAATATTTCTCGGTAAATTAGAAGAATTTCGCTGTGATTGATTATTAATATTTAAATTTTCTTTATAATTTAGGTTTTGATTGTTTTTATTTTTATTGAAAAAATAATCATGATTGTTGAATGAAGAATATTCAGTATTTAATATGGAATTATTTTTATAAAATTTTTTGTGGTTAGTATTTTTTATAGAATGATTTTCGGTTTTTAAAATTCTTTCAAAATTGTTATCGGCGTTATTTCTTCTAGATCCTCCAATAGATTCTTGTTCAACATATTCTTCCGAATTGGACAATTTAATAACATTATTATTTATATCGTTATAATCTGATCTATATGTTGGATTAAGATTATTCGTAAAAATATTTTCATTATCTCTTTTATGTATATATCTTGTATCATCCCTGCTAATATCGTCCAATAATAATTGATTATTGAATTTTTCATTATTATAAACGTTCATGATATTTTTGCTTTCATATTGAGTAAAATTTGAGTTTTTGTTCTGTTGATCATAATAATTATTGTAAAATACATTTTCTTTCAATTCTTTTTTTCGATTATTTAAATAATCAGAATCAATAGTTTGCGATAAATCCTTATCTAGTTCTGGATTATTACACTTAGTGATAATTTTCGTTCTATTGTTGTCATCATTTCTTGAATTGATTTGATTACAAGTTATATAATTATCTTTATCTTGAATTAGGCATAAATTTTTTTTGATGTTATCATTTGAAGGATTGACTATATTTCTACCTATTATTTTTATTTCTGGATGATTATGAACATTAAAAAATAATCTTAAATCTTCTAAGTAAATTTTTATTTTTTCTGTATCAAATTTCGCAATGTGAGTTATTATTAATTTGGCATCATCTTGGATTTTCGCTATTTGATTAATTGAATTATCTTCATCATTGAAAATTTTTGATTTTTCCAACAAGTATTCACAGAAACTAAATAAATTATAAATCCTTTTACTCTAACTCGTTTATATAATCTTTGTAATTATTGTCTAAAATATCAGCTATATAGGATATTTTAAAATCTTTATATCTTAGTAATTTGTCTATAAGCAAATCAATTTCTTGAAAACATAAAATTTCTGTTTTTATTAATTGGACCAAAGCTAATTCAACTTCATAGTCAATATAAAAGTCATCTTTATCGATTTTTCTCATATTCTTTTTCCTAAAATGATAGTCTCCAATCAAATACACATTTTTAGTTTCAGATTCTCCTTTTGGTAAAATATAATCTAAAAATCTACATTTTAATAAAATAAAGTTTGTAAATTAAATTATATTCTATAAATTAATTACTCATCGTATTCAAAGGTATGATTATTAATCATAAAAATACTAGAAGGATTTCTCATGTAAAATTTTATCAAATTCTTGATGGAATTTATTTTGCAATTAACGGAATTATCACTATTATTTTATTTTATAATTTATACTTTAAAAATTTAGAAAAATCATTAGCGTCAATAAAACCTTTTTTATTCAAATCTATCCTGCTGAATAATAAAGAAGGCTTTAATTCTTTATTTTTTATTAATGAATCTCGTATTTTTTCGCACTTAAATTTTAAAATTTTTCAAAAATATATTGTCTCTTAAAAAAATATAAAATACTTTTCTTTCAGTTTTTATTATACACAAAAATAATTCAAATAAAGTTCTTTCCCAAATGTTAACATTTTTTTTCGTTTTAGTTTTTCTCTCACCATGATCTGAATCATTTAAACTAGATATATTTGTAAGAATTTCGTGGTATTTCGACATTTTTAAGAAATTAATTTATGAAAAAAATACTAATAAACATTTTTTTAAAGAAATTATTA
>Ga0194116_10001402_pt1 | contig 34355 bp, 71 predicted proteins | sample TA2MahsurfametaG_4_FD_148617 | JGI IMG/M metagenome (GOLD analysis project Ga0194116, IMG submission 148617) | Freshwater microbial communities from Lake Tanganyika, Tanzania - TA2015008 Mahale S9 surface | ecosystem: Environmental > Aquatic > Freshwater > Lake | place: Tanzania: Lake... | reverse complement strand
ATGGTAGAAGAGCAAGAGAGCTTGTAAATGAATTGGTAAACGGATTTAGAGTATATCCAAACCCAGTTCAAGATGTTTTAAACATAGATTATTTCCAAACAAATTGGGGATATTTAACATACGAAATCTACGATTATATGGGTAAAAACTTTTATTCAGAAAAAGAGTTCGTAAATCAAAATCAAGTAGTTACAAAATCAATCAATGTTAGTGATTTAAAGACAGGTTTTTACTTTGTAAGATTAACCACTAACGAAAAGCAAAAAGTTTACAAAATATTTAAATTCTAAAAAAGGAGAAAAAAATGGCAGAAGAGACAGAAAATGATGGTAGTTGGGGTGGATTAAAAAAGACCATCGTTGGAACACTCGCCACTGTAGTTACGGGTGGTGGTGTTTGGATTTCCACAACCTTATTTGGTGGTGGTGGAAACGATAGTGATGAAACCAAAACGGAACAAACTGCACCCGCTGCAGCACCTGTTATCAATCTTAACTTGGAAAACAACAACCAAAGTAACGCATCCGCAGGTGGTGGTGGAACTACTGTAATCAGAGAAAAAGAAACTATCAGAGAGGTAGCACCAGCTCAATCAAATCCAGCTCCAGCAGCTGCAGCACCTGTTGAAGAAAAGAAAGAAACACCTGCTGAAAGAATGAAAAGGTTGAGAGCAAAACAAGCAGAACAAGAGGGTGAAGAATGAGAGAAATAGTTTTAATTCCAATTGTAAGCTGCTTATTATTATTGGGTGGGTGTAAATCATCTATTTCAACTACACAATATCAGGCAGATTTTGAAAAGACAGATAGAACTTTAGAATCTATCTCTACCTACACAGGTAAGAAGCAAACGCTTCAACTTTCAAAATTAAATGTAAACAAAGAACTTTGGGAAACATTTCCCGAATTGAGAGAGAAAAGACTTGGCTTAGGTGTATCTAATCGTATTATAGAAAACCTACTATATACTAATCGTTTTGAATTTACTGAAGAAAAGGATGCTGTTGTAAACCAAATGTTGGATGCGTGGGAAAAGAAGATTGATGGTTTAGATGATGGTAAGACAAAACTTAAAATGCAAGGTATTCGTTTACCAAAATATATCGTTTATGCAGAGATTTATGATTTTTCGGTTTCATACGCAGAAAACTACGATAAAGGTAAATTAAAGAAAACCAACACAACTATTATGGGTATTCAAATTCGTTTAGTAAATGTAGAAAACTCACAATTTATAGTTGCTTCCGGACAAGGACAATCTACTCAATTTGGTGAGGGTTACTTTAAAAACCCTACAATGGGATTCGACCAATCAACCGTTGGTATTGCTACTCAAAAGGCTTTGGAGGTTGCGACAATGAACCTCGTAAAGCGTCTTGAGCAAAATGGTTGGTAAAAACTTACTACTTACAACTATCTTAATTATAGGTGGAGCTTTGAGTGTAAACGCTCAGAGTTTCACCTATTACTATATTAATCCTTGTAATGGCAGAACCGAATCGGTTCAATTACAAACCCAATCATCTCAAGTAACAATGTTTTATGCTGGGCAATACCGCATATTTACTTATACTGAATTAGAACAAGGAGCATATGAACAATGGGTTCAATCCATCAGAGATGCTTTACCACCAGGTTCTAACCCTTGTGCAACAGAAGGGGCAGAAGCATCAAATAATGTTTCAAATTTTATAGGTAGTGTAACTGCTAATGGTGTTGCTAATATTTCATCAGTAGTCTCTATGGCTAGCTCTATTGGCAGTTCTGTTGGAAATATACCTACACCCCCACCAACACCAAGAAATGATAATGGAAGTAATAACAATGGTAATAACAACAACTCATCATCCGAAGGAGGTGGGGGAGAAGGTGGTGGTGAAATAACAACACAAGGAGAACAAAACCAACAAACCGCAAGTGGTGGTGAAAGTGAAAGTAGTGGTGATGATGGTGGAGGCGGTAGTGGAGGTGGAGGTGGAAAAAGTAAATCATCTGCTAAAGCATCAACTGGTGCTTTAATCGCTACGGGGGATATTGTAATAATCAGAAACGATTCAAATATTACAAAGAGTGGGAATGATAATTTTAGATTTAATACATCCTTAACCCATGTCAATACCTCACAAACTTTTATTAAAGGTATAAACATAAATTACCAAACAGGGCAAAACATACTAAACCTATCAGGCTATGGTTCTTTGAAGTATAAAGGGTATATGGGTATATTTTCCACATCGTATATGAGTAACTTTAAAGATAATTGGTTTTTAACAGCTTCCTTGCTCAATGCACAAAAAATAGATAAGATAACACTTATGGGTGGAACAACCTTTACATTGGGTGAAATTAGTAAAAATACTTTTAAAAATTGGTCTTTAATCGGTGGTGGATTTACAAACTTTAAAGGTGGTAAATCTATTGGTGTTAATTTTCTTGGATTAGCTGTGTATTCTCCCTATATTTATTTCTATGCGGGGCAGTGGTATAAAAGCGGATTTTTATTTATACCAATGGTAAACACCGATTTGAAAGTAACTGATAAGTTTAAATGGACTTTGAGTTTTTCAGGTGTTTATCAACTGAACCAAACATTTTTGAATTGGCAATTATTGACAGGAACTAAAATAATGTTATGATGAAAAAGTTAATATTACTATTACTACTACCACTTTCGGTATTTGGGCAGATGACTTATACCCAATCCTCAACAACTTATTCTTATGAGTCAACCACAGGAACTGCTCTAACATTGGGGGATGACCAAACCATAACCAATTTACCTATTGGTTTTACTTTTAATTATTGGGGAACTGATTTTACAACAGTCAATATTTGCTCAAATGGATGGATATCATTTACCAATACGGGTGGTAATATTGTGGGGGGTTCTCCAAACAATGTAGTAGCTAATGGTATTCATGCAAATGCTATGGATTTGTTTCCAATAACAGGTTATTTTGTAAGATACCAAACTATTGGTTCATCACCAAACCGAAAATTTGTTGTAAGTTATCATATAGGGTATTATAGTTGTAATTCCAATACAACCCTTTTTACTGATTTTCAAATCGTATTATCTGAAACCACAAATTTAATTCAAATAAATATTAGTTCGCATCCCGGCTGTTCTTCGGGAGCATCGCTTCAAGGAGTTTCAAATAACAACAATTCACTAATAGTAACAACAACTGGTAGAAATGGGGTTAATTGGAGTCCGACAACAAATTCATCAATTATATTTACACAATACACACCCTTCACACATTCAGGTATTATACTAACTGAAAATGATGTGTCCGTTCCAAATATACTTACAAAAATTTTTAAAAGAAGTTCTACATTAGGATTATCAAACACAATGAATGTTAAAATATTTTCAACACATGGTGGTAATGGAAATACTTCTCAATACATTGCTCACCCAACAGTTACTGCTGATTTTGATAAACTATTTAATACATCATTTTCTAACACTCAACTCAGATGGAATTCAACATTACCCACAACCGCTTGTTTGAATTTTACAACATTTACAACTCTTACTGGTGCAGGTGCTACTGTACCCAATAATGGTGATTTCTATTCAGTTGAAGTTACGGGAACATTTATACCCGCAGTAACTGGGACTTATTCTTTTGGAGTAAATTCAGATGATGGAAGTGATTTATTTATTGGTGGAACTTTTGTTGTTAGTTACTATGGTGGACATGGGATGAGTGGGCCGATATATGGTAATATAAATTTGGTAGCGGGAACACAATATACCTTCAGAGCAAGGATGCAAGAATTTGGTGGGGGCGATGGATTAGCAGTTGTATGGAAAAGACCAGGACAATCCACCTACTCTTTACAAACATCAGAATTGGGGGTATTAACACCTACATTTACTCCTTGGACACAACAAACCACATCCACAACAAATGCACAAGGACAGTATTCTTTTTCACAACCTATAGCAAATGGAGATGAGTGGTATATTGAAGTTGTAATTCCAACAACAACCTCAAACTTATCTTCTGCTGATTTTATAGGAGTTGATGATATCGTATTACAAAAAACACCAATCAAGTCTTATCACTACCACAAATACGAATTGAATGGTGATAATAATATTACGATTGGTGATATAAACACATTAATTAAAAGAGTAAACGGAACACCCTATACTAAAAGAACCTTACTATTCACAAACTCACAATGGACAACTTTAACCACCGGCACAACTGATTTAAGAAGTTCAATACCCGGCGTTCAATCTACCTATACTTTTACTCCTTTGAATGGAGGAACAACTAATCTATATTTATTATCACCAGGATTTACAAATCAATCAACTTTAACTTATTAAAAGGAGAAAACAATGAACACAATAGTATGTTATTTTATTTCAAGCGTTATCACACTTGCTCATATGAATGGGGTGCCCGATACAAAACTAACTTATGGTGCAAAACAAATCGTTACTGAATTGGTAAACGATAAGTACGCACTTTGCGATGATGGTAGGCCAATAACTGTAGAAATCTTATCAATTGAAGCACCAACAAAAGGTATTAGAGTAGGCCCATTTGAATTCAAACAAAAGAAAACTATTGTAAAAACAAAAATAACAATGGATGGTAAGGAGTATTTTGGGGAAGGTTCAAACAAAACATCAGTATCTTCTACAATTTTACAATTACAGGATGAAAATCTACCATTTGAAAGAACCGAATTTAGTTCTGCTTTAAGAAAATCATTAGAATCATCATTTAAAAAATAAAAAAAGGAGTAAATATGGAATTATTAGTTATATTAGTTGCTGGTTTTTTGTTTATGTTCTTCAATGAACTTGAAGATGAGTGTATTTCAAATAATTGGAAAGGTAAGTATGAAAAGTGGAATACAAAAAACTCTTGGAAGGGCAAGTGGAAATTAGATAAAGATGGCAACCCAATGCCATATGAAAAAAAATGGTATCATTTTGGAGTTCCAATGCCTAAAGCAGAAAGATATCCTTATGGTTCAACCCTATTTGTAGGGTTTAGTGATGCAGAACACTTTTTTCAAATGATGAAAGTTCTTTCTGTGTGTTTTGGGTTTGCTGTTTATGGGTTTTGGCCGGCAGCCTGTTTTTTTGTAGGACATATTTTATTAGGTGTAGCAAAAGAAACTGTTTTTAAATCTTTTTTAAGATAAAAACGATATTTATATAAGTAACAAAACGAAAGGGTATTTATGGACATTAACAAATTAAAAGGGCATATTCCTGATGGGGTGCTAGCACAAATTCCATCTGTTATGACCACATTCAAAATTGACACACCACTTAGATTATCACACTTTTTAGCCCAATGTGGACACGAAAGTGCTGGTTTCAAAGCCGTTCAAGAAAATCTAAACTATGGAGCTAAAGGTTTATTGGGTATTTTTAAAAAATATTTCCCAACCGAAGCTAAAGCTTTACAATACGAAAGAAAGCCTGAAAAAATTGCTAACTTAGTATATGGTGGTAGAATGGGAAATGGTGATGAAGCATCAGGTGACGGATATAAGTTTAGAGGTAGAGGTTACATCCAACTAACAGGAAAAAGTAATTATACTGCTTTTGGTAAAGCAATTAACGAAGATATAGCTGCTAACCCAGATTTAGTAGCAACAAAGTATCCATTATTATCAGCTGCTTGGTTTTGGTCAAGCAATGGATTAAACACTATCGCTGATAAAGGTGCGGATGATGCAAGTGTAACATCTGCTACAAAGAGGGTGAATGGTGGAACAATTGGTCTTGCTGATAGAATTAAACACTTTAAAGAGTATTACGCATTACTTAAATAAAAAATGAAATTTCCAATATCATTTGAAGATTTTATAAAAGACCCCATCAAAGCCATTATGTTTTTGGTTTTGGTGGGGATCGTTTTTCTTTATATTGATAATAGAATGGTTTATAAAGAACAAATAGAAACTCAGAAAGTTAGAATTAATAAATTAGAGCAGGATGTTGAAAAATTACAACAAACTGTGGTTAAATTAGTAGAAGAATGCGATTAGAAAAGATTTACATATTATTAATTGCCTTTGTTGGCGGGGTGGCTGGATATAATTTAGGATATAGAGTTGCTGAAAGTGATTTTGTAGCTACAGAATCCGCTTTGCTAGATAAAATATCTTCGTTGGAATGGGAGGTTGAAAATATCTATGAAGAAAAAGAAAAAATAATTGAGGAAGAATTTATCAGACAGAGTGATTCAGTACACACCCCCACAAAAAAAATAAAATACAAAAAAGCTCAAAAAGCAAAAACAAAAGTTGATTCTTTAGAATTTGTTGTTGAAAAAAAGATTGAAATGATACGTTTGAAAAAATGGAATGACAGTATAGAAGAACATTTATTAAGAACGGAAATACAAAGATTAAAGAAAGACTAATATGACAAGTAAATTACAAATACTTACTAATCCGTTGATATTAACAATAACATCCATATCCGGCTTATGTGCTTTTATATGTAGTTATTTTCTTAATCTATATATGAACAATCAAGACCAATATACCGCAGTAATTGGTGTAATGTTTTTAGATGGTATATTTGGAATAATAGCCGGTTCAAAAAAAGAGGGATTTAAAACACGCAAAGCCCTAGGTGTACTAAGAAATACTTTTGTTTGGATAATGATACTATCCGCAATACTAATGGTGGAAAAGGGTTTTAGTGGCACGGGTTGGTTGAGTGAAGTAATTGTTGTTCCATTTATGGTGTTTCAGTTAGTAAGTGCACTTAAAAACGCATCAATGGCAGGGTATATAAAGATGAGTTTGTTAAATGAGATACTTGATAAAATAGATAATCACAAAGGAATTAGAAAGGTATAATATGGGATGTGGGTGCGAACAAAATAAAAAACCTTTAAAAGAGGCTTTGGTAGTAACAAAGGATAATTTAAGAGACCAAGCCTATAATGCTATCTACAATACACCGATATCGTTTACATATCAAAACAAAGATACAGGTGGTAGAAGTAATGCATCATATCAAAAGGCGTTGAATAGAAAAGAAAAAATCGGCAAACCCGTATCTGATACTGATAAAGATAAGATGGTAAAAGAATTAATACCATTCCTTGCTTATTTATACAAAAAGCATTTGAAAGCAATAGTGAAAGAGGGTAATAATAAACCAACCATATCTAAATTTATAAAAGAAAATATTAGGATTAAAAAAAATGGCGACGTGTTCCTCAAAACTAAAGGGTGAAACTGAGCAAGAATTTAGAAAAAGATGTGGTGGATACACCTATGCTTTTCCAATAAATATCTTTCAGAAAAAAGAAGAAGAACCCCCTGCCGAAGAACCACCACCGGCAGCTGAACCCACACCACCACCACCTGCACCTGAAGGTGGTATAGAAGAAGCAAAACATACCAAAGGTGGTATATACAAAGGTAAATTAAAGATTGGTGGAGTGCCTGTACCTGTTGAGGTAGAAATGGTTGGTGTTGATAATAGAACCCGTAGTTATTTGGTAAGAGTAATCCATATTGATAAACAATATTGGAGTAAGTTACCAAAAGATGGTATAATCCCTATTCCATCTCGTATTTTTGATATACCAGGCGGTGGTTGGGCTAAACTAAAAACACCATCGGTATTTGAGAACCAGAAGTATTACGATAAGTTGAAAACGATTGAAACTATGGTAATTGAACTTTTGAAAAAAAGAATAAAAGAAGATTGGACGAATAAATACAAAAAATCCATAGATTGTAATAATCCAAAAGGATTTTCCCAAAAAGCACATTGTGCGGGGAGAAAAGCCAGACAGAGGGGTGAGGATACCAAATCAAGTCCAGTAAAATAAATTTGGATAATTAAACTTTCTTTCGTATATTTATAGGTATGAGAAAAGTTTTAAGAGTATTTGATTTGGATGATACCCTCGTAAAGACATCATCAAAAATTAAGGTAATCCATTCAGATGGCAAGGAATCCATGCTTACACCAGGTGAGTATGCTGTTTATAAAGAAAAACCTGGCGATAAGTTCGATTTTGGGGAATTCAACAAACTCCTACAAGAACCAAAACTAATTAAAAAGAATGTAGATTTACTGAAAAAGATGCTTTCAGACCCATCCAAAAAAGTAACTATATTGACTGCCAGGACTTTAGGATTTCCAATTAAGCACTTTTTTAAAACACAATTAGGTTTGGATGTGTATCCTGTTACATTGGGTAGTAATAATCCACAAGATAAAGCAGATTGGATTGAAAAGCATATAGAAAAAGGATATACTGATATTGCTTTTATGGATGATTCACCATCAAACATTCAGGCGGTAAATAAACTTAAATCAAAATACCCAAATGTAAATCTTAAAACAAAATTGGTTGTAGACCATTTTGCTCCTGAGAAAAAAGTTCGTATATTTGAATCATTGGTTCAATCAAAATTTAACGATTTATTAAAAGTTTTTTAATATATATAGTATGGTAAACGAATACGAAAAAAAGGCAATGGATGATACTTTGGAGATAGTCCTAAGTAGGAAGCGTGGAATTGCGGATTATAAAAAACTTGTAATCCCACATTTAGTTGATTTTTATCTAAAGCACGAAGAATACGAAAAACTCCAACAGTTGAAAAACTTTACCGACAGGATGGAGAAACTAAATGAAAATAAAAGTAAAAAAGCTAAAGTATGAGGTAGATTCCGGCGGAACTGGCCAAACCCATATTATTTATGTATTGGACAGGTCTAATCGTCCAATATTAGCGGAGTTATGTAACGAAAACGAAATACCAATTTACCTAAACAAATATCAGAAAAAATTTGATATACCCAATGGCAAAATTATATATTCATAATGATGATATCCATTCGTTCAATGATGTCATTCTAATACTATCAAATATGTTTGATTACCCACTAAATCAATGCGCAAGTATTGCTCACATAATTCATACAACCGGTGATTGTTGTATAAAGGAGGGTAATTATGATGAATTGTTTAACTATCAAAATAAACTAAACTATTTAAGGTTTGAAACGGAGATAAAAAATGAGCGTAGAAAAAGAGCAAAAAAGTAAGGGTTTGGGAGATACCATTGCAAAGGTAACATCAGCAACCAAATTAGATAAGTTGGCTGAAAAAATAGCCCATATTGCAGGACACGAAGATTGTGGGTGTTCTAAAAGACAAGAAACCCTAAATAAGTTGTTTCCATACAAATAACCCAACTGTCCAATAAATTGGACACTTTTAGGTAAAAATGTGGATAACTTTTTGAAAAAAGGCTTGGAAATATAGGTTTTCTGTTGTATATTTACTATGTAATGATTGATAAACTAACCCCCCAAATTGTGAAAAAGGCCACTTTTAAGGTTATTTTCCCCACGAACTATGAGTTCGCTAATCCCAATAGTAAGGTTGAAACCTCCTATGAGATTGAGTATTCCACCCCTTTAGAGTTAAAGAAACTCTATCAGGAAGCCCGCCAGGTGTGGTCTGAATACTTTGTAGAGGCTTATACGGATACTTTTGTGATGTCGGATTCCCACACCTATCAGGAAGAAATCCAAAAACAACTGATGGCCGCTGAATGGTAATTTAAGATTTAACCTAAATTTAATATTGAAAGTTTGTAAATATAGGTTTTCTGTTGTATATTTACTATATAATGATTGATAAGTATTCCCCAATTACTATGAAAAACGAAAATGTTCGCCGATTTGTTCACCTCCAAGAGAAGGCTAATCTTATGATTGAGACCTATGGTAGGTGTTCTGATGATATTGCTAACGAATTAGAAGAATTGGGAGATAAACTCTCCCCCGAAGAAATTAAGGAAACTTTACGAATTTGGCAGGAAATGCATACCCTGCCTTATGGTGATGATGATTTTTAAATAAAAAACAAAAAAAACAATATGAAAAAACTAATCGCAATTTTGATGCTTGCTGTAACAGTTATGGCTTGCTCAAACAACCAAACCACCACAACCGAAACTACAGGTGAGCCGGTAGATTCAACTCTTTTCCAAAATACTGTGGAATTGGGTGGTGGTGTTGATACTACTGCTGTAGCACAGTAATCAACTAAGTCAGGTGGCGGTATTGGTTATGGCCCGCTCAGAAATGAGAAAGCACAGGTTCGAATCCTGTCCTGACTACACGTTCCGAAACAAGACAACGGATAGTGTGCTCTACACGATGAGAAACGGAGTGATGTCCGTATGAGACTGCTGATAGGACAAGGTTCTATTTAGATTGACTATCTACTGAAAGAGGGAATAAATAGTAACCCAAATAGTCTATTCCTAACTCAAGAAATTGAGGACAGCCACAACACCTGTAAGTTGGATAAATTAGGGTGTTACTTAGTCAGGTGGCGGAATTGGTAGACGCACACAAGATGGGGAAGGCATAATAATTGCGAAAAGTCAGTACCCTACAACTTGTTATAGAATTACAGGTTCGAATCCTGTCCTGACTACTAAAGATTAATGATATGAGTTTAGATTGGAAACAAGTTTATATTGAAATGGGTTCTCGTGATAAAAAAACAAAGAAACTCAAATATTACAATGTTACATCTTTTAATCACAAACGATTTACCTGCAATTGTCCTGCGTATGAGTTTGGTAGGGGTTCGGAGTGTAAACATATTAAAAATTTAAAAAGAAAATTATCTATTGTGTAGTGTTAGTTGTTGTTTAAAAATAAAAAGAAAGGAAAATTATTATGGAAATTATTTATTTCGCGTTAGGGTTGGTTATAGCTTTGGTGGTTGCTGAGGTTTTGGCCTGGTTTAGCGTAATTAAAGTGTTTAATCGTTATTCTAAAAATATAACCGATATTCAGATAAAAAATGAAGAACTTATTCGCTCTTCAAAAGAAGAATTACAACTCCTAAATCTTAGGGTTGATAATTTAGAAAATCAAATCTATAGAGATATAGATGAGGTTCACACTAGAATAGGTTCAGAAGCCGAAAGGATTGAGAGAGGAATTGATTTTCGTATAGATAAAACCTCTAAAGATATAGATGAGGTTCACACTAGGATAAGTTCGGAAATTGAAAGGATTGAGAGAGGAATTGATTCTCGTATGGATAAATTTGATTTAAAATTAAAAAAAGATTTACTTAAAGGATAAAATTAACTAACAACAACTACACCGCACAATAGATATTTTTATATGGCAAATACAGTATTTAATTACATCACTATCAACAACGCTGATGGGAATGTAGTAGAAAAAATTAAAGAAATTTTCAAATCCACTAATGAAGACCCATTTGAAACAACATTCACAGTTGAATTGGTAAATGCTCTTTTTGATAATATATGGCCTAATGGTAATGATGATTATGATAGAAGTTGGGTAGAAAACAAATGTGGAGCAAAGTGGTTTAATGGGTATGTGAGTGATTATGGTGATGATGGAACTATTACGATAAATATAGATTCCGCATGGGACCCCATTTTTGGTTGGGTTGAAAAATTAGCAGAGGTATTATCTAATATCAAATCCGATGTTTGGATTCAAAACAAATTTGAAGATGAAGGTTACAACTTTGCCGGAGTTCATTTAATAGCAAAAGATTATTCTTCAGATGAATATATTGAAATGGAAGATTGGGATGTAGATAAATTTTTTGAGGGTGGTGAAGAATATAATTTATATTGTGATAAACTGTCAAATATGATGGATGAAGAAGTTGATGCATATTTTGAATATTTAAAAAGTATAGAAAATGAGTAAGACAATTTTTTGTGATATTGATGGAACGCTTGTATATCAGGTTCCATTTGAAGAAATCAACCTGACAACAAGTATGGCTTTGCCGGGAGTTGTAAAAAAAATGAATGAGTGGTATAATTCCGGTTATTATATTGTATTGACAACCGCTAGACCCGAAGAATACGAACTTATTACTAAACAAGAAATGATGAATTTGGATATTCCATACCACCAATTGGTAATGGGTATTGGTAGGAGTGAGAGGGTATTAATTAATAATAAAAGTGTAAAAAACCCAACCGAAAAAAGGGCAACTGCTATTGAGGTTGAAAAAAATGGTGGGTTTAATGATATTGATATTTAATTTATATGGAACTACCCAATGTAAAAAATGTAAATAAGGGAAAAAAGCGTTTAAAGAAACACCATTTCAAACCAAAGGATATGGTGGCATATAAATGGTATGCTGAAAAAGAGGTTGGGTATATTATGGAGTGTTATCACTCATCCGATGGGTGGGCCTGTTATAAAATCAAATCAGCGAGCAAACCTGGATGTATTTATTCCGATATGCAGTTGGATGACCCAGAAGACCCATATTGTTACATATCATCCGTTTTGACGAAATCAATGACGGGTGGTGAAAAGGAGTTAGTAAAAAAAAGAATTGAATGGAGTGAATCCAAAAATTTACCTAATAATAAACCGATTGTTGAGAAAAAAGCAGAAAAGGTTGTTGTTGATAAGAATGAACTAAAAAGGGCTATTGAAAAACAAAAAGATTTTATTAACGGAAAATTTTGGTAATTTAAAAATTATTTTGTATATTTATCAAAAAAACAAAAGGAGTTATGATGAACTATAAACCAATGAATGATTATGTGCTTGTCTTAGTAAACAAACACGATGAAAAAACGCAGGGTGGATTGTATAAACCTGAAACTGCAAGAGAAACAATGAGTGGAAAGGTTGTTGCAGTTGGCGATGGATTATTTACTCAACAGGGGGTAAAGATACGTATGAAACTAAAAGTAGATGATGAAGTTCTTTTAGATGGAACAGGCACTCAAATCAAAATTGATGGAGTAAAATACAATCTATATCGTGAAAGTGAAATTTTGATGGTAAAACTATCAGATAATTAATATTATTGTTTCATATGTTGGGGTCTCAAAAGGGAACGGTTTTACAAAATGGTTATGTGTTAGGAAAGGGGAGAGAACCTCTTGGACTGACAGAAAATCAGATTAGGTATGCTATGAAAAATACCACATCTAATCGTCAAGCCGCTCTCTTTTTGAGAATTTCTTTTAATGGATACAAAAAATATGCATTACAATATATTGATTCCGAAACAGGCTTATCTTTGTGGGAATTACAAAAGTTAAATAGAAATCAAACTCCACGAAAACCAAGAAAGAAAACAAAAGCCCATAAACTTATAAACGATATTTTTGAGGGTAAGTATCCAGAGTATTCAATCCGGTCTTTAAAAACAAGATTATCAAAGATTGGACATACTTTAGACCCACCATTTGAATATTGTTGTCATGTTTGTGGGTATAACGAAAGAAGGTTGAGTGATGGTAATATACCTTTGATATTAGACCATTTAGATGATGATTGGAAAAATCATCGTAGGGAAAATCTTAGGTTTATCTGCTTTAATTGCTACCACAACAACAGGGGTAACATTAGGGGAACTCAACCACAATTCAGAATAGAAAGATTAAAACAGCATATCCTAAACAAAATAATGAACGAAGTAAACCAAAAAACAAAAGGAGAATAAAGTTATGAAAGGAAAACAAATCTTTCACGGTAAAGAATCCCGTGAAAAACTACTTAAAGGAGTAAACGAACTAGCGGATGCAGTAAAAGTTACATTAGGACCTAAGGGCCGGAATGTAATCATTCAGCGAGATGGAACACAACATATCACCAAAGACGGTGTTACGGTTGCCAAATCGGTGGAGTTTTCTGATAATACTATTAATATTGGTGCGCAAGTAATCAAAGAAGCAGCACAACAAACTGCTGATAAAGCTGGTGATGGAACTACCACATCCACCGTACTTGCTCAATACATCTTTAATGAGGGTATGAGTGAGATTGAAAGGAGTGGAGCAAACCCAATTCATTTAAGAAGGGGGATGGCAGATGCTGCTGATAATATCATTAATAATCTATCTAAAATCTCTATTAAGTTGGAAGATAATGATAAGATTGAAAGTGTTGCAGCAATATCCGCAAATAACGACACCAAAATTGGTTCTATGATTGCTGATGCGGTAAAAGAAGTTGGTAGGGATGGTGTAATAACGGTAGAAGAGGGAAATCAATCAGATGATGAACTAATTGTTGTAGAGGGATTACTATTTGATAAGGGGTATTTATCCCACTATTTTATGAATAATCGCCAAAAGTTGAACTGCACATTGGAATCACCAAAGGTTCTTTTGTTTGATGGTAAAATTAATAAGATGGATGATATTCTTCATCTATTGGAAAATGTATCCGCAAAAAATGAATCCATTGCTATCATAGCACACGAAGTTGAAGCAGAAGCATTGGCTACGATGGTTGTGAATGCTGCAAGAGGAACACTAAAGTGTTTGGCGGTTAAAGCACCGGGGTTTGGAACTGAAAGAACCGAAATCTTACAGGACATGGCGGCTCTTTGTGGAACTACTGTGTTTGGTGGTGTGAATGGTGATTTAGAAGATGTAACCATTGAAAATTTGGGTAATTGTGATAAAATAGTATCCGATAAGCAGGAAACTGTAATCATTGGTGGTAAAGGTTCTCAAGAAGAAATCAATCAACGAATTGAAGATGTGAAAACCGAAATCAGTAAATCTAATTCCGATTGGGAAAAGGAAAAATTACACAAACGATTATCCAAACTATCAGGCGGTGTTGCTGTAATTAGAGTTGGAGCACAGTCCGAAGTGGAAATGAAAGAAAAGAAAGACCTGTTTGATGATGCTATCCTTGCTACGAAAGCAGCAATGGAGGAAGGTATTGTAGCAGGTGGTGGTGCAGCATTGATTCATTCGGCAAAAGGGTTGAATCGGGATGGAAAATCGGATTATGATATTGGGTATAATATTGTAGTGAACGCGTGTTCATCTCCAATGGAAGCAATCCTACAAAATTCAGGATGTGAACCACTACCAATCATTGATAGTGTTAAAACCGCCGAATCAAATACTTATGGGTATAATGTAATGGAAGATTCATATACTGATATGGTTGAAAATGGTGTAATTGACCCTACAAAGGTTGTAAGGACTGCATTGGAAAAAGCAGTTTCAGTTGCTGGGACTCTATTGACAACCGAATGTATGATTGTCAATGAACCTGAAGAAAAGCGTGAACCGAAAACTGACCAAGTATAGTTTAAAGTGTAAATATATCCAAATGGAGTTAGAGGATATGCAATCAGATTTTGATTCTTATCTAAACAATTTTAACTCTTTTTTTGGGCAGTTTATGCGCGAAGATAAAAAAAATGAATCTGGGGGAGATTCAAAAGATGGTGTTACGGAGTGTTGGGTGAATGAGGAAACGGGGGAAGTTAGACCTGATGAACCCAACACATCCGAACCATCAAAACCAAAACCCCAAATTGAAAAAAAGGTTGATAGTAAGTATAAAAAGTTATTCAAAACTATATCTATAAAAGCCCATCCTGATAGAGGTGGAAGTGGTGATGATTTTTTACGATTGAAAAAGGCATACGATGGTGATAATCTTATAGAAATGGTTGAATTGGCTGTTAAATATGATATAGAGTATGAATTGGATTCCGATGATGAAATACTTATTGAAAAAAACATCAAAGGGTATGAGAGTGAAATTGATAATATAAAAAAATCTTTGGCATGGATATGGTGTACATCAACAAATCCACAAGATAAAATTAACATAATCAAAAGTGTTGAAAGACAAATAGGAAAAGAAATACCATTAGAAAAAATTAATTTGGAGAGTATATGAGTTTTGTGATTGTAAAATACATTAAGAAGAATGTTCCGGTAATTTTATTGGATGGGCATGGTGAAGTTTGGGAGTTTGAAAATGAAGAGTCGGCAGAGTATTACGCAGCTGTATTTGAAACTAATTCCGATTCGGGTTACAAATATGAAGTAAAAGCAGTTGGAAAAATTCACGAAGAACAAAATTAAACTATTTATTCATATGGACAAAATAATATCAACTATTAAAATTAAGGGTAATGATGATTTACAAGCTACATTATCATCTCTTTTTTCAAATCCTAAATCAAACGATTCCGATTGGTTGTTAAGCCAATTTTACGAATCAATTTCAGATGTAGACACTAATTGTGTTGGCAGTTGTTCTGCTGAATTGAATAGTGTATTCATTGGTGATGAATCAATGTTGGTTCTATCATCCAACAGCGAATTTCCCCATAATTTAGTAGATAGGATGTGTGAAATATTCAAAGAAATTGATGAGGATTTTGAAATAAGAGGAACATACGAACATATGGAATATATTTGCGCGGGTGCTTACTACGCAACATCTATTGGTTCAGTTTCTACTGAAAAGCAATTGAGTTCTTTGATGAGTAAAGAAGATTATGAGTCTGTTGATACGATTGAATCAAAAATCTTCTCCATTAAAGATACATTGCTAGAAGTATGTATTGAAGAATTGGATTCTCAATCCATTATGAGATATGATGGTGATTACAATTGGGATGATAATTGGAACGATGAGGTTTATGAAATAAATTCAGATGATGATGATATACCTGATTGGTTGATTGATGAGGATGACGATGAAAATAGAAAACATTATGAGGATTAATACTATGAAAAAACTAATATTATTATTATTACTACCATTATACTCTTTTGGACAAGGGAGAGATAGTGTGTATATCAAAAACCAAATCTTTGAAATGGTTTATTCGGAAGTTTTGGAGCAACCAAAATGGATTAAGTACAGGGTTCAATGTGCTGAAAATTCAGTATCTCGCAAAGGATTGGATTTCTATAAAGAAAAATCATACCATACATCCGATAATGGGGATTATGTGGCGAATGAATGGGATAAAGGGCATATGGCTCCGGCGGCAGCGTTTGGGTGTGATATAAACTTACTCAAACAAACATTCACTTACTTAAATTCGGCTCTTCAACATCAATCCTTAAATAGAGGTCCGTGGAAAGAGTTGGAAGAATCTGAAAGGGTGATGAGGCAGAAGGCAGATGATATTAATATCTATATCAGAGTAGATTTTGAACCACCACTTAAAAAAGTATCAGGTGGTGCTACTATTCCATCTGGATTTTATAAGAAGATTCATTCAACAAAGTTGGGTGTATGCGATTGTTATTATTTCAACAATACCGCACCGGCAACATCAGATGTAAGTAAATTTAAAGTTAAGTGTGAATAATTACTTTATACAATCATTGTTTTGGAATACTAAAATAGATGCAATCGTTGGTGTAACGATGAAAGTGGCTTTTACAATGAAACAAATGGGTGCTCCATTTATATATAAGCAATTTGGTATATTTGAAGAATAAGGAATGGTTAAAGTAGTTTGCGGATTACTTAGAAACGAAGATAAGGTTTTAATAGGAAAAAGATTAGATACCAACCCAAATTGGGGTGGATATTGGGAGTTTCCTGGTGGTAAGGTAGAGGATGATGGTGAAACGGAGTATGAAGCCTTAATTAGAGAGTTCAGAGAGGAATTTGGGATAGAAATACAACCATTCCACCAATTTAAATCTGCTGTGGGGGATGGTATAGAGTTAATACCCTTTATATGTGATTTTGTATCAGGAAAAGCCTCTCTTGGAGCGCATACGGAGATTAAATTCGTAGAGATACCCAACCTAAAGCAGTACACCTTTACACCTCTTACAAAGGATATTTTAACCTCTGTGGTGGGTTCTTATGGGGGGTTCTTTAGGAAAAAGAGGGTTAAATAAGAACTGTCCAATAAATTGGACACTTTTGGGTAAAAATGTGGATAAATTTAACCTAAATTTAATATAAAAGGCTTGGAAATATGGGTTTTCTGTAGTATATTTACTATGTAAGATGATTGATATGGAAACGAACCTAATGAGTTTTGAGAAGCCCCTTCGGGTATTTGTTCAATTGGTGGTAATTGGTGTGCTGGGTTATTTGACTGTGTTGTCTTATCAGTTGATATCGGTTTTTTATCTAATTACCCAATTAATCGATTATATTATTAAATAATTTTAAAATGGTAGAACTATTGAATGACTTTGGTTTTTCAACCAAAGAAGAGTATTATGAGTATATTTTGGAGAGTATCCATAATGGACAGCATAAGCAGGCCAAAAACCTTTTCAACCAATTACCCAATGATGGTATGACGGGGGAGAGGGCTCAATTTTTTTGGTGGATTGAGGATAAATTTGAGTCCGGACTTGAAAAAGTTACTCATTTGAAGGAGTACTTTAATGGTTAATTTTTCAGTCAAAAAACTTAACGATAATTTAATATACAAAATTTGGAAATGTAATACTTCTGTATTATATTTACACTATATTTATTGCTGATATATGAAAAAACTAAAATACAAAAAACGGACATCTATATCTAATTGGACTGGGGCTCAAAAAAGAGTTTTATCCGAGCGTATTTTTCGGTGGTGTAAAAACAATATGGGTATTAATGGTAGGTATAAAACGCCAATATCCCTATCTGTTATTCGAAATCAATATGAACCCCAAACTTATGGAGCATTTGACCCCGATGAAAATCAGGTTATCATTTATCACAATAGGATTCGTAGTTTAGAACGCTTGATAACCACTATCATACACGAATATCAACACTCTCTTCAGCCTGTGAAAACCTACTATGGTATATATTCGGTTGTATATGGGTATTGGAAAAATCCGTTGGAGAAAGATGCTAGGCGGGCAGAAAAGAAATATTATAAAAAAGTTTTTGATTACCTAAATAAATAATAAAAAATACTATATGAATAAATTAAACACATTTTTCTATCTAATTATAGAATTATTTTTTGCTGCATCCTCCGTATTTATGGCAGGTTTGTTCGGTTATCTGATTTATATCATAATGAAACCACTACTATCATTGATGTAAAAATGACGCAAATCAATCCCGAATATTACGATTCAGACCCGTTTAATATGAAAAAAAGTAAATTTAGGCCTTTTAAGGACACTCGCTCATTTAGTGTAAAAGCTAAAGACTTTGGACAATCTCTTCTGTTTTGGAAAGGTAGAAAGAAAGGTACGATTTATACTCGTGATTTGGAGTGGGATGATATTCGTTATATTTTCTTTCCAAGAAGATTTTCTGAAAAGTATGGTTATTTAGGTTCTGTGCCTGATTACAACAACTATGATAAAGTTATGGTCCCATTGGTTTTGGCTATGGACTATGAAGCAAAACCTTGGTGGTGTCCTCGTTGGTTTCTTAGATTCCTCCAAGTATTTGGTAATGATAGTTCTATTGTAAGGGTTCGTAACCGAAAGTTACATAATTTACATAATAGATTAACTAAAGGAATTACATTCTACGATTATAAGACAAAATGGGAGTGGTATGATTTAAGAATTTCAGTTGTGGGGCCAGAATACATTCAAGATTTGGCGGATGCTATTGAAGATCATTATTACAAAATTGGTGTAAGAGACCATACTATTAAACAAATTAAGACATTTGAGCCTGATTTTGATAAAACCTATATGACTACAAAGGATCTTGATGATTATTTAGAAACCTTATACGCTAAAGAAGAAAATAATGAACAAAGAGACTAAAACAATAGCACAACAAATCAACTGGGATTTTAAGGCCAACGGTGGCTTGGAAATCAGAGATAAGAAAAATAATATAATCTATTGGGAAACCTCAAAGGGATATTGGTGGAATTCTCAAGATAGAATAATCTATGGATTGGATGATTCTGTTAAAGAAAAACAACCCAATTCTTACGATAACAAAGTAGTAGAAATTGATGGTGTAAAATATAAACTAACCAAAATATGAACAAAGTAATTAGAGATGGTAAAGTAGCAGTTCTTATTTCATATGGATGGGGAGCTGGATTTTATACTTGGGGTGCTCCTCTTGAAGCAATATTTGACCCAAATTTAGTAGTGTTGATTGAATTAGAAAATTTTGATGGTGCAGAAGAGTATGTTAAAAATACTTATCCAGGTATCAATACCGGAGGAGTTGAAGATTTATATATAGAGTGGGTAGATGAAGGTGAAGAATTTACTATCAATGAGTATGATGGAAGTGAAAGTATTCAATTTAAAAACAAAATACAATGGATTACAGCATAAGACCGGAAGTATTTGAAAGAATTATTATTGAACTTAAAGAACAACAAGAAAGATTAGATAAAGCATATGAAGCAGGTATTGACCATATAAACTTTACAGGCTCATATGAAAGCGTTATCGCTATGTTGATTGGTTCAATTTATGGTATGGAGGGTAGAGATACATTTGATTGGTGGTGTTATGAAAAGAATTTTGGGAAACGAACCGATTTGACAATGACAGATAAAGATGATAATGAACTATGTAGAACCATAGAAGAATTACATCAGTATTTGGAAGAAAATAAAGTAAATGATTACTACCTCTCAAAATATCAAATTATGACAGATGAGGAACGAAAGGATTTATTAGATAAATTAATATCAGATTATGAAAAACCTTAAATACTATTACATCGAATTTATCTATCAGTCAAAATGTCTAATAAACTTTTTCAAAAATATTTGGAGATTTAGAAAACCACTATATCAATTTAGGTGGTGGGATTACTACACTCTATTACAATTTATGCAGATATCCATTGAGCATATGGGGGATAGAACCAAATCCAAAGGTACTGGAGTTGATTCTACTCGCATCCCTAAAATTGCTAAAATGGAAAGAGCAAGTCAGATTCTAAAAAACCAAATGAATGATTATGTTTATATGGATATGGCTGAAGAAAAGTATGGTAAGTTAATTGATAATGATGGTGATTTTATTCCATTGCCTGATAGACCCAATTCTTTTACTTATGAAGATAAATTAACCGATGAAGAGAGGGAACACAATAGCAAGGTATTTTTATATTCTGCTGAATTAGAAGAAAAGGAATGGGGAGAATTTTGTAATATCATAAAAGATAAGAAAACAGGCCTAAAGAGTTGGTGGGATTAAATTTGAAAATATAAAAATTATTTTGTATATTTAAGTATGAAAACAATATTCATTGGAGATATCCATGGCCGTCCAATTTGGAAGGACATTGTAGCAAAAGAAAACGCTGATAGGGTTATCTTTATTGGAGATTACTTTGATAGTTTTGATATACCTGGCATAGACCAAATTCATAATTTCAAAGAAATAATTGAATATAAAAAAACAAGCGGTAAAGAGGTTATCCTATTAGTAGGTAATCACGACTTTCATTATATGAATGTTGGTCAAACTTATAGTGGTTTTCAACCTGCTCTTAAATTTGATATAGAAATGGTGCTGAAAGAAAATATGGAACATCTTCAAATGGCATACTCGTTTGATAAGTTCCTATGCACACACGCAGGTGTATCTTCAGTATTTATGGATAGATGGTTTAGAAATATGTGGAATTGTGATAATTTGGTTGAGAAATTAAATGAAACATTCACATACACCCCATCTATTTTTAAATTTAATGGGTGGGACCCCTATGGTGATGATGTAGTTCAATCACCAATTTGGATTCGTCCACGATCTTTGTTATGGTCAAATAAAAAAAGAGGAAAAGATTCTATCAAAGGTAGATTTATACAAATCGTAGGACACACCGAAGTTAAATCTATTGATATAAAAACAACAGATAAATCAATGGGGGGTAAATACTATATGATTGATGCTCTACCTTCAAAAGAATATTTAATATACGATGGTGAACTTAAAGTAGGAAAATTATGATGAACGCAACAACAAAAGAAATAGAAGCAATAAGGGAATGCTATAGGAAACTATATAAAGCATCCACCCCATCAGCCGATTTTGATGAATTAGTGAATAACGCCCCCATAGATGAAAATGGGCAAAAGGTAATTGATTTTATGGGGTATGAAATTTGTGAATACGAATTTTCTGAAATTGTAGATGAAGTTATTAAAAAACATAAGATTAAAACCCACAGAGTAACACCATTCAAAAACTCAATCTATTTGGGTTGTAGTCCTAAATTTAAAAAAACCGAGTAAATGGCTTTAACTATTTTAATTATTTTTATAATTATATTTTTTTATTTAATTTTACTATACGAATCAAAAAAATGAATATTTTATCTTTGATAATCGCAATCGCAATAATGTTTATAGCACAAGTATTAACATTTTATCAGTTGCAAGGTCCACTTAAAATCGATTGGTTTAAGAATAACTATTGGCTTGTAGTGTTAATGGGAATACCTATCTCAATGCTTTATATGGCTTCGGTAAAACATTTTGTAGATGCTTACAACGGATTAATTTGGCCAAGCCGAATAATTGGATTTGGAATTGGAGTGATTGTATTTACAATTATGGCTCAATTATTGTTTGGAGAACCATTAACATCTAAAACGATTGCTTGCTTAATTTTATCGTTAGGGGTTATTTTGGTTCAATTATTTTGGAAATGAAAATAGACGCTTTACTTATATCCGATGTTCATTTAGGTTCTAAGGGATGTAACGCAGAGAAACTGTTAGAAACCCTAAAACAATACGAACCTAAAGAATTAATTATTGTAGGTGATTTTATTGATGGGTGGTTACTTAAAAAAAGATTTTATTGGCCTCAATCTCACACAAATGTTCTTCGTAAAATACTTTCATATTCAAAAAATGGAACAAAAGTCCATTACATAACAGGCAATCACGATGAATATTTACGAAACTATACTCCTTTAATTTTAGGAAATATTGAAATTAAAGATGAAATGGTTTGGAATGATTATTATATCACCCACGGAGATTTATACGATGGCGTTATTCAATTAAAGTGGTTAGGGCATTTGGGTAGTTGGGGGTATGAACTCGCTATTTGGATTGATAGAACTTTAAAAAAATTAGGATATAAAAAATCATTAAGTGCATACCTCAAATTAAAAGTAAAAGAAGCTGTTAAATTTATAACACGTTTTGAAAAACAATTAGAATATCAGGCCGAAAAACGAAAATGTAAGGGAGTTATTTGTGGACATATTCATACGCCTGAAATTAGAGATGGTTATATTAATTGTGGGGATTGGATTGAGAGTAATTCATATATAATATATAATGAAAATAAATTTAGCCTATATAAAAAAGTCATATTAGCGTAATACATTAGTAATACTGATCTGATATGTATTGATGTTTAACTTTAAAATTTAAAATTTATGAAAAAAATTAGTTTACTGCTTTTGTTGGTTCTTACTTTTACTTCCTGTAAAAAAGATAACCCACAACCCACCCCAAATCCTGATATTAAAACATTTATAACAGGTCCTATTACTCAAAATACTACTTGGTACAAAGATAGTACTTATGTTTTGAGTGGATTCGTATTTGTAAAAAATGGAGCAACATTAACTATCCAACCCGGAACTACTATTTTTGGGGATAAAGCGTCTAAAGGCACTTTAATTATCACTCGTGGTAGTAAAATTATTGCCGAAGGAACCTCAACTCAACCCATTGTATTTACATCAGCACAACCTGATAACCTAAAAACATATGGTGATTGGGGGGGATTAGTCATTTTAGGAAATGCTACTATTAATGTACCTGGTGGAACAGCTTTAATTGAAGGTGGTTTGTTAGGGCAAGATGCAACATATGGTGGAACAAACGATAATGATAATTCGGGTATTTTAAAATATGTTCGTATTGAATATGGAGGTATCGCTTATCAACCAAATAATGAGATTAATGGCTTAACATTTGGTGGTGTAGGTAGAGAAACAATAGTTGAAAATGTTCAAGTAAGTTATGCGGGGGATGATGGATTCGAATGGTTTGGTGGAACAGTTAATTGTAAAAACTTAATTGCATACAAATGTTGGGACGATGATTTTGATACTGATTTTGGTTATAGAGGAATGGTTCAATTTGGTTTAATTATTAGAGATCCTGCTATTGCAGATCAATCACAATCAAACGCGTTTGAAAGTGATAACGATGGAACAGGTTCATCTAATTTACCTCAAACTGCTCCTATCTTCTCAAACATAACAGTAATTGGGCCTAAACAATCAGGAACGCCTGCTGGTTTATATAGACGAGCAATGCACTTACGTAGAAACACTTGCACTTCGATTTATAATTCAATTTTTACAGGTTATCCAACCGGATTGCATATTGATGGAGCAGCAGCACAATCAAATGCTACGAATAATTTACTGCAATTAGAACGAGTAATGTTAGTAAATATGACTAATAACTTTGAACAAACAAATGGGGCAAATGCTTGGGCGGGAATTCTTGATTATTTCAATTCACCTGATAAAGGGAATGCAATTGCAAATACTTTAGAATTGGATTTATTTTATTTACCACTTGCAAATTCACCTATTCTAAATAGTGCTTCATTTACAAATCCCAAATTGACAAATTCGTTCTTCACTCCTGTACCTTACATTGGTGCTTTTGGAGCAACAAATTGGGCATTAGGTTGGACTAAATTTTAAAATATGTAGTGCGTTAAGTATCAACGCTCTAACGATTTTTATAGCGCATTAATTATTAACGCTCTACATAACCCATTAGAGCATTAGTAATTAACGCGCTATAAAAGTCATATAAACGTCATAGCAAACATTTGGCTTAGCATAACTTTTGTCGTATATTTAAGTATGTTAAAAGTTAAAGATATGTTAAACGAAAATGCGCGCAGGTTTATTCACCTGCAAGAACGAGCCAACAGAATGATTGATTTCTATGGCTTCTGTACTGAAGAGGTTGCAAGCGAGTTGGAAGAACTCAGTGACCGCTTAACGTTTGATGAAATTGATGCCATTTGCGAATGGCACTCAACAAAGTCATCTGAAAGTCATATTGAAAGTTTGGCTTAATTAAATTTCGTTCGTATATTTAATCTATAATAAAAATAAAGGTTATGACATTGAAAAAAGGAAATTACATGGTTGCCAAAGAGGTGGTAGATTATGTAGAATGCACCACAGGTAAGAAAGCAAATATCAAGCTGCCAATCCAAGTAAGGTATTACAATACTGAAGATTTGAAAAGTATTATGCCTGCGAAAATGTTTCGCGATATGGAATGCGTAGTAGCAACTTTAATGGTAACGAAATAAAAATAAAAGTTATGACAAAAGAAAACAATCCGTACATTGATGCTAATAGAATCGATCGTACACAGCAAATCGAAGATGCATATGCACCAACGCTTGAAGACATCAAAAATGACCCTGATTTCTATGCTGAATTGGTTAATGATTTAATGTATCATTGGGTATATGGAACACGAGAAACTAGATTAATGTTCTCAGCTAAAGAATCTTTGTTAATTAGTCATGGAAGAGTAGATGAGCCAATGTCATACTACGAAGACGTATACGATTTAAATAAATAAAAGTTATGACAAAAATAAGCCTCAAACAACAACTCGAAGCATTCGACCAAGGTATAATCCTTGACTCAGAAGGTAGTGAAAATGATTGCTACAATTTCTACGATTGGTTTTGTAAGGATGAAGCCTTAAAAGGTAGAGCAACAAAACTATTCAAGCAAGTAAAACGTTGGACTAAACTTCGTAATACCGATACTGAAAAAGTGTACGTGTTTTTCAAAAATAATTGTCCTGTATTTGGTTCTTTATACGACGATTTTAGGATATGTGATTTAGAATCAGGAGATGTTATTTGGAATGTAACCGCTAAAAGTGGACATACAGGTCAGGCTGAAGTATGGGGACGTCTCAATAACTTTCAAGAAGCAATAGCAGTAGGTAAAAACTTAAACGAAATTTATAAACAATCATTCTAATTATGTCAACAAGAGCATTAATCTGTTATTTGGACGAAGATAACATTCTAACGTCAACTTATAATCATTACGATGGTTATGATAGAGGGGTGGGTGCGGCCTTAAGAGCACACTACAATGAAGATAGCAAAGCGAAAGAAATTGCTAATGTAGGATATATTAGTTCCTTAAGTCCGGAAACCGGTCAATGGGATGCTGCTAATACCCAAGCTCCTATAGCTACTAAAATAGATCGTAAAACATTTACTGAACAGCTACATAAATTAGCTAATGGTTGTTGGGCGGAGTATGTTTACATTTGGGATAAGTCTCTTAGCGTATGGGTTACTATTAAGGTATATGAATTTAGTGATATGTATGCTGATTTGGTTAAACATAATTTTCAAGAAAAAGAGGTAGTAACGGCCGTAGCAGAACGGCAATTTAATGATAGCGATCTGCTTGATGAACTGATTGATAACATTAGTTTTCATGAAAAGCTTCTTAATCAAGAGGCGATTGATGTTTATACTTTTTATGAAGAAATACTTGCAATAAGAGATTACATAAAAGCTGTTCGTTCTGATTCTCCTCAATATGTATGATAAACTAATATATGAAGTTAACTCAAATACTTAAGGAAATACTTACAGAAGATCTTGGAGATAAAATGATGTTATCCGATGCCACCGCAGATATGTTCATAATCCCAGGTAAAGAAAATGAGCCACTTTATGTTCCCTCTATTAACTATAATGTGAGTGGTGAAGCTATGATTCCTAAGAGTAATGAACAGGAAATTATACGTTTTGATATTAATCCAAGCAAAAGAGATTTTTATTTTAATAGATTTAAAAAAGCTTGGTTAGACGCATTTGGAGATATGGAATTTGAACTTTTTACAAAATATGGAAGGAGAAATTTTATGCCTGTTAACTTTGATTTAGAACCTGTTGATTTATCAAGTGAATATAGTGGCCCCCCAGGTAGCTATACAGGAGACTAAGTTATATCTAAGTCATATAAAAAACTTGGTTATACGACATTTTGTTCGTATATTTAAATAAATAAAAGTTATGTTTTCACGTCTACAAATAATTGAAAGTTTAAAATCAATCCCCAATAAGGGTGGAGTTTATTTTTGGTATGTAGATGCAAATGGTGCCTCTAAGTTAGGGATTTCTACTGATGGGTGCTCTATTAAGAATAACTATTTTTTGATTTACATAGGTTTATCTCGAGATCTTAGAATGCGTTTAAAATGGCACACAACTGATAAACACAGTTTATCAAGCATTAAAGCAGGTGCATTATCGATACTAAGACAAAAACTATCAACACTATTATTTGGTAACTGGCATTCTAAAGATGGAGTAGATGAGTTTATGGATAAACATATGAAAGTAGAATATCAACTGAATCCTGAGTATAAGCAAGTTGAGATAAAACTAATTAATTCTCATGTATTACCATTAAATGTGAGAGGCAACAAACACCCCTTTATTAAAGAACTCAGTAAGAGGAATAGCCAAGCTAAAAGAAACTCACTTGAATATTTGGCTCCCTAAGAGATTGTTCGTATATTTAAATAAAAAACAAAAGTTATGTCAAATCTATTTGAACGATTAAAGCCGGAAGCTAAAGCAATAATCGAATCACAAGCTGATAAGTATCCTTATTCAGTTACAGCAATTTTGGAACAAATGAAATCCAATCATTTTATTGAAGAATTACAATATAGTAGTGTTATGTGGTTAGCTCGTGATAGCAAACTAAGGGAAATAGCAGGAATGCACCCATACGATTATATAGACAATATGTTAAGTATTAATTTATCTGAAGGATTATTTAATAACTAATAACATATGTCACTTGAAAATTTAGAAAAAGCAATTAAGTATCATAAATGGGATCATCCATCCTATGATAAATCAAGAATTATAAGTATTTATAATAAATTAAGTGATGAAGATAAAAAGCAAGCTAGCATTCAATTTAAGGATGTTTTATTAACAATACTTGCATTATCTAAAGTTTCATAATATGTATAATCACAAATAATTTTAACAATGAAACTACAACAATTAAAACAAATTATTAGAGAAGAAATTGGAAAGATGCTAAATGAGGTTCAATCTCCTATTTACAAATCTGAACATGTAGATAACAATTTAGTAGCTGCTATTTACTTTTCATGGAATAAGAATGATAATAACAATCAATCTCTATGGGAAGAGGTGATTAAAACCATAAAAGAAAATGATTGTGTTTTAATCAATTACGTAGTAACAGATAGTGTTTGTGAATTTGAATTTAAACCTGACCCCAAAAAAATCGCAGGTATATCTCAAGATTTGTTAGAAGAAATTAAATTTGAGGTTAAAGACTCTCTTAAACCAATTGTATCTAGCAAAGCAACTGGGTATGATGTGTATATCGTAGGTAATTAAACAAAATCAATTCCACCCAACAATTAAAGCACCTTTATCAAATTGATTCATATTTATAATAAAAGGATAAAACTATGAAACTATCCCAATTAAGACAAATTATCAGAGAAGAAATTCAACAAGTAACTGAGAAAGTAAATTCTGATATTGTTTTATATAAGGTTCATTTTAAGCCTGAATATAGTAGAGAAGATGATCCTAAAAACACACCCATAGATCCTGTATTTGTGCAAATGAGAACAGGTGAAAGAACCAAACTTAGTAATTATGCTGCAATTGATAAAATTGGTGGATATGGTAATAAAACGCCTGATATGTTATTAGCAAAGGATAGATTAAATACTAAAGAAATGTCTTTTACTGATTTATTCAAATTAATTAAAACGTTGCATAAAGTAAAAATATATAAATAATTTTAACAACACCAAACATAATTTCAACAAGAGTACTGCAAGTTTTGTAACATTTATAGCACATTAATAATTAACGCTCTAATGATTCACGTAACGCGTTAATTATCAACGCACTACATAAACCATTAGAACATTAATAGTCAACGCTCTAAAACGTCATGACTTAGTCATGCGAAAGCGTTGGCTATCACTATGTCTGTTCGTACATTCACGATATTGAAATTAAATAAAGGTTATGATAAAATTGAAAACAATTGCCAAAGCAAATTACCTTAAGGGTAAAAAGCTTCATTTACCCAAATTACCCGGTAAAAATAAGTAATCTAAACGTCATATCCAATATTTGGCTATTCAAACAATCATTCGTATATTTAAATAAATAAAAAATAAAAGTTATGCAAGCAAAGAAAAGAGGAAGACCAAGCAAAAACGCAACCTATGTTCCATCTCTAATCGACTTTTCAAGTATTGTCAAGTTAGACAATTTGAATATCGATCCAAGGATGATGCATACAATGAAAACGGGATTACCAATTGATGCTTTGATTTCGCACGAAGGTGGAGTACCAAGTGCCACAAACATTATGTGCATTGGAGATCCTGGAATTGGCAAAACCACAGTTTTGCTTGATTTGCTTGCAAGCGCACAAAATAAAGGCGCAAAATGCTTATTTATCTCAGGTGAAATGGGTAAAAAGCAAATGTTCAAATACACTGAACGATTTAAGCAATTTGGTATTGTTAAGACTCTCTTTACTCAAGATTACATTGAACATAATACTAAAGATGTAATTGAACAAGTGTTAAGTATTGGTTGGGATTTAGTTCTAATTGATAGCGCAGCTGAAATTATTGAAGGCGTTAGAGAAGATAATAATTGGGATAGAAAAATGGCTGAATCTTGGTTAGTAGACGTTTGCGTCAAAAATAACAAAGGTGAAAACAAAGAAAACAAATACACCTCATTTTTACTAATTCAACAAGTCACTAAAACAGGTTTATTCGCAGGTTCAAATAAGCTAAAGCATATGATGGACGCAATGATGGAAATGCGAAAAGAAACAGATAGAGATGGTGGTGCTTCGTATATAATTTTTACCAAAAACCGAAATGGCGTAGTTGACAATAAATCGTATTTTGAACTCTCGAATAGCAGAATTACCTATTCGAGGGTTTAATCTAAACGTCATACAAATAATTTGGTTATTCAAACATTCATTCGTATATTTAAATAAATAAAAGTTATGAAAACATTTTTCAATGAACTCAAAGAACAATGGCGAGCCGATCCAAAAGAATTTATTGAATCGGTAATATTTTTAGCCGTATCATCCACCCTTGGATTTATTTTTCTTAAAATATTTGGTGAATAAAAATGGAACTAAGACAAGCAAACAAATTAGCAATCGAGCTTATGGAACAGCACGGATTGTTAGATAAAGGTTGGCATTTTGCTTTTGATAGAGCAAACAGGCGATTCGGTTCATGTCAATACTATAGAAAACGAATCACACTATCTAAACCCTTAACTGAATTAAACTCAGAACAGGAAATACGAAACACTATTCTACACGAAATTGCCCACGCATTAACTCCAGGCCAAAAACACAATCACATTTGGCGAGCAAAAGCACAATCAATTGGATGCACAGGTGATAGGTGTTATAGTTCTGAAAAAGTAGCTCGTCCTATATCAAAATACATAGCAGTATGTTCAAGTTGTAAGAAACAATATTCGCGTTCAAGAATGGGCCGTAGGTTAACATCTTGTGGTAAATGTAGTAACAGATTTGATCCAAAATATGTTTTAACATTCAAACCAAATCCAACCTTTCAAATAAATAAACTTGTAAAAGTATGATAGTATCCATATTCAAATATCTATTAATAGGAACAGCTCTAATGTTTTTAATAGACATAGCTAATGATTTTTTAACATCAACTAAACAAGAAATTAAAAACAAAGAACGAATTCCTTTCATAATTCTTTGGCCTATAATGATAGTTGTTATTATATTCACAGCGATAAAAGAAGCAACTAAAAACAAATGATTCATATTAAACCTCCTTACACAATAGAAATAAAGGAATCACCTGGAAAAGGTTTAGGTGTATTTGCTACCGCTTTAATATGTGAAGGTGAAATTATAGAAACTTGCCATTTAATTACATTACCTATTGACCACACTACAGGCCACATTCTTACTGGTTATAGATTTAATTGGCCTCAAGGATTAAATCCTCAAGAACAAGTAATAGCTTTAGGATATGGAAGTTTATACAATCACTCAAATAATCCTAACGCACGTTGGGAAGATCACCCTGAACATAAAGCATTCAATTTTATTGCCACCCAAAACATCTACATTGGAGAAGAAATATGTGTTTACTATGGAGGAAACGAGTATTGGGAAGATGGCAGATTAGATGAATATAATAAAATAATCTAAACAAATAAAACATGTTAAAAAAACAAGTCAAAGAACTAATCACCAGCTACATTAACTTTGTAGATATTTACGAAGCAAATATAAGTGAAGCGAAATTAGAACGCATTAAAAAGGTGATGTACGATTTCTCTAATTTTGTAGACGAATTTGTAAATGAATTTCCCAACGATGATGAAGACAAACATTCATACGATTTTTGTTCCGTAAATTCATACTACATTATGAACGACGAAACAGGTAGATTTGATGAATACGATTCGGACATGTTTGCAGACGAAGATGATGATTATGATGGAGACGAATTTGATAAGCAATACGAAATAGAAAAATCTAAAAGCAAACGTAACATTAACTAATCCTACACTACGTATATACAATTATGATTAAGATAGATTTTATGCTATTCACTTTTATACTACAAATGGCATTAGCTATATTCATAATAATAGCATTCAAATTAAATAACAAAAATAAAAATCATGAAAGAAAATAAACAATTACCAACTCCTCAAATAGATGCAAAGTATCCTATTGAAGAAACAACTACCGATGAATCCTATGGATTAATTTGGCCAAGTAAAACATCAGATACAGCTATAGTGTTTTGGTGTTTAGCAGCATTAGGAGTGTTTGTAGTAATGGGTTCTTTTTTTGCATTCGCAAATAGTCTAGATTATATCCTAATCGCATCTCTTGTAGGATCATCTTTAACTTTACTTTGGATGGGCCATGTAGTTAATTACTTAAAACAAATAGCCAATAAAAAAGTATGAACAATTCAGAATTTTTAGCACAAATTATTCAAGAAAAATTACAAAACGGCATTAATGGAAATAAGTTTCTAAAAATAAAAATTTTACCAATAATGAAACATCCGTTCAAAGAACAATATAACATCCCAATAATAATGGATGATGATAAAATTGTTGTGAGCATATATAATAGTAAACTAGAACAAAATGAACAAGATTTAATCAATCTTTCACATATACACGAATCAGAATCTTATGATGATAAAATTTTTTAAATAAAACATAAATGAAAACAAACACTAAATCATTGTGGGAATATCTAGGATATCCCGCAGGCAGTGAACTTGGAAACATTGTTTACCAAGCAGCCAAAGCAGACAAAATTAAGATTTCCGAATATAACAACATCAACAATCCTGTATACAAAGGGAAAGTATGGAAATATCCTATAGAATGGCTTGATGAAAACGCTTCGTGGATTAAAAAATATCATGGCAAATAATATAAACACAGCTATAGAGCGAGGAATGTTCTATGGATTATGCATATTTGCTTTAGCAATGATTCTAAAATTAATTTTAATAATAACTCTATAAACAAAAAAAATCATGAACAAATTTATTACAACCAAAAACCTACTTTTACTATCGTCCATTTTTTGTATCTTTTGGGCAGAATGGATTTACATTGTAAAGGATGAACCACTCAAAGCAATTTTCATTGGGTTGTGGTCCCCAACTATTTTAGGACTTTTAAACTATTTCAATCCTAAAAACTAATAAAAATGGATATAATTGTTGTTTCAACTATTATAAGTGTTTTATTCATCTGTTACATTGTTAGAAATCCCGAAGTTATCGGGAAAATATTTGATCAAACTTATGAACAGGAAAAATAAATTCGAAGATATACTTTTATTGATGGGAATAGTTGGAATCGTTGGTATAGCCATTATGGTTCTAATGACACTTTAATATAAACAATTTAAATAAACAATATCAAAAACTATGAAAAACAAACCAATTCACATTAGCGATGCTAAAACATCAAACCGCAATAATAAATTAGAGAGAATAAATAATAATAGCAATCCCAGTAACACTATAACGACGATAGCAAAGTCAATTATCTCCACAATCAAATCTAATTGGCTATCAATGTTAGTATTCACCCTGGGATCAATGACTATACTTAATTATGTTCCGGACGCTAACAATTCCAAAGCATTGACAATAATGGTTTGGACAAGTGTTTATTGCGTATGGGTAATGATATATGATAAAAATAAAGCAAACTAAAAATAACACAATTATGAAAAAGTACAAAGTAAATTTTAATGACAAAGGAGCACAACGTGTAGATGAAGTATATGCTAATTCACCCAACGAAGCAGGCCAACGTATTAAAGATAAATATGGCAAACATGTTTCAAGTTGGAATGCTACTGAAATTAAAGGATAATAAATTAATTTAAAAAATGCCCCGCACACTTGATTTACACGGAACAAAACACATCAATGTATTAGATAAACTAGAGGATTTTTATCTGTGGAAAGGTAAAAGCATATCAAGCGAATCAATTATTGTGACAGGAGATAGTGTTGTGATGAGAGAAATAGCAATGGATTTTCTAGATAAATATGATTTCAAGTATGTGGTGGAATCAAATAATCGTGGTAGAATAAGAGTGATAGGTGAGGACTACAAAGTGTAGTAGTAAGGACTACGAAATGTAGTCAATGTGTGAAAAGAAATAAGGTGAAGGGGATATGGGGGGCTACAAGGTGTAGTAGTAGGTGAAAGGACTAAGGTGAGTAGAGGGGAGGAGAGGTTTGGAATCTAACCCCTTTTCCCCGCTCCCCCAACCCTTCTTATCGACAAAGTATATATTTAATTTAAATTTAATTTAGCAATAAATTTGGAAAATCAACATTTTATTCGTATATTCAAACGCTATGAACATCAATAATATATCAAGGAAAACAGCCTGCTTGGCAATAAAATATTGTGAAAAAATATTTAAAAAAAATAATTCACCAACCCTCAAACTAGCCCGTACACGCCTCAAAGAAGATCCGCCGTGTAAGGGCTACTACGATGAGGACAAAGATCTAATACTTATAGTAAAGCCAAACCATAAATCATTTTTAGATTTTATAGACACTATAATTCACGAATACACTCATTCAACTCAGTGCATGGAACAATATACAAAAATGTTTACCAAGTACGGGTACGATAGACATCCATACGAACGTGAAGCAAATAAAATAGCTAAACGTCATGCTAAAAAATGCAAGAAATACGTTATAAAGCATATGAATATGTAGAGCGTTAATAATCAACGCCCTAACGGGTTATGTAGAGCGTTAATAATCAACGGACTACAAAGTGTAGTAGAGCGTTAGTAATTAACGCCCTAACGTAATATGCAAGAGTCATAGCTAAGTCATCAATAAGATTTGGCAGGGCACGTGTTTGTTCGTACATTCACGACATTGAAATTAAATAAAAGTTATGACAATTAGAACAGCAATCCAAAGCCACCTGAGTGATG
>Ga0194116_10001400_pt1 | contig 34418 bp, 28 predicted proteins | sample TA2MahsurfametaG_4_FD_148617 | JGI IMG/M metagenome (GOLD analysis project Ga0194116, IMG submission 148617) | Freshwater microbial communities from Lake Tanganyika, Tanzania - TA2015008 Mahale S9 surface | ecosystem: Environmental > Aquatic > Freshwater > Lake | place: Tanzania: Lake... | reverse complement strand
TTTTGAATATAGAATTCAAAACATGTTGTTTCTTATCTCCTGATACAACAGGTGATGCCAACAATAGATTCAATTCCTTGCTTTCTTTTGTTGCCTCAAGAATCAACCTCATATCATTCAAAACCACATCCAGCTCATTGCGCTCTTGACACAATTCGAGAAGTGATTTCGCATAACGTGAGGATAACCGAATGTTTGACATGCCTTAGTTTTTACCGAATTCATTGATTAACGCACTATTCAAAGCCTGCTGTTTTTCGGCATCAGTAAGCGCGTTCTTTAACAGAGACTCAGCCAATTGAATACTTAAATCAGCAACCTGGTTTTTCAATTCAGAAATAGCTGCTTGTTTTTGAGTTTCGATTTCAACTTGAGCCTTGGCAATAATAGCCGACGCTTCTTTCTGAGCTTTTCCTACAGCCTCTGAACGCATTTGATCTGCCATGGCTTTCGCTTCTGACATGATACGATCGCGATCATTGCGCGCCTCACGAAGTAAATCTTCATTACTCGCTTGTAGCTTGCTCATCTCCTCTTTTGCTGCGTCAGCTTTACGAAGCGCATCCGCGATGCCTTCTTCGCGCTCTTTCAGCGTTTGCATGATAGGTCCCCACGCCATTTTTTTCAATAGCACAAGTACAGCAATGAAGGCAATAGATGCCCAAAATACGGTACCAACGGACACACTAAGTAATCCTTCCATAGTGTTAAAAATTTAAACGGTTATTCAACCGCAATCAATGTATTATCCTAGAGCTACCAACAAGCAAACGATTACAGCGAAAAGGGCAACACCCTCTACTAACGCTGCAGCCACAATCATATTTGAACGAAGCTCCCCGCTTGACTCAGGTTGACGAGCCATGCCTTCGAGAGCTGATCCGCCGATACGACCAACACCGATACCTGCACCAACAGCGGCAATTCCAGCACCAATTCCGGCTAAACCTTGTCCTACACCGGCTTCTAAGATTAGATTTAAAACTTCCATGTTTTTATTTTGTTTTTATTTTGTTTTTATTTATAATTTAACTATGTGCGTGTTCAGCATGATGTTCTTGAGTTGCATCACCGAAGTACATTGCGGCGAGAAGCGTAAAAACGTAAGCTTGCAAGAATGCAACTAGCAACTCTAAAAAATACATGAATATCATAAATAAGACACTTCCAATGCCCACGCTATATCCGGCTAATTCACTTTTCTGACCAAACATTAAGGCTAAGCCTACAAAAGCTAGAATTACAATATGGCCAGCAGTAATATTCGCTGTAAGACGAATCATGAGTACGGCAGGTTTAATAAAAATTGACATGATTTCAATTGGAACCAAAATAACTTTTACAAACACCGGAACCCCTGGTGGCCAAAAAATATGGCCCCAGTAATGCTTGTTACCCGAGATCGATGTTATTAAAAATACCAATACCGCTAAAACAAGTGTAATACTCAATGTCCCCGTGATGTTGAAACCCCCTAGGAATGGAACTAAACCTAACAAATTACACATCCAAATAAAGAAAAATACCGTCAATAAAAATGGCACATACTTTTCTGCCTTTTTGGGGCCCATTGCAGGTGCGGCTAAGTCATCACGAATAAACAAAATGAAGGGTTCCAGTAGGTTTTGAAAGCCACTTGGAGCTGTATTCGGGTTGTTTGAGTATTTCTTGGCAACAGATCTGAAAATGATAATCATTAATGCAATGATTAACAACATTCCAAATACCGACTTTGTAATCGAGAAATCTAAAACGGTGTGTCCGTGGGTGTCATGCGTAGCATTTTCTCCCACATACTCAATCATCTCATGGTGATTACGATAACCTTTATAATCGCGGAAATCCAGTTCGCCATGCTCATTCACGCTGTAAAAGTTACTTGAAGAAAAGATGTCTAAGTGACCGTCATGCAATACAATGACCGGTAGAGGTAGATACAAGGAACCACCAAAGTGAATCTGATGCGCATCTGAAATGTGATGCATAATCATTTCTCCAATTTTGAAATCGCCTTCTGCATGCTCATATTTCGCCGTACTATCAGGGCTAACTGCAACTGGTGCGTGTGCATGATTCTTCTGAGCAAACCCCAGAAGATTGGTAAAAACCAATGACGTTAGAAGGAGTAATTTATTCAAATTCACGACTCAACATTTTTTTCGCGGGGCAAATGTAATGAAGAGCCAATGAAGTATAAAACTTTTTTTTAGAAAATCTACTTTGAATTTTCAATTTTCAAGGCAGACTTTATCAAAAGCACCGAGTAAATAATATACGTCAGAAAAACCAAGCCTGCAGACGCGTATTTTGATTCCTTCTTTAAAACAATCAATCCGGCTATAATCAATGCCGAAAAAAGCAGTTTAATAAGCACCCCAATCATGACTGCATTCACAGACTTTGTTGGCGATAGACTTTTAGTTTTCTCGAAGTGGTTGTTTAGAAGTACCGCTATTGCTGCAAAAGCCAGCGGCACAGCAGTCGCAATCAAGGGTACTGAGGTGAAATTTATTGTGAAATAAATGGCGGCGCCGAGTAAAGCGCCAATGGCCAAGTAAAGGGTATTCTGCGTTTTCATTTTTTAATTAGGAAATCTTTCATGAATTGATACATGCCTATGGCAACACCAAAAAGCGAAAAGACCATGGTTAAATATGGTCTTTTCAAATGATAGTAATCATCTAGTTTCATTCCAATCCATACACCTAACCCAATAGCAATGGCCATTTGGGTCGCTAGACTGGTATATTTCAGAAAACTATTTTTTATGATTTTACTCCTTGATTCGGTGTGGTTGGAATGGGTTCATTTGGTTTTGGAGCCTCTTTTGGCTTCTGGCCCATAGAGCACATACCTGTAAATGCTGCACCTGGCTCAATAGCTAATTTATCAGTGAAGATATCACCTTCAACTTTGGCAGTGCTTTTCAATGAAAGCAGTTGTGCCACTTGAATTTTCCCTTTCACGAAACCATCTATTTCAGCGTTCTGACAAATAATATTTCCCTCAATTTTACCCGTTGGACCTATAACAAGACGTCCCTTGGTACCGATATTACCTGTAAAAATACCGTCAATTCGAATGTTACTTTCACATCTAATTTCACCTTCAATAATTGTTCCTTCAACAATTCTATTGATTGCGTTATCTGAAACTCCGTCAGTTGTTTTCGTTGTTGTTGCGCCTTTAGATAGCATGTTCAATAATTTTTTAGAGCAAACTCTAAATACCCTTTCAAATCGCGTGATTTGAAGAGTTCTAGGTAGTTCTGCTTAGTTATAATAAATTGCTTTGTTGCTTTAAAATCAATTACTTTAGAAAGCTCTTGATCTCCAACAAAAGTAGTAAAATATTCTTTTGCTTCCTTCAAATTTGAAAAAGACTTGACTAAAACCAAAGAAGCTCCATTCGGAATTTGTGCCTTACTTACTTTATAGTCGTTTGAACTGAAGAAAGTGCTATTGAAATCTGCTAATCCAGTTCTCTCAGCTTTAAAGTCACCCATTTTATTCTCAAAAGAAATAACCACAAAATGTTCACCCTCATCCAATCTTTTGAACTGACCACTTTCGTTGTTCTGAGGCTGCGGTTCAAGCTTTCCATCCATTGCCTTTAATGCATCTGATGCCACTTTTGAGAGGTCTGTATCGGGGCAATTTGTTTTTACCCAGTTCAATTCAGCGATACAATTTTCTTTTACACCGTTTGCCACTTCAGTTTTACTGAGACTGTATGCTCGTAGCATGTGGTATTGACAAATGAGATGATTATCAGGTCGTTCTTCGATTGCCTTTCTTGTGGCAAGCAAAGCTTGAACGTAATTTCCATTCTGAAAGTGACTGTAAGCGGCACTGTAATTCTTTTCCTCCTCGGACCTTTTGATTTGCTCGCCACTTGCGTAGTTCGGATCATCTACCAGCATGGCCCATTCAGAACCTGCGTATTCTGTTTTAATTTTTCTTCCCCAATAAGCAGCGCTGCAGGTAGGACAAGTAGAATTTACCTGATACCCCTCCTTTTCTTTGGTTGTCCATCCTCTAAACAATTGATAATACGCCATGGCGTGGAAACTGCCTTTTACACAACGCTGATCTAGATTGAACCATGACAACAATGCATTATCTAAATCATTCAACTTTTCTTTATAAACAAGTCCAGCCATGTAGTATGCCTCCGCTAAATCTGCAGCCAACTTATCCATTGATTTCTTATCGGCGCAAGGTAATTTTGACTTCATTTCCTCAACCGATGGAACTTTGTATTTGTCATTATTCAATTGCGCCGTATCCTCAACCATTTCAATAATACTTTCATCAGGAACACTAAACATCTGAGAAACCAAAGATTGATTTCTCCAATTGTCTTTGAGCGGTCTACTTCCCCACTGATCCTCAAAACTTTGCTTCCCCTTTTCAAGCAAATTCTTGTTGTAAATCCAAAAAGCGCCTACAATATCATCCCCTTTCAACCGATTCAACAACTCTTGCTTATCGCGCTCCTTTTGGGCTGTCATTTCAGCAGTTAAGCGATTATGTTCGCGTTCGATTACCATTTGAATTTCCTCAGGATTCTTGGCACATAGATTCACCAAACTATCATTTTGATCAATGATTCTGAGTTGAGTAACCAATTCCAATAAGCTCTGCGCTCTCGCCTTAATTTCTGAGTAACGCGGATGTTTGTCTGACAAATTATGATATGCACTATCATAATTTCGTTGGGCATCTGTGTATTGCTTCAAGTCAAAGTTGAGATCTGCAAGCAAAATAAAAAGTTTGGTGCGTTGTTTTTTATTGTCTTTCGTTTCTTTCAATGCTTGGTTGTACCTTCCTACTGCATCTAACTTTCTACCTTCATCAACTGCAACCATTCCAAGTCCGGAGAAAATGTAACTTTTATACGATTCATTTTTCTCATCTACCAACATCAACTCCAAAGATTTTTCTGTTGAAGATGCATTACCTGTTGTTCGGTATTCCGCAAGCAAGAGCTTAAGTCGTGAATGAAATTCGAGTTGATAGTATGGCTTTAGCTTGAGAATTTTCTGGTAAGCCAATTTGGCGTCAGATGATCTGTTTTCCTCATCATACAATTGGGCCAAAGCGAATTGAGGAATAATCTTCTCTTGTTTTTTCGTAATTCTTGGTATTGCATTTTCCAAATTTTCAATGGCTTCTTTGTTCATGTTCTGAGCCATATAAAATTCAGCTTTTGTCAATTCAAATTGAACTTTAAATTTTTCCGAAACATCTTCCAATGCTTCAGCTTTTAACAGTATTTGCTTGGCACGTGAGAATTCTGAATCAAGCATGTAAGCGCGCATTGCCCAGGTGTATGCATTCAAGACCACATCAGGGTCTTGGTATTTATTCGAAATAAAATCAAATGTTTCTTGCGCTTTGAAGTAATCACCTTTGTATAAATTAGCTTGACCAATAACAAGGTAATTATCATCCATCCATTTATTAAAAACGGGCCACTTCATGTCCTTCTTGGTTTCAGAGGTCATGGTATGTCTTTTAATAACCTTTTCGCACTTTTTTATGGCTTTGTCCATCTCTGGCTTGGCCTCTTTGAACAGTTCAGGATTTCCGTAGTTCTTTAATGCAATGACTTCATCAAAATCATCTTTCCGCTTCACTTCAAAATTGAGTTGCGTTTTCTTGATCAATTCATTCGCATTGAAATAACCATTGTAATGCCCGGTGGTATTGTGATAGATGCGATATGCTACGCCGTCAACTTTTGTTGAGCATGCTTCCCATACTATGGCAGCCAACATCAATCCAAGTATGAATTTATACTTCATATTTCTTTTCGAGATGAGCAGGTTTTGATTCATGCGGCGCAATAACAACGAAGGAAAGCGAATTTATTGCATTAATTCTAATTTCCGTTGAAACTTCTTACTTTTAGAACGAAAAATGGAACGTAAAAGAAAAAAAAGACGGATACTCAAGAAACTAAAGAAGCCATTTCGCTTAATCGTTTTAAATGAAAATACGTTCGAGGAAAAGTTTTCGTACAGTCTTAGTCCTATGAATGTAATTGTCATGTTCGGAGGATTCATTGTGGTTTTCGCTTTTTTATTTTATGCTCTTATTGCTTTCACCCCATTAAAGACCGTATTGGTTCCAGATTTCTCATCGTACGAATCACGAGAAAACGCCCGAGTTGCTCGATTCAAAGCAGATTCTTTGACACAGGTCATGCGATCGCAAGAGAGATATTATACCGATTTAAAACTTATTCTGTCGGGAAGTGGACCTTCATCGAATTTAACCGACACAACCAAACTTTCTGAAGTTGATTTGAATTATCAAACCTCTGAAATTGAAAATAAAATTCGAGCAGAGTTAAATCAAACTACAGGAATGGTTCCGTACCAAGGAAGAGCAAATGCACGGGGTGGATCGCTGTTGTTACCGCCCGTTAGTGGCGAATATTTTTTTGTGCCAAATTCAAATCAGGTCAGTTGGAAATGTGGTATAAACGAAACGGTTAAATCTATTTTAGACGGAACCATCATTGAAACTTCATTCTCTCCTGTTGATGGCAATCGTGTTTTAGTTCAACACGCCGATGGATTTGTCTCCGTATACAAAAATTTAAAGAGTATATCGGTGGGTACGGGGAAAAAAGTCAAAGCAGGCGAATCCTTAGGATTACCGAATGTAAAAAATGGTTCTGGCGAACTTCTCTTTGAAATTTGGAAAAACGGAATTTCAGAAAACATTCAAGCTTATTTCGGAAAATAAAAAAGGGCTTGCACCCTTTTCTAATCTCATGTCCAATTTTATCTGCTGAGTATAAATCGTTTTGTTTCTTGTTCTATTTTGAAGAAATATGCGCCATTGGTTAATGAAGCCAAATCCAATATGCCTTGAGTACCATTGATTTGTCCATTGAGCACTTCGTCCCCCACAACATTACACACTTGGTAATATTTTCCAACGTAATAAGATCCCACTTGTACGTTGATGAACTGATTGGTGGGATTTGGATAGAGAACAAAGCTGCTGTTAGAAATTTCAATAACTGAATTATCTATTTGACCATCACAATTCTCATCAATTCCATTTCCTCCTATTTCAATTGCAATGGGATTCACATTGGAATTTGCATCATCGCAATCTGTATTATCAAGAACATAAACCAATCCCAAATCAGCGCAAGAGCCAATTGGCAAACCGGCGCCAAATCCGTCTGAATCATTATCTGAATAGTAATTGTTGAAGATTAAACCATCATCAATCAAGTTGTTACAGTTATCGTCTATTTGATTGCAAACTTCAATGGCAATGGGATTCATATTTGGATCAGCATCATTGCAATCTGTATTGTCAATGACATACCCTTGACCTAAAACTACGCAAGAGTTGGTGAGTGATCCAGCACCAAATCCGTCATTATCATTATCTGCATAATAATCTGTATAGATTAATCCATCATCAGCCAATCCGTTACAATCATCATCTATTTGATTGCAAATTTCATTTACCCCCAAATTCAGATTTGCATTCGCATCATCACAATCTGTATTATTTGTAACATATCCTAAAGGTTGAACACAAGCATTCGTTGCTGAACCAGCACCGTATCCATCACCGTCTATATCTGCATAGTAATCAGAACCATAATCACATGATCCATCGTTTATATTCGCTGAAGCGTTAAAGTTACATGCCGTTGCATCTGTACATCCCGCCATGTTTGGGTTCATAACCCATGTTAATGCATTTGCCATGAGTAGTCCTCCGTTGGTTGTAGAATTCCAGAAATCTGATCTTGCGTCAGATGACGGTGGATAGAAATTCAAATCAGCCCTGCGCACACCCATTGGACCAACATTTTCGCGAGTTGCAACCAACCATTGGCCATTGCTCCAATAGGCATTTACACTCGATCCAGGTACGAATGCGGTTCCTGGCGAATTGAAACTGGAACTTCCACCTTGAAAAGAATTTACACCGCTTAAAATAGGATGAATTGGATTCACTACTATGCCGAGAGACAAGGGTACATTTTGTGTTTGCGCATTAGCAAACTCTGCTACTGCATATGTGGTAGTTCCGAATGCTCCTGATACAGGGACAATCGCCACAGCAAAAACACAATTTACAACACCGCCGCCTTGGTCAATATAACTTGCTAAATTGTTACCAAATAGTGTTGGGTCTACTGGTGGTACATCTGTAAAATTTAATATGGCATCATACCCAAGCATTGTTGCAGTTGAGGGTGTTGCAAATGATGTATTGAAAATATCTACTGTCCCAAATTGTCCTGTAGCCTGAATTTTCATTTGTACGTCTGTTAACCAAACGGCTTCATAAGGACTACCGCAAATGAGAACAGATTGACTGTAGATGTCAGAAAAAGTAAATACTGCCATCAGTGCAGATAGCAATGAAATTTTTATGCGCATTTTCGAAATTTTTATCTAAGATAATTCATTTCTATTGTATAAATAGCCTCGCATTCTTTCATAAAATCTACTCTCTTCATAGTAACTATGAATACATTAATTTAAAAGTGAATTGGAATTAATGATTCTAACCAAGAATGAACAATTAAATGCGAACCATTTGATCGAAAGCATTCAACCGATGTTGCAATTGTTCTGCTGTTACTTTCATAAGTGCATCAGGACCAAAATCTTCGCACGTAAAAGACGCAAGTGCCGAGCCGTGTACAATGGCTCGCTTCATGTTATCGAAAGAAATATCATCTGTTTTGGCCAGATAACCTATGAATCCGCCTGCAAAAGAGTCTCCGGCACCCGTAGGATCCTTCACCTCATCTAAAAGCATAGCCGGAGCAAAAAAGACTTCGTCACCACCAAACAAGAGAGCACCGTGCTCCCCTTTTTTAATAATCAACGCCTTCGGACCCAAGGCCAAAATCTGCCTAGCTGCTTTTTTCAGAGATCTTTCACCTGTGTACTGTCGGGCTTCTTCATCATTAATGGTCACCACATCTACCATGGTAAAAACGCGATCTAAATCTTCTCGTGCAACATCCATCCAAAAGTTCATGGTATCCAAAACAACCAATTTCGGGCGTTTTGCCATTTGTCTTAACACACCAATCTGAACCGCCGGCACCAAATTTCCCAACATAACATAATCAGCATTTTGAAACGATGCCGGAACTTTTGGTTCAAACGATGCCAAAACATTCAAGTCTGTAGCAAGCGTATCACGCGAATTCATATCTAAATGATACTTCCCAGACCAATGAAAGGATTTTTCCCCCTGTTTAATCTCCAAGCCCGACCAATCCACTCCTCTCGATTTCAAATCAGTAATGACCGATTCTGGAAAATCATCTCCAACCACACTCACCACCCCACATGATCCATTCAAAAATGATGCGGCCAAAGAAATGTAGGTAGCTGCGCCACCTATTACCTTTTCTCTTGACTCAAATGGCGTAGCAATGCTATCGAATGCTACCGTACCAACTGTAATTAAATTCATATGCTATCAAAAAAAAACCGCTCGTGAAGAGCGGTTTGTATTTTTATGCGACTGATTACAGACGCTCTATTCCTTTATGACGACGCTCATCTGAAGTGGTTAACTTCTTGCGACCTTTCGCACGACGTGAAGATAAAACTGCACGACCCGCAGCCGTTGACATGCGCTTACGGAAACCATGTTTGTTTCTGCGCTTGGTATTCGATGGTTGATAAGTACGTTTTGACATATGCTTTGTTTTTTCAAACGGGAGGCAAAGATAGGTATTTTTTTTAGTTTTCCAACTTTTTTACAGAAATTGATAATTCTTCCAACTGAACCTGGTTAATTTCACTTGGAGCATCAATCATAACATCTCTTCCACTGTTGTTTTTTGGGAAAGCAATGAAGTCTCTAATTCCCTCACTACCACCGAACAACGAGCACAATCGATCAAATCCAAAAGCCAATCCACCGTGTGGCGGTGCGCCATACTCGAAGGCATTCAATAAAAATCCAAACTGTGCTTGTGCCTCTTCCTTGCTAAATCCAAGTAAATCAAACATTCGAGCTTGTACTTCTCTGTCGTGAATACGTATTGAGCCACCGCCAATTTCAACACCATTCAACACAAAGTCATAGGCATTTGCATTGACAGATCCTGGATCTGTTTCTAATAAATGAATCTGATCGGGTTTGGGTGAAGTGAAGGGATGGTGCATGGCAAAGTACCTTCCCTCTTCCTCATTGAATTCAAGCAAAGGAAAATCCATGACCCAAAGCGGAGCGAAAACCGCTGAATTTCTTAACCCTAGCCTTCCACCCATAAGCAACCTCAATTCACTCAATTGTTTCCTTGTGGCATTCGTTCCGCCTGATAAAACCAATACCAAATCACCTGGCTTTGATTCACAACGTTCTGCCCACAACGCTAAAGATTCAGAATCGAAAAACTTATCTACGGAAGATTTGAATGTTCCATCTTCATTGCATCGCATATAAATTAACCCCTTCGCTCCAATTTGTGGACGCTTCATCCATTCGGTTAATTCATCTAATTGCGCACGCGTATACACTGCGCAACCAGCAACGTTGATAGCCAATATAGATTCTGCTGAATCAAATACACCGAATCCTTTTCCTTTCCCAAGATCTGTCAAATCTTTAAAGGTCATTCCAAAACGAATATCTGGTTTATCATTCCCGTACAACCGCATGGCCTCAGAATACAGCATGCGCGGCACTTCAGGAATATCAATTCCTTTCACAGTTTTGAATAAATGGCGAATCAACCCCTCAAACGTGTTTAGAATGTCTTCTTGCTCTACAAAGGCCATTTCGCAGTCTATCTGCGTGAATTCGGGTTGGCGGTCTGCACGAAGATCTTCATCGCGGAAACAACGCACAATTTGATAGTAGCGATCGTAACCGCTGACCATAAGCAACTGCTTAAACGTTTGTGGTGACTGCGGCAATGCATAGAACTGACCTGGATTCATTCTACTCGGCACAACAAAATCTCGTGCACCTTCCGGGGTGGACTTGATTAAATATGGGGTTTCAATTTCCAAGAATTCCAAGCTGTCAAGGTATTTACGCGTTTCAATTCCCAATTTGTGACGAAGCATGAGATTTTGCCTCAACGGGTTGCGGCGTAAGTCTAAAAAGCGCCACTGCATGCGTAAATCATCACCGCCATCTGTATCATCTTCAATGGTGAAAGGGGGCGTTAATGATGCATTCAAAACAGTACAAGCGGTCGCCTCTATTTCAATTTCTCCGGTTGGAATGTTTGTATTTTTCGAGTAACGTTCAACCACTTTACCTTCCACCTGAACCACAAATTCTCTTCCCCATTTGCGGGCTGCTTCGCACAGTGCAGCTTGCGTATCCATATTGAATGCCAATTGTGTAATACCATATCTATCACGTAAATCAACAAAGGTCATTCCACCCAAATCGCGCGAACGTTGAACCCATCCGGCCAATTTCACTTGCTTACCTACATCTGAAATGCGCAATTCACCGCACGTTACACTTCTGAACATAATTGAAAATTTTAACAAAAATAAGGGAACTTAATCTTTCGTAGCGAAGCGATCTATTACCCATTGATTGAAGACCTTCGGATTCTCCATATTCAAGATGTGACCTGCATTTGGAATCATGGAAAATTGATTGTCGGGAATTTGATAAATTCGTTTCAAGCAGTAGGCGCTTTGCTTCGAAATGATTTGATCATTTTCTCCCCATAAAATATAGACAGGCATTGGCCAATAAAACTTGTGACTTTTCAATTGAGATTCATTTCGATCTAAATAATTTAAGAGTTCCATTTTCTCATTTCTGTTTTTCAGGAAATGATTTTCCAAAGCGATTTTTAGAATGAAATTCGAGGCGTTTACTGAATTTTGTAATCCAGCCAAGGTTTTTAAATCTTTCACTGTGGTCGGATTAAGAAGGGCAAATGCATTGGGAATTCCATGTTTTTGAGCAATGCTATCTGTTGTTGATTTATTGAAACAACCCGATAAACCATCATAACAGACATGCGCTTTCACTTGATTTGCATATTTCTCACAGAAACGTGCACTTACAAGACCTCCATACGAACTGCCAATAACAATAAGGTTGTTTTGCAGACATGAGACTTCCAAGGAAGAAATGAATCGATGAACCCAATCAACTTGCATTTCAATTGAAAAATTGGAATCGAATTTCGTTTTTCCATGATAATTCAAATCGGGAGCAACAATGTTAAAGTGTTCTGAAAGCACAGGAATATTCGGTGACCACTGATCTAAACCACCACCGTGGTAACCATGAATAAGCAGCAAGGTTGGTTTTGAAAGATCTAAATTCTCTTTGCTTGTGCAATAGCCATTTTCGGTACCATCTGACGTAACCTTCGAAAGGCCAACTATTCCATTTCGTACCATCCTTCTTTCCACCCTGCGTTGCTGCCAGTTGTATAAATTGCAAGATGAAAAAAAAATTGCCATAAGAGTTGAAACGCAGATTATGAAATTCAGTTTCATGAAACAAAAGTAATTGAGCTAAGATTGTTTTGGTACCAACTAAATTTGAAGTATTTTCGTCGAGTTGAAACATTATCATGAGTAAATTAAACTTCCCCTTCACAAAAACAAACGCATACATTATTCTTTTAGGTGTAGCTATCATAACTATTGGATACATTTTAATGAGTGGTGGAGGCTCTGAAGATCCGAATCAATTCAACCCAGATGAACTTTTCAGTGCGCGAAGAATTACAGTTGCTCCCATTGTAGTTTTAATTGGTTATGCCGTGATTGGTTATGGAATCATGTTTAAATCGAAAAACAACGAAAACTCAAAAGCTTGAGTGTTCTAGAAGCCATTCTCATTGCCATTGTTGAAGGTTTAACAGAATTCTTGCCTGTTTCCAGTACCGGGCATATGATTATTACTCAAGAGCTCTTGGGAATTCAATCTACAGATTTCACGAAAGCTTTTTTAGTGAACATACAGCTTGGAGCCATCTTAAGCGTTGTGGTGCTTTATTGGAAAAAATTCTTTCAAAGTTTCCAATTTTATTTCAAGCTTATGGTGGCTTTTGTTCCAGCCGCCATTTTAGGATTTTTATTTTCTGATCAAATAGATGCGGCCCTTGAAAGTCCAATGACAGTTGGAATATCATTGTTCATTGGCGGAGTTATTTTCTTGTTCATTGATAAATTGATTCGTGAACGAAGCTTGGAGGAACCGAATTACCGTTCGGCTTTTGTCATTGGCTTGTTTCAATGTGTATCCATGATTCCCGGCGTAAGCAGAAGTGCAGCAACAATTATAGGCGGAATGACTCAAGGACTGAAAAAAAAATCAGCAGCTGAGTTCTCGTTTTTTTTGGCAGTACCTACTATGTTTGGAGCTACCGTTTTCAAGATGAAAGATACGTTAGAAGCAAATCCTAATTTTTTCAATTCTGAAAATTTGAAACTATTGGGCATTGGTAATTTAGTCGCCTTTGTTGTAGGTATCCTTGCTATTAAAACGTTTGTGAATCTCCTAACAAAATTTGGATTCCGTCCATTCGGATATTACCGCATTGTATTAGGAGCATTGCTCATAGTGCTTTTGTTGCTTGGTGTTGAATTAGAGATTGGATAGCCAAACCTCGATCTCTTCTGTTATTTCCTCCCAAATCCAAGAATTAAATTCATGAACTTTCGTTACCCCCAAATCAAGAAGTTGATTTCTTGTTGTTGATCCAAGACATGATACATGTAATGTAGAAAGATCATTCAAAATAGCGGCTGCACGGGCATTTGAAGGAGATGTAAAAACGTACGCGGTAGCCTGTGGAAGATGTTTCGGTAATTCTATAGTCTTATATAGAATCACCACCTCGGCCGTATTCTGAAGAAAAGGCTTCAAACTTCTATTTCCGTTTTCTGGTGAAATCAGTGTTACCGAATGACTATTCGGTAGTTCATTAAATTGTGCAGCGATATTTTTTACTTCCTTGCCACTTCCAATAAATTGAAAAAGATTTTCCTTTCCCTTTGCAGTACCCATTCCGAGAGCAGCCCAAGATTTATTACATTTTGGATATGCTCTTTGATACATCTCAACTGCAGTAGGAGATGTAAAAAAAATCCATGCTGAATTTATTTCTTCCGGAATATCATTGACCAATTCAAATCGAAGAAAGGACTCTCCGATGCAATCAATGCCTTTTTCTTTTAGCAGTTGACCTAGAGGTTCATTGCCTTTAATATTCTTAGTTATGAAAACACACTTCATTCCTCTTTGAGGAGTTTCAAAACATGATGAATGGCATCTGTCTGTGATTCATTGCGCAGACTGTAATATACCGTTTCATCAAAGCTAGATTTCGCATAGGAAACGTGTACTACATATTCATTGAAATGTTTCTGCGCATAAACACCAAGAGGAAGTTGGCAACCACCATTTAATTGAGCCAATACTGATCTTTCTATAAAAACGCAATCTGAAGTTTCTATGTGATTGAGGTTCGAAAGTAATTGAATGGTAGATTCGTCTTCGGTTCTACATTGCAGGCCAAGAGCACCTTGCGCTGGGGCAGGAACAAATTTTTCAGGTTCACATACATGAACATGAAATTCAGACAGGTCAATTTCCAAACGATCTAAACCTGCCTTGGCTAAGATGATTGCATCATATTTTCCATCGCGCAATTTCTGAATTCGTGTGGGTACATTGCCTCGTAAATCCTCTAGTTTCGCATCGGGTCGGTGAAAATTCAATTGAGCTTTTCTTCGTGCTGAACTGGTACCAACAACGGCGTGTTGTTTGAAATCAAAGACAGCATTTTCATCAACAGATGACTTCAAGATTAAGATTACATCTTCAGGAGCCGCTCTCTCTGTCACAGCTGCGATGCATAAGCCTGAAGGTTGCGAGGTTTCGAGATCTTTATGCGAATGAACGGCAATATCTATTTTTTTTTCAAGCAAGGCCTCTTCTATTTCTTTGGTAAAAAATCCTTTGCCTTCCATTTTCGAAAATCCAATGTTTTGAATTTGATCTCCCCTTGTTTCAATGATTTGAATAACGCAGGTAAATCCAAGATCTTCGATTTTCGCCTTAATATAATTCGCTTGCCACAAGGCTAGATCACTTCCTCTGCTACCTATAACAATTGACTTCACGTGTTAATTTTTTGATATCTCCTCCAAAAGTACATCCTTTGCCATTTTCATTGGCACCGAAATATACTTCTTTTCCATGTACTGAATGATATCTAAAACCAAGGCTTTTGTTTCTTCATTCAGACCGTCAATTTCTTTTTTGAACACCAGTTCCACCGCGGTTTGTTTTATTCCCTTAATGGTCTCAGGAATGGCTCTCATGACCCGTTCAACATTTCTAGACTGCACCATTTTCTTGAATTCATTCTTGTTGCGATCCACTATTCGAATTCCATCTTCCATGGATTCTTCTCTGAATGCAATGTTCTCATGAATTGATTTTTGAATGGATACCATGTCAACAAAATCAATGTTTGGCAGATTTAATACATCTGGATGCACGTTATTTGGAAGTGCTAAATCTATTACCATTTTCTCGGTAGAGTTACCATCTACCAACATTTCTAAGTGTTCTTTTTGAATGATATATTCCTGTGATCCTGTGCAAACAACAAGAACATCTGCAGCTGGAATTTGAGCAGTGAGGTCAGAAAGTGTTGAAGCTTTTCCTGCCGCCAAGCGCGCCACTTGTTCTGCGTTTTCCAATGATCTATTCACTACATGAACATTGGAGTAACTGTTTTCGCCGAGAAATTTTACAAAATTTCGAATGATTTGACCCGCACCTACGCACAGAATTCTAGATTGATGAGGAAATTGTTTTTTTCTGAATTCGTTCCAAGCGATTGAAACTATAGAAACGGGTTTTTTCGAGAGATTGGTTTCCGTGTAAACTTCTTTTCCAACGCGTATTGCCGCCTGAATTAAAAGGCGCAAATCATCACCCGTTGCTTTCAGATTCTCACAAGCCTCATAGGCTTTTCTCAATTGCGTAATAATTTCTTGCTCTCCCACAATCATTGAATCTAATCCAGAAGCCACGCGAAATAAGTGTTCTACCGTTTCTTCGTCATTGAAACGAAGTACCTTTCCCGCTATACCGCGTAGCACTTCATCTGGCACATTGGGTTGAACGCATTTCAAAAACTCGAATGCGAATCCTGGACATACGTAGTGGGGTAAGGTGAAAATAAATTCAATGCGATTGCACGTGCCGAGGTACATGATTTCTTGAATTCCAAAAGTCTGCTTTAATTTATTGACTGTTCCCTCCAAAGCCTCTTCAGCTAGAGAAAAATCACCTATGGTTTCCAAAGGAAAGTGGTGGTGATGAATGGAAATAGCTCTCAAACCCTGCATACAAACGCGAAGATGCTTTCGCGACTGAGTTTCTATGTCATACTATTGTCATAAAACCGCAGTGATATATCTCATAGAAAAAGGGGTGAATTTCTTCACCCCTTTTCATTTTCGTTTCGCTTGAATTATTGACTAATCATGAATCGTTTCGTAAGGGTCTGATCTCCTGAGCGAACCTCAAAAAGATACATACCATTGGACCAACGGCTCACGTTAACTTGTTTTTGAATAACGCCTTCCGCGTTCCATTTTCCTTCATAAACAATCTGACCGAAGGTATTCATTATTCTTACCAATGACTGATCATCGCCAGAAACTCCACTCAATGTAATATTCAGTTCGTCTCCATTGGTTGGATTCGGATACAAAGCAAGTTCGAATTCATTGACAATCAAATTTTCATTTTTATTTGATTCATCCATAACCTGATCTGTATTGTTCAGCGTCATTCCTGACAAGCCTATGATACATAGGTAGTGTGAAGGGCCCCATTGGTAGTTGGAACCGGTATATGTGAATACAGGGGCAGTTTGAACTGCATACGTCTTACCGTATTGTAATGCTGCAACAGTTCCCAAGTTCAAGTAATTACTTGCTGCACCTCTATTTATTTCAATAGGTAAGCCAATAACCTGATAAGTTGATGGGTTCACCTCAGTGAATCTCCAACGCCAGTTATTTACACCGCATACCCAAGGTAAAGAAGCTACAACCGAGCTTCTGAAGCGTGGTCCGTTTGAGCATTGGTCTGTTGAACGTAATTGTACTGTAGCGTCGGCTAATATGGTAATTGTACACGGTGCTAAAGCTGGTACTTCCAAGACTTCATTTACACCAGCGCCATTGGCTATGGTGTATAGGTTTGTTACCAATACGCTGTATTGACAGCCACTTTGTAGTGTTGGTGTAACGTTTGTCAAACTCAAGTAATCTGAACTTTGAGTTCTTGTGTAAACGTTTCCGGTAGCGCCGCCTGTAAGTCCTGTCCAAGTATAACGATACTGAACACCTGAACCTGCGTATGTTGCTTTGAAAACAGAGCACATGCTAATTTGACTTGGCCAGTTACCTCCACCTACAGTTCCGCTATCACAACCGCCGCGCTTCAAATGACGAATACATCCAGAGAATTGATTACCAGCAGCAAGGTTACTGTTGTAGTTTCTAACGCCCACACGATATACCTGTCCAGCAGTTAATCCCACGTAGTTCATTACTTCTGTTCCAATACCATTCACAGCATTTTCCGTCTCTATTAAATTACCATTCACATCTTGCAATTCAATTAAGATATCATTGAAGTAAGAGCCAATGAATATAGTTACTCCACTTGACAACGCCGTGAATGTATACCACTTATCTTCTCCGGTAACACATGTGGATTGTGCGTACGTACTTGGTAATGCGCCTGCAAGTGTACCGTAGAAATTAGAGCAATACGAATAATAACTAGACGGAGCACTCACAGCGTTGCTTGGCTCCTCACCTGGCGTTGTTGACGGACAACCTTCGTCTGTGGTTCCATCACAATCATCATCAATTGAATTACATACTTCTGTCGCACCTGGATTCACAGCTGAATTGGTGTCATTACAATCTGTTGAAGATGAAACATACCCATTCGGTGCTGAGCATCCTGTTGTAGAAGTTGTACCTCCGAATCCATCTCCATCTGAATCTAAATAATACGTCATCAATACACCCTCGTCAATGTTTGAATCACAATCGTCATCAATACCATTACAAATTTCTATGGCGCCAGGATAAACGTTGGCATTGGCATTGTTACAATCGGTTGCTGAGGTTGTATAGCCAGCTGGTGTAGTACACGATTGAATTGAAACTGCATTTCCACCACCAAAACCATCACCATCACTATCTGCATAGTAGTTAACAAATGCATTATCTATTGTGCCGTCACAGTTGTCATCTATGTTGTTGCAAATTTCGGTTGCGCCTGGATTAATGGCAGCTGAACCATCGAAGCAATCACCGCCAATAGTCACATAACCTGTTGGTTGAGAACAAGCTGTTTGTGTGTTGCCTGAATTTCCATAACCGTCACCATCTGCATCTGCATAGTAAGTGTTTAGTACGCCCTCATCTGTAGATCCATCACAATCGTCATCAACGCCATTACAGATCTCGTTTGCACCTGGATAAATATTTGCATTCCCGTTGTTACAATCGGTATTGGTGGTTGCGTAGGAAGCTCCAGGGTTCGCACAAAAACTTGCCGCCGTTCCAGCTCCGAAGCCATCGCCATCGCTGTCTACATAATAGTTTGTGAATGGCAATCCTTCATCTGTTTGGTTATTACAGTTGTCATCAATACCGTTGCACAATTCTGTTGCCGTTTGATTGATTTGAGCATTTGTGTCGTTGCAATCTGTATTGTTTGTTGCATATCCAACTCCAGGATCTTCACAAAAATCTGCAGAAGTTGTTGTTCCAAATCCATCGCCATCACCATCTACATAATATGTTGTAGTTTGGAGCCCATCATCCGCTGTTCCGTCACAATCATCATCAATATCGTTGCAAGTTTCTGTTGCACCGGGATATAATGCGTTGTCTGAATCGTCACAATCTGTGCTGTTCGATACATATCCTGTTGGAGCAGTACACGCGTCTGTTGAAGTTGCTAATTCACCAAAACCATCACCGTCAGCATCTGCATAGAACGTAGATTGAACACCTTCATCAGTTGAACCGTCGCAATCATCGTCTATGCTGTTGCAAGTTTCTGTTGCACCTGGGTAAACTGCACTACTTGAGTCGTTACAATCCGTATTATTCGTTACGAATCCAGAAGGTTGTGTACAAGCTTGCGTTGCCGTTCCTGCTCCATATCCGTCGTTATCCGTGTCAGCATAAAAACTAGATCCATAAGAACATGAACCATCATCATTGGTAGCCGCAGAATTGTAATTACAAGCAGTATTATCGGTACAACCCGGCACATTACAAGCCAAGTCACCACCAATACAATCATCATCGATTCCGTTTCCGCAAATCTCCGTTGCACCTGGATATGCATTTGCATTGTAATCATCGCAATCGCCACCTACGGTAGTTAGACCAGGTTGTGGACTACAAGCCATTTGAGAATTGAAAGAGTTCCCATATCCATCACCATCATAATCGACATAATACGACTGAGCATTCATTGCAACAGGTACTAAAATATTCGAAGTAACAAGACTCGATGTCTGGCAGTCATTTGTAGGTATCACGGTAACATAAATCTGCTCTCCGCCAATAAACACATCTCCCGAAACATTTGGTTCATTACCCCAAGTATCATTTCCGTTCACATACCATTGATACGTTGGATTGTCACCACAATTCGTTGTAGATGCTGTAAAAAATATCATATTCTCATCATTTCCACCTGGTTCAGCAAACGGACAAACCTGTAAATCGGGTGAGGCGGAAATGGTTACCGTTGGCGTAACTGTTTCAATTATTGTTACTATCTGAGTATCTGTTGCAGTATTACCGCTTGCACCTGTAATAGTCCATGTGATGGTTGTATTTCCAATCGGTAAATTTGCAGGTGCGTTATTCGATACGTTGGTCCAACATCCACCAACAGTAGCAGAACCCAAATCAACCGTTGTTCCCGAACACGCCGTTATATCAGCAGGAGCAACAATACTCAATGGTTCGTTGTCTGTGATTGTAACCGTGTATGTGGTAGTGAACGCGTTACCTTCTGAATCGGTAACAGTGACGTTCACGGTAGTAACTCCTACAGACCAGAATCTGTTCGGGGTCCAAGTTGCGGTTCCCGAAAGGTTCCAAGTTTCCGTATTTTGCACTGTACCGTTCACCACAAACTGTTCGGTTACGGTATAGTTAGCGTTGGTACATCCGTTCACTGTCACAGAATAACTTCCATCTGTTAACCAACCAAAAGTTGAGCTAGACATTCCGCAATCTGCCACACCGTCATTGTAAGACTGACCTGTACCGTTTGTAGAAGTTAAAGTTAATGAAGGCGATGAAGGATCAATGATGGTCACTGACCCTAGAGTGTATGTGCATCCTGTACCACAAACGTTTCTCGCTTCAACGGTATACGTACCCGCAGGAGCATTGATAGTTTTTGAAGTTGTCCAAGAAGAGGTAACCCCACTAACAAAGAACTCGAGGTTATCTCTTGAATAGATGGTTAAATCATCTATTGCCTGTAAATCGGTGTCTGCACCCGTTCTGCCGGAAAAAGCGTAAATCCAATTCGACTTATCTGCTGTTGCATATCCAGCAGGAAGCTGAACCTGGTTAAAGACTGTTGTTCCATTGAAAATTAAAGTCACTTTACCGTCAGCAGATATATCTATTTGCGTTGGTGTCCAAGCCTCATTCGATAACCCAAATGATGGGCTATAACTTGCAATAAGAACCCCATCATAGAGCAATTCCACCACATCAGCACCATATGTTTTAAATGCGATGACCAATTTCCCAAATCCAGATTCTCCCCCACCAACAGCTGGGTTAAAATTTCCATAGTTAAAGCTTATGCCATCTGCTTCTGATCCTTGACCCATGTATTGACGGTATCTCACGCTGAAAGCAGTAGGTCTGTATGTGGGAGTATATGCCCATGTTCCCAATTGTCCTCCGCTATTGGGTGTTAACATGCAATAATTCGGGTCACCTGAAGGAATTTGACCTGATCCATAAAAACTACTTCCTGAAGGTATTACACCATTGAATGGTGCACTCACCAGATGGCATGCTCCGCCAGAGACATTTGACAAAGTAATGACACCGTTGCAATTAATTTCAGTTGGATTAGTAGGGGTAATAACGGCAGTAGGCTCTGGCAAAGAGGCAAAAGTTAAACCGCAAACAGAACCTCCTCCAATCTCAAGAACTTTGAACTCAACCGTTGAAGAACCATCTAAATACCCGCCCCAAACAGCAGATGACAAACCGCAGCACACATGATTTTTCCATACTAGAGTACCATTGACATATAACTCGCCCAAATCATCGATATCTGTAACCGAAATTTGATAGGCCCCACAAGGAAAACCTTGTCGTTTCATTCGGAATGAATGGTTATCATTTCCGGCTGTACAACCTTGATAGCCAGGAGCATTTGCTGGGGAACCATTTATATTCCAAGAGTAAAAATTCGAATTGGTTTGATTTAAACTGGTATTGAACGAAAGATCGGGCATGGAATAGTATCCAACATAATTGTTGACCCAAGCATTGGCACTGGATGCGTTGTATACATAAACATTCCATTGATTGATTCCCCAATCACTCGGGTTACCAACGGCCACACAACCGTCTGATGGAGCTAAAATAGTATAAGTCCTATTATTTTCATTTCTGCGAATGGTACTTAAATCTGCGTTATAGTTTCCTTCATTGCTCGCGAAGGTTCTTGTGGTGGTTACAATGCTATAACTCACGTTTGTGCCCGTTGCAAACGATGGTATTACAGCCTGAGCTGTTGAACCTGATACCGTCATTAACACGTTGGTAATGTTTACCCAATTGTCTGTTGAGTATCGCAGATAGACTTTTTCTTCTGGACTTAACGACGCAGACAAACTTGCTGTTACAATGACACTGTTGTAGTTATAAACCGCATTAGCGGCGGGGTTTTGTGAATCACTTGAAATTGTAACAGGAGCATTTGAGGTTTCCATTACAATAGCATTCGTATTCACGTATCCATTATCATCCCAGTTAATGGTGTAATACTTACCATTCGTTACATTGACTGAATTGTTCGTTCCCGATTGATAGAAATAATTCTGAATGGTATTCAAAGTGGTTGTTACTCCACCCCACTTGTTGTTGTATGGGCTTCCATTTGGACCACTGGTAAATAAAAATTGTCTACTACCTGTGTAGCCAGACTGAAACGTAGTGGTCCATCGGCGTTCACCTGTGGTAATCAAATTCACCAAACCGCCTGCTTGCGACGAAGATAAAAAAGGACCCGCTGCCGGAGGGTTTGTCCAACCATTCCATTCACCAGGAATATTCAAGCCTTCCGGTTGATAAATCTGAGCTGAAACGGGAATTAAAAACGAAGAAACAAGGAGAGTTAGGATAAGGGATAGAACTCTTGCGTGCATAGTTTGATTTTTAGATGCACGAAGATACAAAAACTAGAGTAAAAATTAATTTTTTATTGCTGCGATACCGGGCAATTCTATTCCTTCCAAAGATTCCAACATGGCACCACCACCTGTACTCACGTAACTTACTTTTTCAGCAAGTTTGAATTGATTAATGGCAGCTACCGAGTCGCCACCACCAACCAAAGTGAAAGCGCCATTTTCAGTGGCTTTCACTAAAGCCTTCGCAATAGCTATAGTTCCGTTTGCAAACGGCTCCAATTCAAAAACACCCATAGGACCATTCCACAGAACAATTTTCGATTGAAGAATAATACTGGAGAATTGTTCAACAGATTTCTCGCCTACATCTAACCCCATCCAACCCGCTGGAATGGATGTAATATCTGCACTTGAAACGTTGGCATTGGCGCTGAACGCATCGGCAATGATAGCATCTGAGGGTAAATGAATTTGAACTCCTTTCGATTCAGCGAGTGAAAGCAATTGAAGTGCAAGTTCTAATTTATCATCTTCAACTAAAGAATTACCAATCTCTCCGCCTTGCGCTTTAATGAATGTAAATGCCATGCCTCCACCAATAATCAAGTGGTCCACTGTACTCAGTAAATTTTCAATGATTGCAATTTTACTCGACACTTTGCTTCCGCCTACAATAGCTGTTACTGGCCTTTCGGTGCTGTTTAAAACACGTTCAATGCTCAAGACTTCTTGTTCCATTAGAAACCCGAAATACTTGTCAGTCGGGAAAAATTTGGCAATCACCGCAGTGGATGCATGCGCTCGGTGGGCCGTTCCAAAAGCATCATTTACATATGCATCACCCAACTCTGCCAATTGACCCGCAAAAAATTCGTCTCCGCCTTCTTCCTCTGTGTAAAACCTTAAATTTTCCAGAAGCAGAACACTTCCGTTCGATAATTTTTCAACTTCGTTTTTTGCAGTATCCCCGATACAATCTGAAGAGAAATTCACTTCTTGACCAAGTAAATTCGCAACTTCAGAGCAAATATGTTTCAGCGAGAATTTCTCATCTGGCCCGCCTTTCGGACGACCCAAATGAGACATTAAAATGACCTTTGCACCATCACCAACTAACTTCTTGATGGTAGGTAAAGCCGCACGAATGCGTGTATTATCGGTTACATTGTAATTTTCGTCAAGCGGTACATTGAAGTCTACCCGAACAAGCACGCGCTGATCCGCAAATGAAATTTCACTGAAAGATGCCATTGTTTTTCGGAATTACTTCTTTAAACGATCGTGATATTGACCTGAAGCCGTATCTACACGAATGCGGTCTCCAACTTCAATAAACAAAGGCACACGCACTTCTACACCAACATCTAGAGTTGCTGGCTTCATTGCATTCGTTGCGGTATCGCCACGCAAACCGGGTTCTGTGTATGTAATTTCAAATTCAACCAAAGAAGGTAAATCACATGACATGGGCTGTTCATCTTCCGTGTTGAATAAAACAATACACTTCATACCCTCTTTTAAAAATTTGGGAGCGTTAATCATGTGTTCTGGAATTCCAATTTGTTCAAAATCTTCCATGTTCATGAAATTGTATTGGTCGTCTTTGAATAAGAACTGATACTCTCTTGTTTCTATTCGAACCGTATCTATTTTAACACCTGAGTTGAACGTGTGGTCTACAATTTTTCCATTGTTTAGGTTTTTTAATTTCGTGCGAACGAAAGCGGGTCCTTTTCCCGGTTTAACGTGAAGAAATTCAATTACTTTCCAAATGTGAGAATCCATTCTAAAGCACATTCCGTTTGAGATGTCTGCAGTTGTAGTCGCCATGTCATGTTTTATTTGAGCGCCAAAAGTAGTACAAATTGGAAAAATGTGTATATTTGCCGTCCGTTTGAAATCAAGGTTATGAAAAAGTCGTTATGCACTATCCCCTTTTCGGGTTGGAAAAACGGTCTTCACGAAATTGATTTTAAATTGGACCAAACGTTCTTTGAAGACTTTCCTACTACTGAATTTGAAGATGCCAATTTAAATTTCCATGTTGTTCTAAACAAGCAAGAAACCTTGTTGGAATTAGACGTAGAACTTGAAGGCACAGTTCAACTGCCTTGTGATCGTTGCGGAGAAAGCTTTGACTTCACTCTAAACGGTTTTGATCAATTGTTGGTCAAATTCGGTCATGAAACGAAAACTGATGAGGATGAGGTTTGGACGCTTGGGCCCAGCGAATATCAACTTGAAGTTGCAAATAGATTTTACGAGCTTGTAATTCTCAGCCTTCCGGCAAGAAGAATGCACGACAATCAAAAAGATTGCAACCCCGAAGTGGTTCATGCTATTGAAGAATACAGTGTGGAAAAGGATTCAGATGACCAATGGAAAGACATAAAGAATTTTGAAAATTTTGAATTTAATCCTTCCGAAGAGGAAGAATAACTTATAAAAACAGACGAATATGGCACATCCTAAACACCGAATTTCGCAAACCCGTCAGGCGAAGCGTAGAACTCACTACAAATTGGAAGCTCCAAACGTTTCTACTTGTCCTACTACTGGTCAACCGCATATGTTTCACAGAGCGCATTGGCATGAAGGAAAGCTTTACTACAAAGGTAAAGTAGTAATGGAGAAGGAAACAGCAGCTTAATTGCTCTGATTCCATTGAGTTTGTTTTCATGAAATATACTCATTTTCATTTCACTTTTTTAGGCTACCTTTTTATGGTGGCCTTTTTGTTTTTTTCAAGTGCCATTTGCGGGCAGTCCAAATTGGTTCAAAAATTCGAGCATCATTTTTCACACGTTTGGACCAAAAAAGGGGTCAAATTCGAGAAATTCGAGGATGAATTGGGCGAGCATGCCTACCGCATATCGCGAACCAAAAAACCGTTGTTGGTTTTAGTTCACGGATTTGGAATGCAGAGCGAACTCGCTTTCTTCAAAAACAAAGCCTTACTTAACGACTATGATTTATTGATGCCTGATTTGTTGTGGCATGGTCAAAGTAAATTGTATGAGACAGAAGATAACAGCATACAATCGCAAGTGGATCATTTGTATCAAATCATTTCGAATGAAAAAATCACTGAACCTTTTGTACTGGTTGGTCACTCTTACGGCGGTATCGTTTCAGCTTATTTCGCTGAACAACATCCTGAGCGGGTTCGAAAATTGATTTTGTACGATTCTCCAGCTTGCTGTTATTCTCTTGAAATTGCAAATCAACATGCGCAAAAACTTGGTGTTGAAAATGTTCAAGAATTACTTGCACCTACCAGCGATGCCTCGGCCAAAGCCAATCTTGCAACAGCTTTTCATCATGTACCATGGTACTTTAAACTGAAAGTTGTTTACAGAAAATCTGTTCGTCCGAAGGGCGTCGCGACCAAAGACGCATTTGTTCTTCGTTACCTCTATGAAAATTCAGAGGAATTACAACAACATCATTTCACTTGGACCATGCCGGTTTATTTAATTTGGGGAAAGTTTGATGGACTCATTCCACTATCTATTCAAGAATCCATTGCACAGGAACATCAGATTCCAAAAGATCATTGTTTTGTATTGAAGAGGTCTGCGCATGCAGGTAATTATGAGCAGCATCGTAAGTTCAATAATTTCGTTCGCTCAGTGGCGCAATAAAAAGCTGTTGTATATTCGCCACTCAATTCAATCTATTACCCTTTAATTATGAAAGCAGCCATTACAGCCGTAGGCGGATACTTACCACCAGATTTATTAACGAATGCCGATTTGGAAAAAATGGTTGATACCACCGATGAGTGGATTAAAACAAGAACTGGCATTTCAACAAGGCACATACTCAAAGGGGAGGGACTTGGTACAAGTGATATGGGTGCCGAGGCTGTAAAGCAGTTGTGCGCTAAACGCGGAATTACTCCAATGGATATTGACTTAATCATTTGTGCTACTGTTACCCCCGATCATCAATTTCCGGCAACTGCCAATATCATTTCAGACAAAATTGGGGCAAAAAATGCTTGGAGTTTCGACGTAGGAGCGGCCTGTTCAGGATTCATCTATGCCTTAACCGTTGGTACGCAGTTCATTGAGTCTGGAAAAAACAAAAAAGTTGTAGTGGTTGGCGCTGATAAAATGTCGAGCATTGTTGACTATACCGATAGAACGACATGTGTCTTATTTGGTGATGCCGCGGGAGCAGTTCTCTTGGAACCATCTGAAGACGAGACAGGTGTCCTAGATAGTATTTTAAAAACAGATGGTACTGGAAGAAACTATTTGTATCAAAAGTCTGGCGGGTCTGTAAACCCTGCAAGTGCACAAACGGTTTTAAATAAAGAGCATTATATTTTCCAAGACGGCCAACCTGTATTTAAGGCGGCTGTAGTTGGAATGGCGGATGTTTCGGCCGAAATTATGGAAAAGAACGGACTTTCCTCAGAAGATGTTGCCTGGTTGGTTCCTCACCAAGCGAATCTTCGCATCATTGATGCTACGGCCCGCAGAATGGGTGTTGGGAATGAAAAAGTCATGATCAATATTCACAAGTATGGCAATACCACAGCTGCCACTATTCCGTTGTGCTTGGTTGACTGGGAAAATCAATTGAACAAAGGCGACAACATTATCTTAGCCGCCTTCGGTGGCGGGTTTACTTGGGGTTCGGTTTATGTGAAATGGTCCTATTAGTATTCGCGGTACTCAACCACTACCAGTCATTCAAAAAAACGCAAAAAATCCAATTTTCGATCAAAAAATGATTGAATAGAGTTATATTTGCCCACTATTCTCTAAAAAAACAAATAAAATGAATCTTACACAAATTCAAGATTTAATCAAATTCGTAGCGAAAAGCGGAGTGAGTGAAGTAGAAATTGAACAAAAAGATTTCAAAATCACAATCAAGGCAAATGGCAAAGCAAAACAAGAAGTCATTCAAGTGGCCTCTCCCATTGTTGCTGCTCCAGTTGTAAGTGCTACTCCTGCTCCTGTACCAGCGGTCGCAGCTGCCCCAGCTGCTGTTGCAGAGGTTAAAAATGATACGCTTGTAGAGATTAAAAGCCCTATGATTGGCACATTCTACCGGTCATCAGGTCCGGATAAACCTTCTTTCGTTGAGGTAGGTTCTGAAATCAAGGTGGGAGATAGGGTTTGCATTGTTGAGGCAATGAAGCTATTCAATGAAATTGAATCGGAAGTTTCAGGTCGAATTGTAAAGGTGCTTGTAAACGACAGTACCCCTATTGAATTTGATCAGCCCTTGTTCTTAGTTGAATTAGCTTAAAATACATTCCATGTTTAAGAAAATTTTAATTGCCAACCGCGGCGAAATTGCTTTGCGTGTCATTCGCACATGCAAGGAAATGGGAATTCGCACTGTGGCTGTCTATAGCACTGCCGATCGTGACAGTTTACACGTTCGTTTCGCAGATGAAGCTGTTTGCATTGGTCCTCCAGCCAGTAAAGACTCATACCTGAAAATACCGAATATCATAGCTGCAGCAGAAATTACAAATGCTGATGCCATACATCCCGGTTACGGATTTCTTTCAGAAAATGCTACTTTCTCAAAGGTATGTAAGGAAAATGGAATCAAATTCATTGGAGCTTCACCTGAAATGATCGATGCGATGGGAGACAAGAGCATGGCGAAGCAAACCATGAAAGAAGCAGGTGTTCCTACCATTCCAGGCAGCGATGGGCTCATAGAAAATATCGAGCACGCCAAGAAAACTGCGAAGAAGATCGTTTACCCCGTTATTCTGAAGGCAACGGCTGGAGGTGGTGGAAAAGGAATGCGCGTAGTAAATAATGAAGAAGAGCTAGAACCCGCCTGGGAAATGGTTCGTCGTGAAGCAGGAGCTGCGTTCGGAAATGATGGGATTTACATGGAGAAATTCGTTGTAGAACCACGTCACATTGAAATTCAAATTGCCGGTGACCAATATGGAAAAGCTTGTCACTTGTCTGAAAGAGACTGCTCTATTCAGCGCAGACACCAGAAGCTAGTTGAGGAAACTCCCTCCCCATATATGACTCCAGAACTTCGTGAAAAAATGGGTGAAGCTGCTATCAAAGCTGCGTTGGCCGTGAATTACGAGGGTGTTGGAACAGTAGAATTTCTGGTAGACAAAGACCGCAATTTCTATTTCATGGAAATGAATACGCGTATTCAGGTTGAACATACCATTACAGAAGAAGTCATTGACTACGACTTGGTGAAGGAGCAAATTAAAATTGCTGCGGGTGAACCTATCTCGGGGAAAAACTATTATCCGACCATGCATGCCATTCAATGCAGAATCAATGCGGAGGACCCGTACAAAAACTTTATTCCAAATCCTGGTAAAATCTCAGCATATCACAGCCCCGGTGGACACGGCGTGCGTCTTGACACTCACGCCTATGCTGGGTATGTCATTCCGCCTTACTATGATTCTATGATTTCAAAATTGATTACTGTTGCACAAACGCGTGAGGAAGCTATTGAGAAAATGCAACGTGCACTGGATGAGTATATCATAGAAGGAATTAAAACCACCATTCCATTTCATCAAAAACTCATGAAAGATGATCAATTCAGATCAGGAAATTTCACGACCAAGTTTTTGGAGACGTGGAGTATGGAATAAGAAAATACGCTATCTAGCTGTTCAATTTTAGAACAGCTAGAAATGCGGCTTGAGGAACTTCAACGGAGCCTACCTGGCGCATACGTTTCTTGCCCTCTTTCTGTTTTTCAAGAAGCTTACGTTTACGTGAAATGTCACCACCATAACATTTGGCGGTAACGTCTTTACGCAGTGCGTTAATGGTTTCTCTTGCAATAATTTTAGCTCCAATTGCGGCTTGCAAGGCAATTAAGAACTGTTGTCTTGGTATGAGTTCTCTTAATTTCAAGCAAATCTTTTTGCCCAGTTCATAGGCGTGGTCTTTGTGAATCAGGGCACTCAGTGCATCGACCTGATCTCCATTCAATAGAATATCCAATTTCACCAACTCACTTTGCTGATACCCAATTCTGAAATAGTCGAAGGATGCATATCCTTTGGAGATGGTCTTCAAACGATCGTAAAAATCAAATACAATTTCGGCAAGAGGCATTTCAAAAGTTAGCTCAATGCGATCTGTGGTTAAGTAATGCTGATTCGTGAGCATTCCTCGCTTTTCTATACACAGTGTCATGATGGCCCCAATGAACTCCGTCTTCGTGATGATTTGAGCTTTAATGAACGGTTCCTCTACGTAGTCAATGTGATTTTGTTCGGGAAGTTCTGAAGGGTTATTAATCTCTAATTTTTCGCCTTTCGTCGTATAACAGAAATAACTAACGTTCGGAACGGTAGTAATTACAGTCATATTGAATTCTCGTTCCAGACGCTCTTGAATAATTTCCATGTGCAGCATGCCCAAGAACCCACAACGGAAACCAAAACCCAATGCGGCCGAGCTTTCTGGTTCAAATACCAAAGAAGCGTCATTCAATTGCAACTTCTCCATACTTGCACGCAGTTCTTCGTATTCATCGGTATCAACCGGATAAATACCCGCGAAAACCATGGGCTTCACATCTTCAAATCCTTGTAAAGCTTCAGTACACGGATTCGCAACGGTAGTAATGGTATCACCAACCTTAACCTCTGTTGCGGTTTTTATTCCTGAAATAATATATCCCACATCACCCGCGGCAACAAAATCGCGCGGTTTCAAATCCATTCCCAAAACCCCCACCTCATCTGCATAATATTCCTTTCCCGTACTAATGAACTTCACTTTATCGCCTTTGCGAATGGTGCCGTTGATGATTCGATAATACGCAATAATTCCACGGAAAGAATTAAACACAGAATCGAAAACCATCGCTTGTAAAGGTGCCTCTGAATCTCCGATTGGAGCCGGGATTCGGTCGCAAATGGCATCGAGAATGGCGGGTACACCCTCACCTGTTTTACCACTTGCCGCAAGAATTTCATCGCGTTCACAACCGATTAAATCTACAATCTGATCTTTCACCACTTCTGGATCTGCATTGGGCAAATCGATTTTATTTAAAATGGGAATGATGGTTAAGTCATTTTCTAATGCTAAATACAAATTTGATATGGTTTGGGCTTGAATTCCCTGAGTAGCATCTACAATTAAAATGGCCCCTTCACAGGATGCGATAGACCGAGAAACCTCGTAGGAGAAATCTACGTGACCAGGTGTGTCGATTAAGTTCAATACATAGTCCTGGTTGTTGTATTTGTGGACCATTTGAATGGCATGCGCCTTAATGGTAATGCCCTTTTCACGCTCGAGATCCATATCGTCAAGCGCCTGTGCCACCATTTTTCGATCTTCAATTGTTTTGGTTATTTGCAACATTCTATCAGCAAGAGTAGATTTCCCGTGATCGATATGTGCAATGATGCAGAAATTTCTTATGTTCTTCATGTTTCTATACGAGTGACAAAAGTACGCACATGCGTAGGAACAAAACAATAAGAATATTTTCGAAATAGAATCAAATTGTTTTACCTCATGATATCATACTTTTGTGATCTATGAAAAATATTTATGTTTTGCTTGTCCTATTGCTTTGTGGATTCCATGCTTTAGGGCAGGAACAAAATTTGTTCTGCGGAGAACGTGATGCTCGAGTTCGTTTTTTTGGAATGAATCCACAAGCCTGGGATGCAGCAAGAATGGCTCAAAATCAACTTGAATTAGAAACCTCTTCATTTGGCGAAGAAGCGCGAGGTGGTGGGCAAACCATTTATACCATTCCAGTCGTATTTCATGTTATACATAACAATGGGCCAGAGAATATTTCTGACGAACAAATTTTAAACGGCTTGGAAATTCTAAATCGCGATTTCCGAATGTTAAATGCTGATATTTCTTTGGTAGTATCGGCCTTTGAAGGTGTAACAGCAGACATTGGAATTGAATTCGCACTTGCAACCAAAGATCCTAACGGGAACTGTACAAGAGGAATTAACCGTTTGGTCTCCGCCTTAACAACAGATGGTGGACAGGACATGAAAGATTTAATTCAATGGCCAAGAAACAAGTATCTCAACATTTGGATTTGTGCCGATGCCGCGGGTGCTGCAGGTTATACGCTTATGCCGGGAGATGTTTCAGGATTTTGGGGGGCTTCAGCAGACGGAATAGTGGTGCGAAGTGATTATGTTGGAGCTATTGGCACCAGTTCAGGAAGTAAGTCAAGAACCTTGACGCACGAGGTTGGTCATTGGTTAAATCTTTATCACACTTGGGGACCCGGAAACTCGCCTGCGGTTAATTCGAACTGCAATCAAGATGACCAAGTCGCTGACACCCCGAATACCATCGGATGGACATCATGTTCTTTGACGGGAAGTTCATGCGGAAATACCATTGATAATGTTCAAAATTACATGGAGTACTCCTACTGTTCGCGCATGTTCACACAAGGCCAAAGAACACGCATGCGTGCAGCTATTTTAAGCAATGTAGCTCAAAGAAGTAGTTTAATAACCGCTTCCAACCTAGCAGCAACGGGTGTGACGAATCCTGTTTTATGTGAAGCCGATTTCAAATATGACAAAAATATTATTTGCTTAGGAGATAGCATTGCTTTTACTGATGCCTCATACCATGCCATTACAAGTTGGTCGTGGAATTTTGGTGATGGACAAACTTTATCAGGTGACAACCCCGCTGTTCATCAAAATCCAACACATACCTATGACGTGGCCGGGACATACTCAGTTACACTCACCGTAAGTAATTCTACAGGCACATTATCTAAAACGTATTCGAATGTTATTCATGTGTTGAATGACGGCACACTCCTATCACCTGTTGTAGAGGGATTCGAAAATACTTGGCCAGCAAACAACTGGTTTATCAATAACCCAGATGCCGATGAAACATGGGAAGTTGTACCCACACCGTATTCTGGGAGTAACGGCTTAAAATTGAGAAACTATAACTCTGAAAGCGGTCATGTCGACGAAATGGTATCGAATACTTTTGACATGAGCGCCATGGATACCATTTTCGTAAGTTACAAATGGGCCTATGCCAATAGAGTAAACACTACTGATGATCGATTAAGAATCAGTTCAAGTGGAGATTGCGGCGATTCATGGACCTTGAATCGCATTCGAAAAGGAACTACAACCCTTCCTACAGCAACTGCAACAAATTTGGCTTTCACCCCTACAGCTTTAAATCAGTGGAATGGTGAAACACTAACGTTAACCTCTGACGCTTTCATGACTAACCACTATCAGCTGAAATTCGAGTTCATTTGTTACGGTGGAAACAACATCTACCTCGATGATATTAACATTTCCGGAGTAGACACTTTGGGAAATTTTATAGAAATTCTTGAATCAGAATTGAATGTGAATCTTTATCCCAATCCAACTTCAAACCAAACCACATTGGAAATTTCTACTGAGAGTCATAGAAATACCAACGTTCGTTTGTACAATGCGGCAGGGCAATTGGTGCAAACGCCGTTTACCGGTTATTTGTCGATTGGAACTCATCAGATTTCAATCACCCCGCCAGGTGCTGGATTCTATTTTGTAGAGGTGCAGAGCGGAAATCAATATCTAAGAAAAAAATTGATTGTACACTAGATGTACTTTGGTTTGTAAGTACTGAACAAAACTTGCCTGGTCTTGTTTACATTTGTACATTATGACATACCAAGCAGGCCCCATACTTTCTCTTATTGATCAACCCATTGCACTCAGAGAAAAAATTTCTGAAGATCAATTGCAGCAGGTTTGTCAAGAGCTGCGTCAGTACATTGTAGATATTGTCTCTGAAAAAGGTGGTCACTTTGGTGCTAGCTTAGGAGTAGTTGAAATGACCGTTGCATTGCATTATGTCTTCAACACCCCTTATGATCAGCTGATATGGGACGTGGGTCACCAGGCCTACGGACACAAAATTCTAACAGGAAGACGTGATGATTTCCACACGCAAAGAAAGTACCAGGGTTTAAGTGGATTCCCGAAGCGCAGCGAAAGTGAATATGATACGTTTGGCGTAGGTCACAGTTCCACTTCTATTTCAGCCGCTGTTGGAATGGCTGTGGCTTCAAAAATTAAAAAAGAAGAAGACAGACAAGTTATTGCCGTGATTGGTGATGGTGCCATGACCGCGGGCTTAGCCTTTGAAGGGCTGAATCATGGCTCAACTGCAGATTGCAATGTTCTGGTGGTATTGAATGACAATTGCATGAGCATTGACCCCAATGTAGGTGCCTTGAAAGAATATTTGACCGATATTACAACGTCTCATACCTACAACAAGGTGAAGGACGAAGTTTGGAATTTACTTGGTAAAATCTCGAAGTTTGGTCCGAATGCTCAAGCCGTTGCTCACAAGATTTCTGAATCTTTGAAAAGCACTTTAATTCATGAGAGTAACTATTTTGAATCTCTCAAGTGGCGCTATTTTGGTCCAATTGATGGCCATGACGTGGATTATATGGTAAAGGTTATGCGTGATTTGAAAGACATCCCTGGTCCGAAAATTTTGCATTGCGTTACCAAGAAAGGAAAAGGATATGAACCTGCTGAAAAAGGTTCTCCAACCAAATGGCATGCACCAGGACTATTCAATAAAGATACGGGAGAGATCATCAAAATCACTCCCAAAAGTCCACAACCCCCGCTTTATCAAGATGTATTCGGACACACCATCATTGAACTCGCAGAGAAAAATGAAAAGGTAGTTGGTGTAACACCTGCCATGCCCACGGGATGCTCGTTGAAATTCATGATGGAAGCCATGCCACACCGCGCATTCGACGTTGGAATTGCTGAGCAGCACGCTGTTACTTTCAGTGCTGGTATGGCTACTCAAGGCTTGGTTCCTTTTTGTAATATATACTCTAGCTTCATGCAGCGTGCGTTTGACCAAGTCATACATGATGTTGCGCTTCAGAATTTAAATGTAGTTTTTTGTTTAGAT
>Ga0194116_10001397_pt1 | contig 34477 bp, 25 predicted proteins | sample TA2MahsurfametaG_4_FD_148617 | JGI IMG/M metagenome (GOLD analysis project Ga0194116, IMG submission 148617) | Freshwater microbial communities from Lake Tanganyika, Tanzania - TA2015008 Mahale S9 surface | ecosystem: Environmental > Aquatic > Freshwater > Lake | place: Tanzania: Lake... | reverse complement strand
CAATCCGGAAGCAGATACTGTCCAGCCCAAAACTTTCCAGGTTTATACTATCCTTTGCTGTTTGTGATGAAGACATTGTGAGCCAGTCTTTGTAGCGCCCGTTGCGTTGTTTTAGCTGTAACTTACAGGCTTTAACCCCTGAATGCCAGTATCCGTATTGGTTCCAGTTGATTTTAACCGTTTTGCTGCCTGCAACTCCCTGCAGAAAGATGGAATTGGATGGCGTTCCGGCATCATCGGTAAGTCCGCAGTGATCGCGGTATGCCACACGATAATAATACGCTGCCGCATGTGCATCGGCAGTATTGTCCGTTGCACTTAAACCCTTAACCTGCTTCACCGATTGAAAACTACCGGGCAGGCCACTGCCTGACTTTTCGAGTACAAAAGTTGCGCCGGGATTCCATGCGTAATCCGATTTCCAAAACACTGTGGGGAATGAATCATTGGCCACAGTTACCAGCGTTACCATTGCACTGCCATCCGGCTTGCCATAGAGCGGTTTTCCGCAGGTTTCATTGCTGCGTGAGCGGTATACCTTGTTTTTATGGACAGCTTCTACAAAATAGCAATAGGTTTGGTCGCATTTCCAACTGTCGGTATACACAAGCTGGTCTTTATCTATGATGGTTAAAGACTTAAAGCTTCCACCGGGATCCCTTCTAAAAAGTTCGTAATGGCTCAGTTCTGTTCCCCAGCCATCATAGGAAAGCCATTTTAAATCAATGTGGTATTTTTGGGTGGAAGTATCACGCAGTAGGATCGTACAGTGCGAAACTGCCAGTTTGCCCTGCTGAGCGCATGTGTCTTCCACTTTCAAACTGTAACAATAACGCTGAATGCTGAGGATTTGAGGCGGAAATGAGAAATTTAGGCTTGTATCTTTACGTGTTGATACACTTTGTCGGTAAATGTATCTCGTGCTATCCAGGTAAATATGGTAGCGCACGAAATTACCCAATCCGGATTGACGCCAATTCAACAGCACTGTGCTTGGGTCTTTAATGGTGATATATGCAATATCGGATGGTTTTGGGCCGGCGGTATCCAGTACATAAACCCCCCGCACATAGGTTGCTGTGCAACCCTTGACGTCTCGCACATTCAGTGAAACGGCATGATTAAAGGGATCCTTATATCTCCAGCCGGCATTTTTGAGGCTTGAAGTATCCTTGAAGGTTGACAAATCACCAAAATCCCAACGGTAAGCGGCAACAGGCGACGCTGAAGTTCCAGTGTAGGTAAACTGAACGGCATCTTTGGAACAAAAAGAATCCTTTGAGGGCTTGAAGGAAGGATTAGGCTTTTCCCAAACCACAAACGAATCTATGGTAATACTGTCTTTACAGCCATTGATATTTTCTGCAATGAGCTTAGTTCTGAATACTCCTGGAGAACCAAACAGATAATTGGGCGCAGGTTGATTTTTGATGTCAATTTTACCATCACCGTTAAAATCCCAGTAATTTTTGCTCACAAACCGGCTTTTTTCACTGAAACTCACAATCAGTTCACCTGCACAGCCTTCTGTTTTTCGGAGAAAGCGAGCCGAACTGTATGTGAAATTGGGTTCGGCTGTCTTCCATACCTCCACGCTTTCGGGAGATTTTGCATAAGCAAAGCAATTGAACTGGTCAGCAACAATCAATAAAGGATCGAAGCGCTGGGTGGTAAGGGTTTTATCGGTAACCTTGTATTTGTGAAACTGCCCGTTTTTAAGACTATCGGTTACGTTTCCGTCTCCGTAATCAATATAGGCCCGCACATAATCCTGGCTGTTGTTGTTAAAGCTCACGGTGAGGGGTTCACATCCTTTATTTCCGGCAAGTGTCAGTTTGGGTATTGGACCAATTACCTTGAAAAATCCCTTTTTGGTGAGCGTATCATAACATCCAAGATAATTTTGAACCACGAGTCTTACATCATATCCCGATCCCAGGTTGTCTTTGAAAGTCTGTGATATCACATCGTTGTTTTTGGAATACTGGCTTGCACCATTGGAAAAGGTCCACCAGCTATTGATTACGCCCGGCGTTGTATTGAATATTTTAATCAGTTTTGGTGCGCAGTAGACAACTGAATCGGGGGAATACAGGGAGGCTTTTAATTTAAAAATATTAATAACGGTGCTGCTTGTATCGACGCAGTTTTTATACTTAACAATGAGTTTTACCGGAAAATCCCCCATTTGTGTAAACGTTCCATTAGGCGCCCATACGGTTCGTGAAGGCTTAATAATTACGCTGGGCGAATCACAGATCCAGCGCACACTGTCGGACCACCAACTGCTGGCATTGCCGAAATTTACGGTATTGCCCCTGCACCTGCCCATGTAGGGTATGTTAATACGTGCTTTCACGCCTGATTCAATGTACGTTTTACGTGTTGAATCTTTACACCCGGAAGCAGTACTGTATACCAGCCAGCATTCATAATCGCCACGGGCCAGAGAACTGTTTACTGTGTTTTTGGTCGGATCTGAAATGGGAAAACCTGCAGGGTTGGTCCTTTTCCATAAATACTGAAATGAGGAGGAACTGCCGTGAAAGTTGAGATCGCTTAACAAAGTTGCTTTCAATGTCACTGGCAAAGGTGCACAACCGTATGTGGGGCTAATGCTGGTACTGATAACAGCTCCACTAACCTTTACCCTTCGGTTGTGCTTGATTGTATACTTGCATTTGCCATTGGGTTTTTCAATGGTGTATTCTATTCTGTAAATACCCGGGAATCCTATCTGCATAAACGAAGAATCGCCATAAGACTGGTAAACAATGTTTGATGAATCAAGATGATAGGCTTTCCAGTATGACTGAAAACCCTTTACCGGCTTTAACTGCTTTGCCTTAAACAAAACTTTCTGATTGGTACAGACGATGGTATCGGGTACATTCAGCACTACATCAGGCACCTCCACTTTAACCCAGGCTTTTTTTGTTTGGGTATCACGGCATCCTCTGTTATTACTTACAATCATGCGCACCGCATAATTTCCGGGTAAACTGTATTGTATTACCGGCTGATCGTCTGTAGATGCAGCCAGCACACCCCCACTCAGGTTATAGAAAGTCCACTGAAACTGATTTTTAGTGCGTGTTGTACCTGAACCAATGCGGCTGCTAAAGGTAACTTTCTGATATGGACATGTGGGGGCAGGATTATATACAAATTCCGTATCTATGGATCCACCCACCACTGCATTTTTTTGGTAAAGCGTATCTATGCAGCCATTGGATGACGATGCAATTAGTCGCGCAGAATATTTATTGATGCTGTTGGTGATATACTGATAATCTTTACCGGTAGCAACGTTGATAATTGTGCCTGCACTATCCCAAATAGTCCAGCGCCAGGTAGTATTTGGTCCTAAAACAGAAGCATTGGTAAACTGAACCGTATCAGGTGTAGCACAGTAGAAAGGCACTGGGGTGGTAAATGCAGCCCTGGGCCCACTGATGATAGCAGCCTTCTTTTTAAACAAATAGCTTCGGCAGCCTCCGCTTTCACTTGTAACCGTAATATCAGCTGAGCCGGTGTCATTAAATTTTCCTTTTACGGAAGAACCTGAGGTTTGTCCGCTGTAGCCTGCACCGTTTATGTTCCAGCTAACCGTTCCGGCGCCGGTATTGGAAACCGAAGCGGTAAAAAGCCGGTTTGCACAGAGGGTACTAGGACTGTAAGAGATACTCATGACAGCGGTATCGCCGTATTTCATGGCATTATTGTTTTCATAAAAATACTTACAACCTGCTTTGGTAACCAACATGGCTCTGTAGGAGTATGTGCCTGCTTTGTTATAGGTAACTATCGGAGACCGTCCGAAAAGGCTATCGGTGGTAGAACCCGGCATCCACCACTTGATGTAATCCACTGCCTGATTGGCGCTGTCTATGGTGGGCGTGAACCGCTCACTGAGCGGTGCACAGCCTGAGCTTCTGGAAGGAGCTGCTGAGAAAACCACATCCTCCCAAATTCCGAGTGTTGAGTCCAGTACCTTTTGTGCCTGACAACCCCAGCTGTCTTTCACGGCAATGTAAACGCGTTTGTAACCCTTCCCTCCCTGGGTAAACACATGCCAGAACTGCTTGGGGCCATTGCCAATGAAACGAGATTCTACCAGCCAATCACGGTAAACAATATTTTTAGAATTGTCCGTTATAATGATGGTATCCGTGGAATACCCGCACAAGGACACCTTGCTGAATCCTACATCAATAGAAGGATTATCGTGAACACGAAATGCTTTTAATTTCTGGAGCGGAACTATTACGCCGCCTGAGGTTGTAACACGAACTTCTACATCAAATGTGCCCGGCGTTGTCATTACGGTAGAATAATCGGAGGTACCTGACTGAAAATTTCCACTGCCTATTTTCCATTCATAATTGGTACAACCGGTGCAATTTTTAATGCGCAGTTTTACTGTCTGCGGCACGCAAACGCTGGGCGTGAGCACTTCGATAGAGGGCGTCTGGGCACTTATCAATGAAGGCAACAGTCCGCACAGAACCAGCCAAAACCTGATAAAATTTTTCACAGCCGAATGCATGGAGCTACCCTACAAAAATACTACATTTGCCTTCAATAGAACAGTATCTAATTTATGCGCTATAACGTGACTATTCTGGCAGGCATTTCGTTGCTTTTTGCCTGCAACAATTCAGGGAAAAAAGATTCCGTTAATTACGGCTTATTCACCAACGCCAGAGCAGCTCAGGATTACCAGACTGCCATCACTGCCTTGTCTATGATGGCAACCGAAGATTCAGCAACATATCCCTGGGCCATTGATTCACTGGCATTTTATCATTTCTTTTACCTTAACATTCCCGGCCTGGTAAAAAACCCATCCACGGCACTGCATTACTGCGATAAGGGTCTGGCTTCCAATCCGGAAAATGCATTTCTAACCGAACTTAAAGGAAAGCTTCTGCTTAATCAGGGTAAAGACAGTGCTGCAATGTTGCTTTTCACTTCTCTTTGGAATAAAAACAAAGACTATACATACCTGTGGGAAATTACATTTTTAAACATGGCAACCGGAAAATTCAACCTCTGTGATTCCACGATAAGGATGGTATTAAGTCAACCTGATGCTACTACTAAAAAGGTGAGATTCACCCATCCTGAAGTAGCCATGCAGGAAAGCATAGAGGCCAGGGCTGCATTTTTATTTTTTGATGCACTCATGAAAAACAATAAGGGTAATTTTATAGGGGCGGCAGAAACCCTGAGTAAGTGTCTTGAGTTTTCTCCTGATTTTTATCTGGCAAAAAAAGGCATTTATGAAATGCAGCAAAACGCTGCCGGAAAAGGAACTCCGCAATGATAAATAAAGGTATCCCTTACATTGTTTTTTTATCGGTAATTACGCTGCCGGGCTGCGTATCCAAGAAAGAACTTAACAGTGCCATTCAGAAGGAAAGGATTTCTCAGGAGGAAAAATGGCAAAAAACGGAAGAAAAAATACAGCAGCAACAGCGGGAAATAAGCTTTTTAAAGGACTCGCTTCGCATGAAAGACCAGTGGAAATCTCAATATGTATCACATCTGACAGATGGTTACGAAAAAGCATTGCTTTTGGGCGAAATGAAAAGCGCAACCCTTTGTCTGCAATTGCTTATAACAGAAGAGCCTTCTGCATATCCCTGGGCATATGATTCACTGGCTTTTTACCACTATTTCTACGGAAATCCGCTTGACCTTGCCCGCAGCACATCACTCGTTAATTATATGATAGACAAGGGCTTGTCGCTAAACAAAAACAACTTGTTCCTGCGCGAAATGAAAGCCCGTATTTTACTCATAGAGCAGGATGATACTGGAGCCGTAGAAGCGTTCAGGCAGTTATACAAAGAAACCGGCGACTACACGTATCGCTGGTATGAACTTTACATAGAGATAGCCCGTGGCAATATAAAAAGCGCCGAAGCAGGCGTAATGCAGGTGCTCAAAGCGGATATTCCGGTCACCAAAAAAGTAAGATTACACCACCTACAGGAACAGATAAAAGAAAATCTGGCTGTGAAACCATCCTTTTTATATCTCAAAGCACTTTTATTACAGGTTAAACAACAGTACCAGCCGATGGCCAACACATTAAAAGAAGCTCTCAAAGCAGATCCTAAGTTTTACCTGGCCGCCAAAACCCTACAGGAGCTCAGTCAGGCAAGTCAGGGGGCTATTCGTTAATCAGGATTCCGCCAATACCCGTTTCAGGTTAAACTCATCTTTTAAAACATGGTATGCCATTTCTGCATAATAGCAGAGGCTGTCTACCACTGTCTGAAGATCGGACGACTGAAATGACATGCCAGGAACCCGATATACGAGCGCCGTTACATTGTCTTTTTCGTTGTACGTAAATTTCCCGTACATCAGATTTAGGTTCACTACCAGCATTTCCTGAAGAAATTCGTCCCGTTTAAGTGTTGGCGCATAGCAAAAAGGAACTGAGATTTGAAATACGGTTTTGTCTTTTTCAAACACAAAGTAGTTCCAGGGATTGGAGTCAGGATCTTCCCAGGCATCTAAATATATGGGCATTCCCTCTCTGAGCATCAACCACTGACCAGCTTCCTCGCCCCGGGTTTCCTCTGGATGTATTCCCATATCATGTATAGCCTTTTCCACAGCCTGATAAAGATCGATCAGCAACATGGGGCAAAGTTAATAACGGGGTATCACCTATTTGTCAAAAAGAGACCGTAAATCAGCATTGGAAAAAGGAAATCTCTTTTCGCGTTGAACCTCCTCCCGGTAAAGCAACTGCCCCAATTCACCTAGAAAAGGTAGTCCAATTGTTTCATACTGATATCGATCGCTATTTAACACATCCTCTTCATTGCAGTATATCACCGCAGTAACACAGAATTCAACATTGTGTTTAAAATCAACTATGTAAGCACAGTCGGCCAGCAATCCAAAGGCTCTGCCAACAACATTAAAGATGCGCACATCGGAAGTATCAGGCAATGGTGTCCCATTTCCCATCAATAGGTATTTTTTAAAATGATCGGCATAACCAAATGATGGATTGCGGCATTCACGGGGCCATATTCCCATATATTTTTTAAGCAGACCGGCGTATTCAGGTTTTATATCCCAGCGTTTTTCCTCGGCCAAAGCCTCCGGCAGATAGGTGGAAATGAGCATCCTGTGCAGTTCATCCAATGGCAGGTAATTATTGAACATGAAAGACCGCGGAAACGGGTACAGATTTCCCAATGCATCATAGTAGCGACTTCCCATATATACATCACCATACGGATTTACCAAACGCTGAACTGCCTGGGCTGCCGGCTGGCGATACAATGTATCATTGCCTTTTATAAAACATACAGGGTTGGTATTATAGGCACTTAGGGAATCACAGGGAAAGTCAAATCGCTGAATTATTCGTGTATCCGTATAGCCCTTTTGCCTGAGGGTATTTGCTATGTAATCATAGCCCAGAAATTCGTATGTTCTGTTGTATGAAGGATTATCACTTACCACCAGCATTTTTTTCAAAAAGCCTTCCAGGCTAGGCCATCCTGACAACTGCGTAACATCTTTCCCGCTGCGGGTTTGGCAATGCCAGGCGCTGTCAAAAACAACAGGTGTTTCAGGTCCTACACCGAATGATTCAAGAGAACCCAGTTTTTGCAGCGCCAACAGGGATGCAGGCAATTTTACAAGGCTTGCCGGATAAAAATAATTACTTTTATTAAAGTGGTAATAGTGTATTGTGACAAAAGGAATACCCTTCCTGTTACGATCAATTTGCGAATAAATTATTTGATAGCGGTACTTATCCGGTTGCTGAAGAATCTGCTTAAAAAACGCACTGCCTTTGGTTTCGAACAATACCCTTAACATTCGGGAATCATTCGGTTCAAATTCAGGCTGAGCGCCTAAAATTGGAATAATAAACAATGCTATCGCAAAAACAATCGCTTTCAATCGCTTGAATTTGCAACTAAGTTACAAAAAAAATCAGGGTTTTCTTACAAACAGCATGTAGTTTTGGTTTTTATCCTGCCAGTGGTAACCAAGGCTAAATGGCAAAGACTTTACTTTACTGCTGTCAGCATACAATTTTGCCAGGTCTTTCTGATAATGCCCGGTGGCACTAAAGTTCTTAACAGGAATGGTATATTTACCATAAAGAGAACAGCTAAAATCCTTTGCCAGAAAACGATAGGGAATCCCCGTGTCATCCTGCAGCAAACTTATTGATTTTGCCTGTGTAAGATCCTTGATTGTGCTGAACGTTTCATAATGCAACAAGTAACTGGCTGCCTTAACAAACGTATTGGCCTTGCCAAAAGCTTCAATGTATTTAACCATTTCAGGCCTGGCTTTGAGTCCCCCGTTTCCGCTGGTTCCCACATTGCTGATATCTGTATTAAAATACTCCAGGGTTCTTACGTCATCATATTTCCCTGCCGGACAAAACGTAAAACGAACACCGCTGATTCCCTTTGGATTCTGATTGCGCAGTACCGATTTCCCTGTTGCGTCAATGGTTATAAGTTCTACATTCGTGATTTCGTATCCGGTACGTGCAAAAAACACCATAAATATAGGCACAACCCCTTTCACAGCCGGTATCTGGCTCCCCATATAGCTGGTAATAAAATAACTTCTGCGGAAAATATCGCCAAGGGCTTTTTCGATACTGTTAAGGTAGTTTAATACCTGCGCCTGGTTCATTTTTTCAAACTCAGGAACATTGCCCACCATCTCATTTGCCAGAAACAAATATCTTTTGCTATTGGGATAAAACTGCACCATGTGCAGAAAATCGGGACCTGAGAATGGATAGAATGTATTGTGATTTTCGTCCACCTTGGGATGCAGCTCATCTTTTGCCCATTTGCGCATGAGGCTGAGGCGGTTTTTATCCATTTCATCCCAGCGATTGCTGAATTGTACGGCATGTTCCTTAACCTGCTTGATACTGTCATATTTTGCCATACTGCTGCCTGAGTTGGGTGCCATCCCGGCAATAAAACGGGCATAGTCATTGTACTTGCGTTCAAAATTAGCAACCGCTGTTTTTCGGGCAGTATCGGACTTGCCGGTATCTTGTTTTTGGGGTTTGTTGTTGTTAGATCCGCCACAGGATAACATCCCAAGCGAAGCAATAATTATTGATAATATCATGTATCGTTTCATATTCCTGATTAATAGTTATTGTATAGTATTTTGCTTTCGGTCTGTGCTGATGAAATAAAACAACACCCCTGCCATTGTAGTTGCAAGACCAACAATGGATTCGGTTGTTTTATCGGTGACCTGAAAATAGCAGACCCAAATGTTGGCAGCTATAAAAAGTATAGGCGACAAAGGATAACCAAATGCCTTGTACCCTTCCGGTTTGCCATGCTTTAACCGGTAAACAATCACCCCAGCCACAGTGAGCGTGGTAAATAACGTTAGTGTGAACCCTATGTATTGCATAATACTGTCAAAAGCAGCCGTCCATAAAAACACAAGGGCCAATGTAGTTTGAAATAGAATTGCCGCAACAGGATTGCCTTTGGCACTTGTAACTGAAAGTTGCTTCAAGACAGGAATCTTTCCAAACATGGGCTGTATAACCCTTGGACCTGCAATAATCATAGCGCTGATGGTACTCACCAACAGCAGACAAATCGCACCACCCATAACTTTACCACCCCAGGTTCCAAATATGTAACGGGCACTTACAATACCTACATCTTTAGGCTGAAAAGCCTGTGCACCTCGTGTATCAACTACCATTTCAGCCATAGGGGCAGATGCTATAAATACCGCATTGAGAAGCACATACAGAAGCATAACCAGCAGGGTTCCCCAGATGATGGATCGGTTTAAATTTTTCTCAGGCTGCTGAATTTCACCGGCCAGATAGGCACTGGCATTCCAACCGCTGTAGGCATAGCTTACGTATACAAGATTTATGGCAAAACCAGCTGTCATAATTTCGGCAGAACTGGCTTCACCAAAGGCAAAAGACACAGATTCTGTGTTTCCGTTATAAATACCCGATACCACAAACACCCCGATTAATAGAACTTTAAGAAGGGTGAATATCTTCTGGAACTTAACTCCGGCACTTAGGTTAGTTGCATGAATCGCTGCAATTCCGGAAATCACAGCCGTACCTACCCACACGGGATTGAGAGAATCAAAGACACCGTGTGCGTATATGCCCAAAGAAGCCGCCGCCAGGGCTATTGGCGCGCTGAAACCTACTGTAGCACTTACAAAACCTGCCATAAAACCCAGTGCGGGATGATATACTTTGGAAAGGAAATGATATTCCCCTCCATCCTGCGGCAGTCGGGTAGCAAGTTCAGCGTAACATACTGCACCCAGCAACGCCATAATACCACCAATGAACCACAAGGTCATAATGGTAAATGCCTGTGAATGACTTAGGAGCTGAAAACCGAGGCCTGTGAACACACCGGTTCCAACCATATTTGCCACTACCAAACTCACGGCGGCTGAAAAATCTATTCTGCGGTGCGACATGTATTCTCAATATGTCCAATGCCTCGTGTAAAGACTATCAGACATAGTATAGCCTGCAAAAATAAGATTTTAGTACAAACAAAAAATATCCTCTGCATCAAATAGTCGTGATTGCGATGGTAAAAATCAAATTACGGGAAGTTTCGTCAATCTCCTATTTTTGCAAGACCCATGAGCGATACCTCTCGTTTTTTTACGGTTGACATCCACACCCACATCATTCCTGAGCATTTGCCCGACTGGAAATCAAAATTCGGTTATGGTGAATTTATCAGCCTGCAGCATCATCAGCCTTGCTGTGCGCGTATGATGATGGATGGTGAATTGTTCAGGGAAATAGAGAGCAACAACTGGGATCCTGCGCAACGCATCCATGAATGCGATGCATATGCGCATCCGGTGGATGTGCAAGTGCTGAGCACCGTTCCGGTGATGTTCAGCTACTGGGCCGAACCCAAAGACACCCTGGAAATTTCTAAATTTCTGAATGACCACATAGCCGGTATTGTTGAACGCTACCCAAAACGATTCGTAGGATTGGGCACACTGCCCATGCAGCACGCAGGCATGGCCATTCAGGAACTGGAACGCTGCAAGGCCATTGGGTTGAAAGGCATCCAAATTGGCTCGCATATCAATCACTGGAATCTCAATCAGCCTGAGTTATTTCCCATATTTGAGGCCATGCAGGACATGGATATGGCTTTGTTTGTGCACCCTTGGTGGTGGATGGCCAAAACCAAAATGCCCAGATACTGGCTTCCCTGGTTGGTGGGCATGCCCGCCGAAACCGCGCTGGCCATGAGTTGCATGATATTCGGCGGCATCTTTGAAAGACTACCCAAACTGAGGGTTGCATTTGCCCACGGTGGGGGCGCTTTTCCGGGAACATTTGGTCGCATTCAGCATGGCTGGCGCTGCAGACCTGATTTGGTTGCAGTAGACAATCCCCACGACCCTGCCAAATACCTGGGACAGTTTTGGGTAGACAGCCTCACCCACGATGCCCGCATACTGGAATACCTGATGGAACTGATGGGACCAAACCGAATCTGCATGGGAACGGATTATCCCTACCCACTGGGTGAAGACATTCCGGGTGAATTGATACGTTCACTCAGCATTCCCAATGCCACCAAGCAAATTATGCTGGGCGACAGCGCCATGGAGTGGCTAGGACTGGATAAAAAACTGTTTCTGTAATGCTGAGGCACTGGTTTTTACTGGGTGCCATACTCACTTCTTTCTTCTATGTATTTGTGCCCGGTGTTTTGTGGTTGCTGGATAAGGCATTCAGCAAGGTGCTCGAACAGCGGCTGTTTGCCGTAAAGTGGCATTGGGCCGGTGTAGCGGTTTCGGTGGTGTTATGGGTGGTGTGGTGGGTGGTTTAATTCTCTTTCATAAACGCATCCACTTCCCTAAATACCAGTTCCGGTTCAAACCCCTTTCCCATTAAATATTGTTTTAATTTTCCGGACCGCTTCCAAGGATCGGTTTCTTTAATTGTTTTATCCTTTTTGTGAATACTATATCGTAATTCACCGATATATAGATTTGGATCTAAATCTTTCAAAACCTTTTGTATAAGACTTTTTGTGATACCTTTATTTTTTAGAGCTATCGTAATTTTACGATTTCCCCATTTTTTAACTTTTAATTTTCCTTTAGCAAAAGCAACAGCAAATCTTTCTTCATTGATAAAATTATCTCTTACTAATTCTACCAGAATATCGTTGGTTTCCGCTATCGTTAAACCCAACTCCAGCAGCTTGTTTTTCACCTCCAGCTGGCTGCGCTCCTGGTAGGCACAATATTTTTCGGCTTTGATCCTGGCCTGCTGTAGCGTGGGGCGGGTTTTGGGTTTACCTAAACGGGATTGCATGGCAGCAAATTACTACAACTGCACAAAAGCTTATGCAGATTGCAATGTAAATACTGAAATTTCGGGGAATACACCCAACCTGCCGGGATATCCCAGGTAGCCAAAGCCGCGGTTCACATACAAATGCTGATTTCCTTCCGAATACAAATCCAGCCATTCTTTATACAACAGTTTCACGGGGCTCCATCGGTAAAAACGGGTATCAACGCCAAACTGCATACCATGTGTATGTCCGCTGAACGTTATCGCAACCTCCGGCTGCTTACCCAATACCTGCTCACGCCAGTGGCTTGGATCGTGGCTTAGCAATAGCTTAGGTGTTCCCTCGGCACCTTTCAGCGCTTCATTCAGCTTTCCGTATTTTGGAAAACGCCCTTTACTGCTCCAGTTTTCAACGCCCACAATCCCCAGTTTCTCACCGTCTTTCTCAATCATCCTGTGCTCATTGAGCAACAAATCCCAGCCCATTTGCTTGTGGTGCCTGAATAATTTATTCAGATTGCTCTGCTGCATGAGTGTTCGGTAAAAACCTTTCTCTTTCATGTCGAGCTTTGCTTGCAATGGATCGTAATCAGGCCAGGACACATAATCCCCATAATCGTGGTTGCCCAGAATACTGAATTTACCCATGGGCGCTTCAATACTGCCAAATAAATTGAGCCATGGTTCAATTTCTTCGGCTTTATAATTCACCAAGTCGCCTGTGAAGAAAAACACATCCGGCTTTTCGGCCAAAACCATATCTACACCGCGTTTCACCGCATCATAGCTCCAAAAACTACCACTGTGAATATCGCTGAGCTGAACAATTTTTACGCCGTTAAAAGCGGAAGGCAAACCCTTGATGCGCAGGGTTTTTCTTCTCACCACATAATTGTGCGCCCCTTTGGCAATTCCCCAAATGCTGCCACCTATAAATGCCGAACCGAGGCCCAGCCCCATCCAGCTTAGAAATTTAACCCGGGTAATTCCACCTTCTTTTACGACAGCCTCAGGCTTAGCTTCAAAACGAGCATAAACCCATCGAAAGAGACGTGTAATATCATCAATCAGCAGAAATACGCACCAGAATAACTTGGCAAAAAATACGGCAAACATTACACTGCTGATGATTCTTAGCGTGGTCTGTGACACCTCAAAAATGCCCATTCGCAAGAACAAGAAAAAGAAAAAACCGGCGGCAGTCCAGCTCCAGTAGCTCCACTTTAAAATATTTTTTGCCTTTGAAGACCAGCCTGCTGTGAGCAATTTTACCCCTTGCCAGGCGTAAATGTCAACAAAAATGATGATGGAAGCAACAATGAAGAAACCGATGAGTGCGCTTTTAAACATGTAGAACAGCGAATTAACAACATAAACAAACCGTAAGGACTTATGTTCGTTGAAACATCAAAAAATACAGACTGACCTGCTTTTATGCGTAAAATAAAAACACGTATTTTTACACCCTATGTCAACCATCCGTTTTTTGCTTGTTTGTGCAGGTGCAGCAGCCATGAATATCATGGCCCAGAACACCCCTGACTCTACACAGTTATCTGTTTTTCGTTTTCGCAATATCGGCCCGGCCGGCATGAGCGGACGAATTACATCCATTGCCGTAGTAAACAAACAAACCAATACCATGTATGCAGGGGCAGCCAGCGGTGGTATCTGGAAAAGCGATAACGGAGGAACCGCCTGGAAACCTGTATTTGATAAAGCTGATGTTGGCAGTATCGGTGCACTTGCCGTGCAGCAAAGTAACCCTGCCGTGGTTTGGGCCGGCACAGGCGAAGGCAATCCCCGCAACAGCCACAACAGCGGTAAAGGCATTTACAAAAGTATTGATGCCGGTAAAACCTGGACTTTTATGGGTCTTGCCGCCACACGGACCATCCACCGCATTATCATTGACCCGTCAAACCCTGATATCATATACGTAGCAGCCATGGGAAGCATTTGGGGTCCCAACGAAGAGCGTGGTGTTTATAAAACCACCGATGGCGGTAAAACATGGAATCGTATGCTGTTTACCAATACCCTGAGCGGCTGTGCCGAACTGGTAATGGATCCCTCCAATCCCAATAAATTGTTTGCCGCAATGTGGGAATACCGCCGCAAACCCTACCATTTCAACAGTGGAGGTCCCGGAAGTGGCTTGTATATGACCATAGACGGGGGAAAAACCTGGCAAAAAATGGGCAGCAAAGAAGGATTACCTGAAGGAACGCTGGGCCGCATCGGGATTGGCATTTCGGCAAGCAAACCCGACCGTGTATACGCCATCGTGGAAAGTAAAACTCTTGATTTTTACGGCAGTAAAGATGGTGGCTATACCTGGAGCAAGGTGAGCAGCCAGGAAAATATGGGCAACCGGCCTTTCTATTACAACGAAATTTATGTGGATCCCAAAAACGAAAACCGCATTTACAGCCTTTGGAGTCAGGTGGCACGCAGCGAGGATGGTGGCCGCACCTGGCAGATTCTGGCAGACTGGGGCCATATTCACCCCGATCACCATGCCTTTTACATTCACCCTGACAACCCCAATTTGCTCATCAATGGCAATGATGGCGGACTTAACATCAGCTATGACGGGGGCGAACACTGGCGCTTTGCCGAAAATATTCCGGTTGGGCAGTTCTACCACGTGAATGTTGATGAAGATATTCCCTACCACGTATATGGTGGTCTGCAGGACAACGGCAGCTGGCGCGGTCCCGGATTTAGTTGGGTGCAAGGTGGCATTCGCAACAGCGACTGGCAGGAACTGCTTTTCGGCGATGGTTTTGACGTAGTGCCCATTCCCGAGGAAAGCACATCAGGTTATGCCATGTGGCAGGGCGGAAATGTAGCGCTGTATGACCTGAAAAGCGGCAGAACCCAATTTATCAAACCCGAACACCCCAGCGGACAGTATCTGCGCTACAACTGGAACGCAGGCATTGCCATTCACCCTAAAAATGCAAATGGGGTTTATTACGGCAGTCAGTATCTGCATAAAAGCCTTAACAGGGGACGGTCCTGGAGCATCATATCTCCGGATCTTACCACAAACGATACTTCCAAAATGCACCAGGCGCAAAGCGGCGGTTTAACCATTGATGCCACCAATGCTGAAAATCACTGCACCATTATTGCCATTGCACCCGCCGAAACTGATACTTCCGTGATCTGGGTGGGCACTGACGACGGAAATATTCAGCTTACACGTGATGCCGGAAAAACCTGGAATAACCTTTCACCCAAAATTCCCGGCCTGCCAAAAGCCTGCTGGATACCTTACATTTACGTAAGCCCCCAAAATGCCGGAGAGGCATGGGTGGTAGCCAACAACTACCGCAATAACGATTTCACACCTTACCTGTTTGTAACCAAAGATTTTGGGAAAACCTGGTCACGCATGCTGACCAACAGCAAAGTAAGCGGACATTGCCTCAGCGTATTGCCGTTGCCGGGGTTTGAAAAAACCGTTTTTCTGGGAACCGACCATGGATTGTGGATTAGCTTTAATGAAGGTAAGGACTGGCGGCGCTATCCCGGTTTTCCGGCTACGCCGGCCCAGGATATGAAATACCAGAAAACCGAGGGCGATCTGGTGGTAGGCACCTTTGGTCGCGGCATCTGGATTTTGGATGATGTAACGGCTTTAGGCAACCTTACCAAAAACAACGTCAACGCCAAAAACCTTAGCATCATCAATGCCACCCATGGCTATCTGGCCAATTACCTGCAGCCTGCCGGTGTGAGATTTGGTGCAGACGCTACCTATGAAGCCGAAAACAAACCTTATGGCAGTTTCATCACCTACCATTGCAATGGCAGCAAAAACAGTAAAACAGGCAAGTGGGAGAAAACCAAGATTACAGGCAAAGTTTATGATGCAAGCAACAAACTCATCAGAACCCATAAATTCAGCATAGACAGTGCAGGTATTTACCGTATCACCTGGCGCATGATAGCCGACGGTTTCCGTTTCCCAAGCCACAGAACACCCGAAGAGGATGCAACTTTACCTGAAGGCATGCGTGTGGCACCCGGCAAGTATAAACTGGTGCTCAGCTATGCCAAAGGGGCCGACAGCGCCTGGGTAGAAGTGAAAGAAACCTGGCAGGAAAAATACGATGCAGGTGCAGAGCAGGTTCGCAAGGCGATGGTGGACAGGCTGAAAAGCACCAGTGAGAAGGCTTACAAGGCATACGAAGGACTGAAAGAAGCAGAAAAAACCATTGATATTGTGCTCAAGACACGCTACGAGAGTGACAGCACAAACGCCAGGTTGAAAAAGCTGACCGAGCCACTGAAAGATTCCATTGCCGTGCTGAAGGATTTATTTATGCTGCGCGAAGATTTCAGGGGATATGAAGATGTATCCGTTCGACTGAACGAGCAACTGGGGGCGGCGTCCGGCAGCATAAGCAGTGCCAAGATTCCCGGTGGCAATGCAGAAACAGCCCTTCAGACTGCAGAACGTGAAACGGCGAGAATTACCGCAAGGGTAAACGCATTTTTTGCCAATCAGTGGAGCGCATTCCGTGTAAAGGCTGAAGAAGCAAAACCTGCGTTATTTAAAAACCTTGGGGGGTATTAAAGGATTTTTGTAACCAACCGCTCCATGGCTTTGTTAGGCTTGAAATCCGAATCGTATCTTTCTCCATACATTTGTAACCATGCTGCGCAAGCTCTGGCAAAAAACCGCTTTTAAAATCGGTATTATTACGACCTGTATATTTGCGGTTCCGGCGCTGCTCGGCTACCTCATCACACCGGATAATACCCGCGATTGCAACCGTATTATTCCGGAACTGGCCAACAAACCACCCGGATTTTCATTTACCTATATTTTGGCCGGAAAACTTCTCCCTACGTCATTTTCAGACTATTTTACCGGAGCGCCGTCTGAAGGTTCGGTGATTCCTTGCAAGGTAATAAAGCAAAGTAAGGATAGTGTCTACTATACACCTTACGCCGAAAACATAGCAAAATCCGCACATAAAAGCAGTCTCATTGCCGCTAAAGAAGGACGTTTTGAGCATAGCAAAACTGCTTTGCTGGGCACCGACCGTTTTGGCCGCGACATGCTAAGCCGGCTTATCATCGGGGCGCGCGTTTCGCTGCTGGTAGGGCTGGTAAGTGTAATAATTTCATTATTTATAGGCACCCTAATCGGTATGGCAGCCGGATTTTATGGGGGAAGAACTGACAGTGTATTATCCTGGCTCATAGCGGTTTTCTGGTCTATACCTACCCTGCTTATTGCACTGGGACTGAGTTTCGCATTTGGCAAAGGACTATGGCAGGTTTTGCTTGCAACAGGGCTGAGCACCTGGGTGGAAGTGGCTCGGGTGGTGCGCGGACAAACCCTGCAACTACGGCAAAAAGAATTTATTCTTTCGTCAATAATCACGGGATTCAAGCCTTTCTACATCATGCGCAAACACATCTTACCAAACCTCAAAGGAACCCTCACCGTGATGGCTACAACCAATTTTGCGGCGGCGATTCTGCTGGAAAGTGGACTGAGTTTTCTAGGGCTGGGACTGGCACCACCCACACCCAGCTGGGGTATGATGGTGAAAGAACATCTTGGAAATCTGGTGCTGGACAATGCTTATCTGGCGCTGGTTCCCGGCATGGCCATCATGGCGTTGGTAATGGCTTTCAACCTCATGTCGATGGGACTCAGGGATGCACTGGACACGCGTATTTCGTCCACAACCTAACGCATAGCTAAAGTAATATCAAAAATCAAGTTGGCGAATTAACAAACTAAACCCAAATTTGCAGCATGCAAGGCCAAACCCAACAAGCACTATTTAACAATCGCTGGTACAAACCCGGCAGGAATATTGTGGTGCGGGGAATATGGCATGCGTGCAATTCTATTCTCCTCATGTCATTTTTGCCCGGCAATGCCTGGCGGCGGAGTATTCTGCGACTATTTGGTGCGCAAATAGGCAAAGGTGTGGTTATTAAACCGCGTGTAAATGTTAAATATCCCTGGAACCTTAGCATTGGCGAACACAGCTGGCTGGGAGATAGCGTTTGGATTGACAATCTTGGCGCTGTGAGCATTGGCAGCAACTGCTGTATTTCACAGGGTGCTTTGCTGCTTTGCGGCAACCACAACTACAGTAAACCCACATTTGACCTGATGGTGGGTAATATTACCCTCGAAAACGGAGTGTGGATTGGCGCCAAAGCCATGGTTTGTCCGGGTGTAATATGCCATTCACATGCGGTACTCAGCGCCGGAAGCATAGCCACTTCAGAGCTGGAAGCTTATAAAATTTACAGCGGGAATCCAGCCGTAGCGATCAGGGACAGAAAAATAGAAGCGTGAAGGTTTCCATCATCACCGTTTGCTACAACAGCGCCCGCACACTGCAGGAAACCATAGAATCTGTGCTAAGTCAGACTTATACCAATATTGAGTATGTGATTATAGACGGCGGCAGCACCGATGAAACCCATATAATTATTGATAAATATAAATCGAGAATATCACACTTTGTAAGTGAACCTGATAAAGGCCTTTATGATGCCATGAACAAGGGAATTGCCCTGGCAAGTGGTGAACTTATTGGCATATTAAACAGCGATGACGTACTGGCTCATTCCGGCGTTATTGAGCATATTATTAGTGCCATGGACAGCAATACAGACGCCATTTGCAGCGATGTGCATATTTTCAAAAATCAGAAAGAAAGCATAGTCCGTAAATACCGCTGTAACCGCTGGAAACCATGGATGTTCCGAATCGGACATCAACCACCTCATCCAGGCTTTTACGTACGCAGAATCTGTTATGAAAAATATGGAAGTTTTGATTTACAATTCAAACGTTCCGCAGATTTTGAGCTATTGTTGCGTTTTATAAAAGTTCAAAAAATTCGCACAAAATTTTTGCCGTATACTTCTGTATTAATGCGCAGCGGAGGCAGCAGCCAGCAGGACTTGAAAGCCATAACGGAGGCTAATGTTGAAGATCATCGCGCGTTGCTAAAACATGGTTATTTTAGTACAGTGTCTCTAATTTGGTGTAAATATTTCCTGAAAATTTTTCAGTGGTTTTAGACACTAGGATTGAAATAACAATTTAATATTGGTTTAATTCTCCCCCACGTATTCCCTCGGAACCCGTGCTGAAATACCCGTGAGAATTTCATAGGGAATTGTATCGGCGCACACGGCCATTTGGGCTACGGAATTTTCGGCACCAAATACAATAACTTCATCGCCTTCGCGGCAGTCAATGCCGGTTACATCCACCATGCACATGTCCATGCAAACGCTACCCACAACCGGTGCTTTTTGCCCCTTTACCAGCACATGCCACTTACCGTTGCCCAAACTGCGTCTTAACCCATCGGCATAACCCACGGGCAGTGTAGCGATAACCCTGGCTTTATCGGCAACCGAACGACGCCCGTAACCCACGCCTTCACCGGGTTGCAGTGTATGCAATTGTGAAATGCTGCTGAACAATGTGGTAACGGGCTTTAAATCTGCCTCCTGGCCAGCACGTGGGTCCACACCATACAGACCCACACCCAGCCTTACCATATCCATTCCGTATTCGGCGAAACGCAGGATACCACCGGTATTCAGCACATGCCGCAGCGGTGCATATCCCAATTGCGTTTCAAAGGCATTGACTGCTTCCGTAAATGTACCTATTTGTGTCCGGGTAAAATCATCCTGAGCCGAATCTTCTGATGCCGCCAGATGTGTGAATACCGACGCAAGGCGCACATTACCCGGAATATTTCCAACAACATCTTTCAGCGCCCCGGGCGCAAAACCCAGGCGGTGCATGCCTGTATCCACTTCCAGGTGAACTGCAATTTCATTGTTGCCTGCAATCACAGACATCGCCTGCAAACCGGCTCCATCAAACACCACAGGCTCCAGGTTGTATAACAATCGGCTTGCCATGTCTTCGGCACCTGTATTCATAACCATAATAGGGGATTGAATTCCGGCTTCACGCAGTGCCACGCCTTCATCCGCAAATGCCACTGCCAGGTAATCCACACCCATAAACTGCAGGGTACGGGCCACTTCAAAACTACCGCTGCCATAACCGAATGCCTTCACCATCGCCATGATGCGGGTTTTAGGTGAAACCGCATTTCTGAAGAACCGGTAATTGAGGCGCAAAGCCTCCAAATCTATTTGTAAGTGGGTTTTGTGCAGTTGCTTTTTAAGCGAGGCATGAATTCTCTCAAAACCAAATCGTCTGGAACCTTTTATGAGTATAGCCTCACCACTAATATTATCCAGCTTGCCGGATTGAATAAGTGAAGTTGTATCCGCGAAAAATTCTGTATTAAAAACAGAGAATATCTCGTTGTGCGCAGCCAAAACCTCACCCACCAGCAACAACTTTTGTACACCTTTTTGTTGTAAAACGCCCACTATCTGCTTGGCCAAACGCGATTTATCCGGATCGCTCTGGTCCATGTCGCTGAGAATAACACAGGCGGGTTTATCCGGCTGCTGCCGAACCATGAAATCCAAGGCGACCTGCAGGCTATCAGGATCATTGCTGTAGCTGTCGTTCACTAGGTAATTACCATTTCTGCCTTCGGTAAACGCAAGACGGTTTTCCAGTGCATGCAAATGCCTGAATTGCTCTATGTGTGACGCATCCCAACGCTCCAAGGCAGCCAAAGTGCAAAAGCATGACATGGCATTCTCAGCCGAGGCCTTATCCGAAAATGGTATCTCCAGCGAATGTTCCGTGCTGCGGTGTATGAATTTAATTCGGGTGAAACCCTGCAAATACTGCTCATCCTGTACACGATAACCACAACCTTCGCTTCTGCCCCAGGTTATAAATTTGGTAAGCGGCTGGGCATGCTTGTAGGCCTGAACCGCCGTTTTTATTTCGTTCGAATCACCCGGAAACACAACCACATCAGCATCTTTATACAACAGCGCTTTTTCACGGGCTTTTTGTTCACGGTTTTCAAACCCTTCATCGTGGGCACTGCCCAGGTGGGTGCAAATGGCGAGATTGGGTTTAATCATCTTCCACAGCCGTTCCATTTCTCCGGGTTTGGATATTCCGGCCTCGATAATGGCCATTTTGTGCCATGTCTCAATACCCAGCAATGAAATGGCAACGCCAATCTGAGAATTGTAGCTTCGTGGACTGCGATGTGCGCTAAATTCCTCACCCAGAAGCTGATGCAACCACTCTTTTACTATGGTTTTACCATTGCTGCCGGTTATGCCTATAACCGGACAGGTAAATTTGCTGCGGTGGTGGGCTGCTAGGTCCTGCAAGGCCATCAACACATCAGTCACCCGCAGGATGTTACAACCGGATAATTCCGACACGTCTACATCTTGCGGAACCACAAAACTGCGCACACCGGCAGCTGCTGCGATATGTATAAATTCAGCGCCTTTCCGGTGGGTCCCCGGCAAAGCAAAAAACAGTGTGGATGAATGATTTCCGAGCCTGCGGGTATCATATCCCGGCTGCGTGAGCACCATACTGCTATCGGCGGTAACAGCTTCGCCCATTATAATCGCGGTAATTTCCTGCCAGGTGTACTGCATGATCAGGCGTTTTCCCCACCCAGGTTCATTTCGGCACCATCGCCAATATTCATACTTTGCACAGCACCGATAAGGCTGGCATCGGAGCCTATGAGTGAATTTTCCAAAATGGCGGTTTGAATTTGGGCATTCTGCCCGATGATGCTATTTTTCACTACCGAACGGGATATATCGGCATGCTCGCCAATGCTCACATCAGGCCCTATAATGCTGTTTTCAATTTTGGCCGAAGGCGAAATATATACCGGTGGAATAATGATATTCGATTTTACCACATCCTTGGGCACTTCGGGCAAACCCTCGCGGCGCAAGAGATTGCGGTTGGTTTGCAGAATAATTTCCTTTTTACCGCAGTCAAACCAGTTTTCTACGGCAAAAGTGCGCAATGCCACTCCCTTTTCCATCATGCACTGTAATGCATCGGTAAGGTGAAATTCATTCTGGGTGCGGATATCATGGGTGATATTGTACTCAAGACATTCTTTGAGCACACCGGTTTCGTGTATATAATAAAGCCCCACCAATGCGAGGTTGCTTTTGGGTATAGCGGGTTTTTCAACCAATCTGCGAATACTGCCTTCCTCATTGAGTTCGGCTACGCCAAATTGCCGTGGGTCTTCTACCTTTTTAACACCCAAGCTGCTTACCTGCTGAGCCAGTACAGACTTTAAATCCGTTTCAAAAATGGTATCCCCAAGCACAATCAGAACGGGTTCGTCATCTTGAATTTCATTTCGGGTAAGCCAAATGGCATGTCCGGTACCTTTTCCAAGGGTTTGAATGACAAAAGTTGAATTTACGCCGGTATAGTGATCGGAAATATATTGCTCAATTTTATCGCCCAGGTGCCCTATGATAAAGACAAAATCAGAAATTCCCGCATCAATAAGCGTGTCCATAATATGCCCCAAAATAGGCTTACCTGCTACCGGAATTAAACTCTTGGGTTGCGTAGTGGTATGGGGTTTCAGCCTGCTTCCGATGCCGGCTACCGGGATAATGGCTTTCATGTTAAGATGCACAAAGTTACAACTCGGCGTGATTTTCCGATATTTCCCATTTCACACACAGTATTCTTTGTGTAATTTCCTGAACAGGTGCAGCAGCAGCACGCCTGATACCGGGCACGCCCAAAACCCCGCCTGCGTGGGCAAACACAGGGTACGAATCCTTTTCTGATGCCGAAATATGGGCATCGGTTAACAAATCACTAATCTTTTTACTTCCACGCATTCCAAAGGGTTCGATGCGCTCACCTTTGCGGCGGCTGCGCAGGCTCAATGGGAATTCAGCTGCATCCAGATCAAAAAACCAGGCTTGTTTGGCCGAAACATCCATTGATTGCTGAATTTGAATGGTAACGATAAACTTACCTGCATGCAGACAAACCGGAAGATCTGCTACCGATGCAATGTCTGTTTCTTCAATCTCATGCCGTGATGATTTACCCACCCAGATGCCCGCATTCCTAACCTCAGCCATCCACCCATGAAAATGAAAACGGCTTCCTGTTGCAGCACTCATAAGCTTTTCAGCCTCTTTGGAATGCATACCAAGGTTTTTCAGGTATTGTAAAAGCGCTTTTTTATTTTCAACAGCAAACAACCTGCCATCGCCGACAACGGGATACTGAGATGCCCATTGCTTGTTTTTATCATTTTCAGCACTTCGCAGTGCGCTCAAAGTGCGGCTATGTTGTGCAAATTCTGCTTCTGCTTCCGGAAATTCGGTTTGAATCAAGGGTAAAATCCAGTGCCGAACCTTGTTTCGCAGATAATCGGTTTTGCGGTTGCTGCTATCCTCACGCCAATCGTAACCTTCAGAGACAAGCCAAGTGCGAATCTCAGCAGCATCGGCAAACATCATGGGTCTAAAAATATTATCGCGCCAAACGGGGATACCTTGCCAGGCGGCAGGGCTGTTGCGCAGCAGGTAAATAAACAAATGCTCCAGGTTATCGGTTCGCTGATGGGCCGTGCATACTGTACTCATTTCGGCATTCATCAGTCGGTTAAAATGATGGTAGCGAAGTCTTCGTGCCGCCATTTGCACAGACTCACCGTTTAACTGTGCCTCAATGAGTGTATCCGGTTTATCCAGATGTAATTCGACGCCCCATTGTTTGCACAGTTGTTGAACAAATTGTTCATCGCCATCACTTTCATTACCGCGCAGGCCATAGTTGAGATGGGCAACCTCAAAGCGATACCCGGCTTGGTAAAACAAATGCCCCATAGCCACAGAATCAGCACCACCACTAACTGCCAGCAGTGTTTTTCCCTCAATTATTTTAGGAGCATTCTCACGGATAAAGCTTTGAAACCGATTTAGCACGTTATTTGCAAAGTAATTCCAAAAATTCGGATGGACAAGTCCCGGTTGCTTTTGTTTTTCATGATTATGCTCAATCTTGGCAGGTTGCAGGCACAAGAGATAATGCTAAAAGCAGACCGCATGAAGGGAGAAAAGCGCAGGGGCGATAACTACCAAATCCTGCGTGGCAACGTAATGTTTGAGCAAAGCGGCAGTGTGGTTACCTGCGATGAAGCAGAGTATAACACCGTTAAGGAAGAACTGGAAGGTTTCGGTAACGTGCGCATTGTAGGTTCCGAGGGTGCTGTGGTTACCGGCAGCAGGCTGTTTTTCGACAACAAGAACAAAACCGCACGTGTAGATGGCAATGTGGTACTGCGCGACAAAAGTATGGTACTCACCACGCCGTGGATTATTTACCACACAGACACACGCATCGGATATTATGGGGCAGGGGGCAAAATTGTAGATGATGAATTAACGCTCAGCAGCCGCACCGGCAGCTACAACCCCACCCTTTCGATGTTGTATTTTCGATACAATGTTGTACTAACCCACCCGGATTACGTTGTTAAAACCGACACATTGCAATACAGCAACCGCACAGGCAATACCTGGTTTTTCAATTTCACCGAAATACAAAGCGATGAGAACACCATACTTTGCAACTACGGAAATTACAACACAAAAACCGGACAAAGCTATTTTACGCGGAATGCAGCTCTCATAAACAAAGAAAACACCATTCGGGCCGACACGCTTAGCTACAACCGCAATACGGGTATTGGGAATGCTTACGGACGTTTGTGGGTGAAAGACACCTCCCAAAACATCAGTATTTTCGGCAACAAGGGCTATTACGATAAAAACCGCAAATACACCCGGGTAATGGGCAATACACTCGCCAAAAAACTGGAGAAAAACGGCGACAGCCTTATGCTAAAAGCAGATACGTTTGTGTATGTAGCCGACACCACCACCCAAAAGCGCTACCTGCATGCTTTTCACCGCACCTTACTCTGGCGCACCGATTTCAGCGGCACGGCCGACAGCCTCACTTACCATGCCGATGACAGCGTCTTTTATTTGTTTGGCAAACCTGTACTTTGGAATGAAAACACACGTCTGAACGCCGACACCATAAGGATCTTCATTGCCAACAGCCGGATTAAACTTATGCAGATGCGGAAAAACTCCTTTATTGCCATGAAGGAAGATACCGGGCATTTCAGCCAGATTTCAGGCGCCAATATGGACAATTACTTTACCCCTGAAAATAAACTCAAAACCATTAGGGTAAAAGGTAGCGGCAAGAGCGTCTATTACATAAAGGAGAAAGATTCAGCCGTTACTTCTGCCAATGCCGTGCAGTATAACAATATGCAGATAGATCTTGACAGCAACCGGGTTGCCGGAGTACGGTTTTATGGGGATCCATCAGGCACGCTCTACCCTATGAGCGATTTTCCCAAAGAACAAAAAACCCTTCCCGGTTTTGTGTGGGATGAAGATAATCGCCCTAAAGACCGGATATTCAAAGCACCATTCCCTGTTCCTCCTTTGCCCGCAAGGCACCCAGGGAATACATCTGCTCAGAAACCCTCAGGCCGTAAAAAAGGGAAAGGGTAATTCTGTCGGATTTTGCCAAATTTTCAACAGAAAATATAACCAAAACCACAGTTCAAACGTTCTTTTGTAATACCAAATGCGATTTGCCGCCTTCATTCTCTGTTTTTTAACCGTCTTTTCAGGCAAAGCACAGTATTTTACGGTCAGCGGATATGTGGCAGACAGCAGCCGTTCCCCCATCCCGGATGTCAGCATTTTCATTACCAATGGCTCCATGGTGGGCAATACAGATGGTTCAGGATACTATAAATTTGACCTTAGATCAGGTGAGTATGAAGTGGTTTTCAACCATCCCAATTATCAGCGCGTGAGCCTGAAAGTAGTTCTGGACAAGAAAGATGACACACTGAATGTTATTCTACCCGAACTGGCCAAGTCTGTTGGTGAAATTCAGATTACCCGCAAATGGACAGATCCGGGACCGGAAATGATGCGCAAAGCCATCGAAAAAAAAGACTATTGGGCATCGCGATTTCCTTCGTCCAGCGCAGAAGTTTATATACGGGCCTTTGAGCAATACAATCCGCCCAAAAAGAAAGAAAATATTTGGCATGAGCCCGACACAGCGCTGGAAAACAAAAAAAAGAAGAAAAACAAAGACGATGAGCCCAATATCAATATGGCTGAAATCTTGTTGCAGCGCGATTTTCAACCTCCGGGAAAAATCAAGGAAATACGTACCGGTGTAAAAAAGATTGGGGATGTATCAGGGCTTTTTTACCTCAGTACCACCGAAGGTGATTTTAATTTCTACCAAAACCTCATTCGCATCCGTGGAATTGGGGACATGCCGGTGATGTCACCCATTTCCGGAACAGCACTGCTGGCCTATAAATTCCAGTTTTTAGGCAGCTATAAAAACGATGCCGGACAGCGCATTCTTAAAATTAAGATGTCGCCGCGATCCATATCCAATGCCGTTTTCAGCGGGGAAATCCATCTGGTGGATACCCTGTTTTATATCTACCGAACCGAGCTGAATTATCCTGTTAATCAGCTTAATGAATACGATAAATTTACCATGCGGCAGGAGTTCATCCTAAGCAAAGACAGCTGGCTAACCATTGAAAAACAACGTTTTGACTATCATGCTGCTGCAGGTAAGGGTAAATTCAGCGGCTATACGCTTGTCAAATACAATAAATACGAACTCAACAAAACGTTTCCAAAAAATCATTTTGGCCTGGAGGTAAGTTCGGCCACAGACAGTGCCTATGACCGCGACAGTGCGTTCTGGAGTCAGAAACGCACTACCCCGCTGAACAATACCGAAATCCGGTTTATTACACGCACCGACAGTATAAAACGGGTACAAAGCAGCAAAACCTATCTGGATAGTATCGAAAAAGACAAAAACAAAGTGACGTTTGCTAAATTGTTTTTCAAAGGTCAGGAATACCAGAATCGTGAAAAAGGCTACTACATGGACTTTCAGCCTATGATGTTTATTGTTCAGCCATGGTTTCCCGGTGGAACCCGTGTTACCTTGTGGAATACATTTGAAAGACGTTTTAAAAACAAACGCGACATCAGGCTGATTGAGAATTTATCATACGGTATAAACAACAAAGACATTCGCGGAACGGTCATCTTCACCACTACTTTCGATCCTTTTCACCGAGGGGTATTTTCGGCCACAGCAGGGCGTGATTTTAATTTCATCAATCCAAATGCGGCTTTTCTGGATTTGGCACGTAGGGGCAATTTCTACCAAAACACCCATGCTGATGTGTATGTGAGAAGAGAATTAATCAATGGACTTTACCTCAGGGTGCAGGCAGAATTTTCAGAAAGAAAGGATATCAGCAATTTGACTTTTGACGGATTTGCAGATAGTTTATTTGAGAACAATATTCCTACTTCATTCAGAACCAATCGTGCGTTTTTTGGCAATTTCACCCTAAGCTATACGCCCTTTCAAAAATACATTCGCGAACCACGGCAGAAGGTTATTTTGGGAAGCCGCTGGCCAACATTTAGTATCAACCTGAATCATGCCATTCCCGGAGTAATGGGCTCCAATATTGATTATAGTTATCTTGAATACAGAATTGAACAGGATTTTCCGCTGGGACTGCTGGGAAGAAGTGAATACAGGATTGTGAGTGGCAGTTTTATGCGAAAAAACAACCTGAGTCCCGTTGATTTTCGCTACCAACGCCGTGGCGACCCCAGTGTGTTTACACCACCTATGTATGCGTTTCAAACCCTCGACTCAACATTCGTTACCTACAAACGCTTCATAGAAGGGCACTTCAGGCACCATTTCAACGGTTCACTCATCAATAAAATACCGTTCATGCGTTTGCTTAAGCTGCGCGAATCTGCAGGAGCCAATATTTTGTATGCGCCGGAGAGACGTAACATGCTGTTTTACGAAGTTTACGGTGGTATTGATAAGCTTATTCGCATTTGGAGAGACCGTTATAAACTGGGTATATACTACGCTGTGGGTTACAGCAACTTATTTGAGAAACCTGTAGTTGGTTTCAAACTCAACTTTGAGTACTTCGATAGACGGAATAATTCGTGGTAAGAAGTTTCTCCTGTATTTATTCCTATACAACTTGGGGACATTTGCCCCGATTGTGGTATACCTTGTATAACTTTGCATTTCACTTATGTGCGGAATTGTTGCTTACATCGGCCATCGCGAGGCCTACCCCATCATCATCAAAGGGCTGAAACGCCTTGAATACCGCGGTTATGACAGTGCCGGGGTTGCATTACTCAATGGTGACCTGCGTGTGTTCAAACAGAAAGGCAAAGTAGCTGACCTTGAAAAAGCAGCCGCAGGGGAATACACCCAGGGCAGCACCGGTATGGGGCACACACGCTGGGCCACGCACGGTGTTCCCAACGATGTAAACGCTCACCCCCACCTCAGCCAAAGTGGCGACCTCGCCGTGATTCACAACGGCATCATTGAAAACTACGCCACCATCAAGGAAGGATTAATGCGTCGTGGGCACACCTTCAGCAGCGATACCGATACCGAGGTACTCATTCACCTGATTGAAGACATCATGGTAAATGCAGGCCTGAACCTGCATGAAGCTGTGCGTGTAGCCTTGAAGCAGGTGGTAGGCGCTTATGCCATTGTTATCCTCAGTAAAAACCACCCCGAACACCTGATTGCAGCCCGCAAGGGAAGTCCACTGGTGGTGGGTATAGGCAAAGAACGCGGAGAGTTTTTCATGGCCTCTGATGCCACGCCCATCGTGGAATACACCCGTCAGGTAATCTACATGAACGATGGTGAAATTGCCGTGGTGGAAAACGATGAACTCACCATCACAACCATCAATAACGAAATTCAGACTCCTTATATACATGAACTTGAAATGAATTTGGAGCAGCTGGAAAAAGGCGGCTATCCGCATTTCATGCTCAAGGAGATATACGAGCAACCCAAGAGTATTTTGGATAGCTTCAGGGGCCGCATAGACCCCATGAGCGCTGAAATTATCATGCGCAGCATCCGAGATTATGAGGAAAAACTAAAAAACATCAACCGCCTCATTCTCATTGGCTGCGGTACCAGTTGGCATGCCGGTCTGGTAGCAGAATATTTGTTTGAAGAATTTGCCCGCATTCCCGTGGAAGTGGAATACGCCAGTGAATTCCGCTACCGCAATCCTGTGATTTATGGCGATGATTTGATCCTGGCCATTTCTCAAAGTGGCGAAACCGCCGATACCCTGGCAGCGATGGAACTTGCCAAAAACAAAGGAGCGACCGTGTTTGGTGTTTGCAACGTAGTAGGAAGCAGCATACCCCGTTTAAGCCACGCGGGGGCCTACACCCACGCCGGACCTGAAATTGGCGTAGCCAGTACCAAGGCGTTTACAGCCCAGGTGACTGTTCTCGCACTGATTGCCATGGCCATGGGCAAACTGCGCGGCGCGCTCACCGGTGAGCAACTCAGGGCACTAATGTATGAGCTGGAAAGCATTCCTACAAAGGTGGAAAAGGCCCTGAAACTGAACGATGAAATTGTGAAACTGAGCGAGTTGTACAAAGACTCACACAACTTCCTGTATTTAGGCCGGGGTTATAATTTTCCCGTAGCCTTGGAGGGTGCACTGAAACTCAAGGAAATCAGCTACATCCACGCAGAAGGTTACCCTGCCGCCGAGATGAAGCACGGCCCAATTGCCCTGATTGATGAAAACATGCCCGTGGTGGTGATTGCCACCAACAGTGCCCACTACGAAAAAGTGGTGAGCAATATTCAGGAAGTGAAAGCCCGCAAAGGAAAGATCATTGCCATTGTAACCGAGGGAAATACCGGCCTTAACAACCTTGCTGACCACATCATTGAAGTACCCGAAACCGAGGAAAGCTTCAGTCCGCTGATCAACACCATTCCTTTACAGTTACTGAGCTACCACATTGCCGTTATGCGCGGCTGCAATGTAGACCAGCCAAGGAATTTGGCGAAGAGTGTGACGGTGGAGTAATCCCCTCGCTGGGTTCTTGGTTTCGACCCCAAAAACTGTTCAACGAACACCATTGGAATCCTAAAATTCACATCCAATCCATGGGTCTTATTGATACCGTCAAATGATACCTTTATATGGTCAATAATCGACCGTAGAACCTCTTTCTTCTGTGGTTGGGTCAATGGGTCATGATTTGAAATGATGTCCTTAAATCGGTCTATAATTGAGAACCATTTAGATTCGTTTCCAATGGTGGATAGGTGGGATTGGATGGAGTCTATTTTGGATGAAATTGATAGGTGTTCCTTGTTGAGTTGTTTTTTGAGTGTGGTGTATATGTTGTCGGATTGGAATTCACCCATATAGTTCTTCCTCTCTACATCAATGATACCTTCTTCCAACTTGGATTTGGTTTCTTTGAGTGATTCCAACTCTTTATTCTTCTTGGAAATATATGAGTTCAACTCTTAATTTGTATTTGAAAATAATTTATAATGAATAAAATCACAATTCAATTTCTACTTGTTTCAATTTGTTTTTTCGGATGTAATTCGTTCTCGACTAAATCACCAACTGAAACAGTGACAGATTTTTTAAATTCAATCCACGAAGGAAATTTCAGTAAAACAAGAACCCTTGTTACGGGAAATACTTCAAATGAAAATATTGAAGTTCTTGAAGACCTTTGGAAAATTAATAAAAACTCATTTACAGCAAATCCGAGTTATACTATTCAATTGGAAACTGAAAATGATGATGAGTCTCAAGTAAGTGTGAAAGATAATAATAATGATTTTAAATTTCAATTGTTTAAGATAAATGGACGTTGGAAAATTGCAATGCGGTCTTGTGGTATAATTGATTTAGTAAGAGGTAATCCACGTTCAGATGATAAAGATGTAAATGAATACACCGTTGAATTGGGAGATGATGAATTAAGTGATAATACAATAAGACAAGAAAATGGTGATTATCCAAATCAAGAGGATATGAATTCTCAAAATGAAAAAAATAAAACTAAATCAGAAAGTCCTATTTACCAATCAGATTGAAGAACTTGTGTACATTGTGATGGTGACGGCATAATAGTTGGATGTGAAAGTAGATGGTATGGAACATGCAAGAATGGTAAAACATATTGTAATTATTGTAATGGGCGAATGTATGATACTGATGGACGAATTTGTATAAATTGCAATGGTCAAGGGTTAGTTTTTTGTAGTAATTGTAAAGGATACCCAAATAGTGTTACTTACTTTTGTTTTTGGTGTGATATTGGTAAAACCAAAAGAAATAATGAGACAAATTCCGAGTAATATAACTTAGTTAAGACTTGATGATGGGTATACTATCAACCATGTCATCTTTTGAGAAATCTCTCATCCGTGAAAGACAGATGGAAGGTATAAAAATCCGTAAGGAGAAAGGATTGTATTCGGGACGTAGAATAGGTACGAGGGAATCAATAGATGTATTCTTGAATAAAAAGAAGAATAGGACAATAATAGATTACCTCAAACGAGGAACATACTCTTATGAAGAAATAGGAAAGATAGTAGGATGTAGTACAACAACAATAACCAAAGTAAATAAGGTATTAGAAATCAAGAAAGTAAAACTTAGTGGTCACAAGTGACTAAGTACACCATATCTCTATAAAAAACCAAGAACCCAATACCCCATAACAATATCCCCTATATATACCTACGACATACGGTAATAAATCTATTTGAAATATAACAGATTGGTGGTTATACTGTCACGCCAACCAAAAGTAGTGACCACCTGAGAACTATTTTGGTGGTAAAGAATCCCATACATCAATGGTCACGGACTTGAATGACGGTACGAACTCCCTTCCGAACCGTTCGTTACTTTTTTTCTTCTTCTTATACATCGACCAAACATGACCTTGGGTGAATACTTTACCCCGCGTGGTCTTATAACCATTGTCATTCAACCAATCCGAAATCTGTTTGAAGTTTTTACCCCCGTCCTCGTGTTGGGTCTTGATGAGATGGAACAGTTCCGTTTGGTGCGATGAATAAGGTGACATCCAAAGGTTGGAAGAGGTAAGAACCACGGTCATGATTAGGAAATCTGTCCGTGTTGGTGTATTTTTATCGGGACGAAAGTCCTGCGTGAGGGAAGGTTCAGTGACGGTGGAGTAATCCCCTGGCTGTGTTGTTTTCCACGATAATTCTGTAATTTTTTCTTATCAATTATACAGTTTTTTACATAAAATCAATGATGGGTTCATAAAATAAGTAAAATGAAATACCCAATATCTATGTATTTAGATCCATTTTTTGATTTTTGATGTTTAGGTAATTAGATAGTATTTGATTAATTTTGCTGCAAAGAATGTAAGTTTTTAATGAGAAAAACAGTAAAATTAGTGTTAATAATATTTTAAATTAGGACAGATAATTCATGTATTATGTTTTATTTTACATTTTTATTTTCGTATAATAATATTTTTATTAATATTTTTTCACAAAATAAATAATAAGTGATATTCAATGATAAATTTTAACTCTAAAATATATAAAACTTCATATGGCACTTAATTTAAACAAAGGAGATAATAATTATTTATACTACTACACTCGAGATGGAGTGACTTTTGGACCCTTCACCCGGGATGTTTTAATAGAAAAGATAGGACCTGAAACATTGGTTTACAGAGATGGTATTGAATGGACACTCGCAAAAAACATACCTGAATTAAGAGTCTTCTTCCCAAATGCAAACCAACAAACAAACTATCCTGATGCAAATAGTCAGGCAAAAAACACCCAAAACAACGCAAAACCTTTACTCAGTGTACCTATCTTGATATTGATTTTATTAATATTTATTGTATTTTTAATAATTTATTTAAATAAAAACAACGATACAACCACACCTTCAAACCATGACAGTATTTCAGCTAAAACGGAAATTGCACACAATAAAGTAGAAGATTCTATTTATTCTATTAATAATTCAGATTCTATTGAAGTATCAGATATTGAGTCATCAGGAGAACATTTTGCAGACAATACCTTGTTTGCCAGTAAGAACATGATAGATGACAACCCTAATACTTGGTGGACTCCAGACCCACCCGACGGGAAGGAATCATTTGCAAAATTTAATTTAAAAGATGGTTATTATGATGTATATAAAATAAGAATAATTAACGGAAGTTATGGACAATACTATAATAATAATTCTAGGGTTTCTAAAATTCGTATTACTTTTAGTGATGGAAATTCAGAAACATTTAATCCCATTGAAACACAAGATTATCAAACATTAAATCTCAGTCATAAATACAGAACTAAATTTATAAAAATAGAAATTTTGAACACCAATGTTGGAAACCGATGGAATGACCTTTGTATTTCTGAAATAAAATTTTACGGCGATTACGCTAAAGACCAGACAGATAACAATACCAATCTGAACCCTATTTGTAGTGATGAAGATTGCAAGATATTGATTGAAAACATGTTCAATGATCTTTCGAATGGTCAATTTGATGCTAACAACTACTTCAATTATGACATTGAAAAATATATCAATTTAACAAACACAAATCCAGAAAGTCTAAATAGAACTTACTCTGAATCTTCTGATTTTGTGAATACGCAAAACACTATAAATAGCGAATCATTCAAAACATATTCTTCAGGCAATGCTTGTATTTGCAATTTTAAAAGCAGTTTTACTTGCTATAGGCCAAGTAAATCTAAATGGCAGAAATGCGATGTACAAATAGAAATAAAATTAATAAATGGTAAAATATCCAGATATGAAGAATTAAGCGTTACTGATTTAAGGTTCTCAAACTCAGAACATGACTAATTTTTAATTAAATAATCAGATTATGAATTTAAATATTGGGTTACTTCATAAACCATTACGCGTCATTGCTGCACTTTATGCAGGCAGTATCATCAATATGTGTTTTGTATGGCTGGGCAATCAATGGTTTCCTGCACCGGCCGATTTAAAAAATGTCCTGCCCCTGCATTATCTGTTTCCTTTATGGCCCATGCCGCAGGAACCCTAAGTGGCGCGATGCTCGTTTGCTGACTAAAGCCCAAAGAAACCCGCCGGTATGCCATGATCATTGGAATTATTTTTCTGTTGGGCGGCA